>Ga0073936_10008093_pt1 | contig 13454 bp, 12 predicted proteins | sample AliMusrvi5mmetaG_FD_87041 | JGI IMG/M metagenome (GOLD analysis project Ga0073936, IMG submission 87041) | Freshwater lake bacterial and archeal communities from Alinen Mustajarvi, Finland, to study Microbial Dark Matter (Phase II) - Alinen... | ecosystem: Environmental > Aquatic > Freshwater >... | reverse complement strand
TTCTCGGTGTGCAGGGGGTCATGGCGGCAGCCAATGTCAAGGATGAAATTATTGTAGACGGCACTTCCGGGCATGTCTATCTCAACCCGGATGCAGGCGTCAAAAAAGAGTATGTGCGCCTCGAACAGGAGTATACCGGCCGGATGAAGGAGCTGGAAGGGTTGCGTAATCTTCCGGCGGTTACGACCGATGGCGTTGTGATTACCCTGAGCGCCAACATCGGATTGATTTCCGATGTCCGGGTAGCTAACCTCCATGGTGCCGAAGGGGTTGGTCTCTATCGTACCGAATTCCCCTATATGGCGCGCTCTGCATTTCCCACTCGTGAAGAACAGGCGGGCATCTACCGAAAAATTCTGGAGGGTTTTCCCGGTAAGACGGTTAACATCCGCACCCTCGACATCGGTGGCGACAAGGGGCTTTCCTACTTCCCGTACCCTCACGAGGATAATCCTTTCCTGGGGTGGCGCTCGATTCGCGTCTCTCTGGAGCGCCAGGATATCTTCAAGGAACAGCTGGCCGGTATTTTGCTCGCGTCACATGCCGGAACTGCGACGATCATGTTTCCACTCATCAGCAGCCTGGATGAAATCCGTAAGATCCGGGAAATTATGACCTCGGTCCGAAACGAACTGCTGCGCGAAGGTCATGATGTTCCCGGCTATATCCCCTTCGGGATCATGATAGAGGTACCCGCGGCGGTGCTGATTATCGACTATCTGGTGCAGGAGGTGGATTATATCAGTATTGGCACCAACGACCTGATCCAGTATACCCTTGCTGCCGACCGCAATAATGCGAGTGTCAGGCAGTATTACGATCCGTACCACCCGGCAATTCTGCATTCGATCAAACGGGTCGCCGATGCCGCGAACAAAGCGGGCAAAAAAGTTTCGGTCTGCGGAGAAATGGCTGCTGACCCCTTGTGCGCACTTCTTATGGCCGGTATGGGGATCCGGGAATTCAGTCTCTCGGCTCCCAGTATTCCGGTCGTGAAGCAGGCGATCCGGAACAACAGTTTCGAAGCGTGCCGTCGCCTGGCGCGGGCGGCTCTGGCGTGCCGCAACAGCGCCGATATGGCGCGCTGTCTGGCCTCAGCGCGGAAAAAACTGGTTTTATAACCAAAACCCGAGGTGAAAATTTTGTACGATGGACGACCGACCTACGCCGAGATTGATCTTGCCGCTCTTAAACATAATTACCAGCTGATCCGCTCGTCAATTCCCCGGCGGACCGAAGTTCTGGCGGTTGTTAAGGCCGATGCCTACGGGCACGGCTTTATGGATATCTGCCGGGAACTGGAACAGCTGGGGGTTAACGCGTTCGGCGTCGCTTTCCTGGCCGAAGGGATACAGCTCCGCAAAAGCGGCAGCGATAAGCCGATTCTCCTGCTGGGGGGGGTGTATCCGGGACAGGAACGAAAATGTATCGGTTATAACCTCTCCACGGTGATTTTTACGCTTGAACAGGCACAGGCGCTTAACCAGGCAGCTTCCGCCGGGAAACTCTTTCGCCGGGCGCAGGTGCATCTCAAGATCGACACCGGTATGGGGCGGTTGGGAGTCCCCTACAGCGATGTTCCTCCGTTTCTCGTTGAGCTGAAAAAATTACAGCACATAACCCTTGAAGGGGTAATATCGCATTTTGCCAGCGCCGACGAACTTGATGAGTCCGGTCGGTATTTTACCCGGATCCAGAGTGATCGCTTCACCTGGGCGCTGTCTGAAATCCGTACGGCCGGATTCAAGCCGCGCTACATCCATATTGCCAACAGTGCTGCCGCGTTGCTTCGGGATATTCCCGGCTGCAACCTGATAAGACCTGGGATAGCCATGTATGGCGCACTGCCGTCAGCCGATTTTCAGGGTAAACTTGATCTCAGGCCGGTGATGCGTCTCAAGAGCCACATTGCCATGCTTAAATGGGTGGAACCGGGAACTACCATCAGTTATGCGCGCCGCTTTACGGCTGGGGAACGCACGCTGGTTGCCAGTGTCCCGGTCGGGTATGCCGACGGCTATCCCCGTGCGCTCACCAACCGCGGCGAAGCATTGGTGCGGGGGGAACGGGCAAAAGTTGCCGGAACCGTCTGTATGGACTGGATCATGCTCGATGTTACCGGCATCGAGGGGGTCGCTGTCGGGGATAGTGTTACCCTGATGGGTCCCGATGACGCGGGGAACTGCATCCATGCCGAAGAATTGGCCTCGTGGGGTGATACCATTCCTTACGCGATTTTCTGCGGTATCAGCAAACGGGTGCCGAGGGTGTACCTGAAGTGACAGTAGAGCTATGTACGCACTTGCCATAGATCTTGGAACCACCACACTTGCCGCTTCGCTGGTTGACTGTGTCACCGGTGAGCGCCGTGTCATATCCGGATCCCTGAACCCGCAGCGTAGCTTTGGCGCCGATGTGATTTCGCGGTTGGATGTGGCTGTGGGGTCGGTATCGTCGCAGCAGGAGATGACGGCTCTGATACGCTCCGAGTTGGCGCGGCTTGGACGAGAACTGTGCGCTACGGCCGGAATCTTCTGGGGTAACGTGCGGAAGGTGGCCATCGCCGGAAATCCGGCCATGCAGCATCTCCTGATGGGGCTGGAGCTTACGTCGCTGGCGTTCCCCCCGTACCGGCCGCTCTACACAGCCGGTACTCATCTGTACGCTGCCGATCTGGGGTGGGATGGTAGCGCTGAAATATATCTCTTGCCGATGCCGGGGGGCTTTGTCGGTGGCGATACAGTTGCATTCATCTATGGAGCAAACCCTGCAGATGGTGCGCTCTGTCTCGATTTGGGCACGAATGGTGAGATCGCGATGATTGCTGGTGAAACGGTCTGGGCAACGTCGGCTGCCGCCGGTCCTGCATTTGAAGGGGGTAACCTCTCCTGCGGCATGCCCGCTTTGGCGGGAGCCATCAGCTCGGTGCGATTTGAGGAAGATCGTCTCACCCTGCAGGTCATCGGCAATGGCCGGCCGTGCGGTATCTGCGGTTCGGGCGCAATTGAAGCGATTACGGAGCTGTTGCGGTGCGGTATCATCGAAACGAACGGCAGGTTGCGGAACCCCGGTGAAATTGACTCAAACGTGGGCGCGCGGGTGATTGAATACCGTGGCGCCAACGCGTTTGTCCTGTATCGGGATGCCGGACGGCTGATCGTATTGTCGCAGGATGACATCCGGCAGTTGCAGCTTGCCAAGGCCGCCATCCGGGGGGGGATCAATGTGCTTCTTGAACGCTCCCGTATACAGTGTCATGCCTTGAAACAAGTGATTCTGACCGGATCTTTTGGTGCCGTTGTACGGGCTGAATGGTTGAAAACGATTGGAATTTTTGACGAAAGCATGGTACAAACGAGCCGTTTTACGCCGGAGGGGGTTTTGGCAGGCGTGGAAAAAGCGCTTGCGGTCAAAGACGGCTTCGCCGCCATTGAGGAGCTGGCCCGTCGCTTCAAGGTGGTGCCACTGTCGGGAACGCCGCTTTTCGAGACTCTCTTCATGCGGCATATTGATTTTCCTCACTGTTGATCATTTCGGTTTCAGAGAACCTATCTATGTATAAGGAGTACGGGCATGGCAAAGATTACCAGGGTGCTGATTAGCGTCTCTGACAAGAACGGTATCGTAGAATTTTCCCGGCAACTGGCAGGGTATGGGGTGGAACTGCTCTCTACCGGCGGAACCGCCAAGCTGTTACGGGAAGAGGGGTTGCCCGTCAAAGATGTTTCGGAGTTTACCGGCTTTCCGGAAATGCTTGACGGCCGGGTGAAAACCCTGCACCCGAAGGTGCATGGCGGTCTTCTGGGGATGCGCTCGAATCCGGAGCACGTTGCCAAAATGAAAGAACACGGTATTGAAAACATCGATATGGTGGTCGTGAATCTCTATCCCTTTGAAGCGACCATCGCCAAGGAAGGGTGCCATCTGGAAGATGCCATTGAAAATATCGATATCGGCGGGCCGACCATGCTCCGCTCAGCGGCGAAAAACTATCCCGATGTAACCGTGCTGGTGGACAGTGCCGACTATGCGCAGGTTCTTGAAGAGATGAAGACCTCCGCAGGGGCGGTTTCCAGAGCAACTAACTTCGCTCTGGCGGTCAAGGTGTTCCAGCACACCGCCGCGTATGACGGGGCGATATCCAACTACCTGGGAGCGCGGCTGACGAGCGAGGTTCAGGAATATCCGTCCACGTTTACCTTGCAGCTCAAAAAGGCGCAGGATCTCCGTTACGGCGAGAATCCCCATCAAACTGCCGCTTTTTATGTCGAGAATCATATTACCGAGCCGTGTGTCTCCAATGCCAGACAGCTTCAGGGCAAAGAACTCTCCTTCAACAACATCATCGACCTGGATGCCGCCATTGAAACCGTCAAGGAGTTTGAGCAGAGTGCCGCTGTCATCATCAAACATACCAACCCGTGCGGAGTTGCCCTTGCAGATTCGCCGCTGACCGCCTACCTCAAGGCGCGTGAATGTGATCCGGTTTCGGCTTTTGGCGGCATTGTCGGTTTTAACCGGACGGTTGATGCGGCAACAGCCAACGAGCTGACATCAACATTCCTGGAGGCGGTTATCGCGCCCGGATACAGCGATGAGGCCCTGGCTATTTTTACGGCAAAAAAGAACGTCCGGGTCATGCAGGTGCCGCTCCTTGACAGCTATGTTGCCGGAGGATTCGACCTGAAGCGCGTTACCGGCGGCGTATTGTTGCAGGGACGGGATCTGGGTATGGTCAACGCCTTTGAATGCCGCGTCGTGACAGAACGCACACCAACCGCCTCCGAGTACGAAGCCCTCGATTTTGCCTGGCGGGTCTGCAAACATGTCAAATCGAATGCCATTGTCTTCAGCAACCGAGATCAGACGGTCGGCATCGGCGCCGGCCAGATGTCCCGCGTCGATTCATCCAAAATTGCCGTTCAGAAGGCGTTGCTCCCGACGCGGGGAACGGTGCTTGCTTCGGATGCCTTCTTTCCGTTCCGTGACGGTGTTGATGCCGCTGCCGAGGCGGGCGTAACCGCCATTATCCAGACCGGCGGCAGCGTGCGAGATGAAGAGGTTATCAAAGCCGCCAATGAACATGGCATTGCCATGCTTTTCACTACCATGAGGCATTTCCGGCACTAAAATACTGATGAGAGATGAAGGATACTACAGAGGAATATCAAATGAAAATACTAGTCATCGGCGGCGGCGGTCGCGAACATGCCCTGGTCTGGAAAATTGCCCAGTCACCGCTCGTAACAAAGCTCTACTGCGCGCCGGGTAACCCGGGGACGGCGGCTCTGGCCGAGAACCTTCCGATTGCCGTCGATCAGCTGGATAAGTTGCTGGCGTTTGCCTACGAGAACAAGATCGACCTGACGGTGGTCGGACCTGAACAGCCGCTGTCTCTCGGGATTGTTGATCTGTTCGAGTCGCACGGGCTAAAGGTATTCGGCCCGTCACAAAAGGCCGCTTTTATCGAAGGGAGTAAGGCCTTTTCGAAAGACCTGATGCAGAAGTACCACGTGCCGACCGCTGCCTACGGCGTGTTTACCGATCAGGCCGAGGCGGAAGCCTTTATCAGTCGTACCGGGGCGCCGATCGTGGTCAAAGCCGACGGTCTGGCCGCCGGAAAGGGGGTCATTATTGCCCGGACGTGTGAGGAGGCGGTTACGGCGGTTCGCGATATGCTGAGTGGCAACGCCTTTGGCAGCGCCGGTTCGCGAGTCGTCATCGAGGAATTTTTAACCGGTGAAGAAGCCTCTTTTTTGGTCATCACTGATGGGAAAAATGTCATTCCACTTGCCAGTGCCCAGGATCATAAGGCTGTTTTCGATGGTGATCAGGGACCGAATACGGGTGGAATGGGCGCCTATTCGCCGGCCCCGGTGGTAACAGCGGCAATTCACGAAAAAGCGATGCAACAGGTGATTCGTCCCACGGTGGACGGTATGGCCGCCGAGGGGCGTCCGTATCGCGGCGTGTTATATGCCGGCCTGATGGTGAAGGACGGTGAGGTGAAAACGCTTGAGTTTAACGCCCGTTTTGGCGATCCGGAGTGCCAGCCGCTGCTGATGCGGATGAAATCGGATATTGTGCCGGTACTGCTCGCCGTTGCTAATGGTGATCTTGCCGATGCCGGTATCTTGTGGCACGACAAGGCGGCTGTCTGTGTCGTCATGGCTTCGGAAGGATATCCTGGCGATTACCGGAAGGGTGAAGTTATTTCCGGTCTGGATAAAGCGGGACAACTCGATGATCTGTACGTGTTCCATGCCGGAACTGCGGCAAAGGAGGGTACCTGCGTCACGAACGGCGGCAGGGTGCTCGGTGTGACCGCTCTCGGTACAACCGTCAAGGATGCCATTTCTGCCGCCTATCAGGGGGTGTCGTACATCACCTGGCCGGGAGTCCACTATCGCAGCGATATTGGCAAGAAAGCCCTTGAGCGTGTATAAATCCGAATCCCGCGGGAAATAATCTGGAACCAGAAGGAGGCATGATGAACGCAGCCCCGCTTGTACTACTAATGATGGGAAGCGATACCGATCTTCCAATAATGCAGGAAGCTGCCGATATTCTCCGTATGTTCGAAGTCCCGTACGAAATGCGGATTGCATCGGCGCACCGCTCACCGGCGAGAACCATGACTCTTGCATCGGAAGCGTCAGGCCGTGGTGTTAAAATTATTATTGCCGGCGCCGGAATGGCGGCGCATCTTGCCGGTGTCGTTGCCTCGAAGACAATCCTGCCTGTTATTGGAGTACCGATGCCGGGCGGGGCGCTTAATGGAGTGGACGCATTGTACGCAACAGTGCAAATGCCGGGCGGAATCCCGGTGGCAACGATGGCCATCGGCAAAGCGGGGGCCAAGAATGCCGCCCTGTTTGCCATACAGATTCTGGCGTTGTCCGAGCCACATCTTGCGGAGTTACTGCTACACTATCGTGCTGATATGGATAAAGAGCTGGAACAGAAAGATATCGCTTTGCAAACCCGCTAGGGGAATGATATTGGCTGTCGATATGTTGGATGATTTTTTTGCCCCTGTTTAGATTATGGTTGACTTTTTTGTGCGACACATGGTAAATAACCGGACGCTTTTGATGACCACGTCGGTTTATTAATTCCCGATACACATCAGGATGTAATCGTTTCGAGCAGCACTCCTCAAGGCAGCAATTTTGTTGTTTTGTGGACATATTCCCCATTAGCTCAGTCGGTAGAGCAGGTGACTGTTAATCACCTTGTCCGTGGTTCGAGTCCGCGATGGGGAGCCAACAAAAACAAGGGCTTACAGAGATGATCTGTGAGCCCTTTTTGTTCACGTTGTAGTGTACGTTGTAATAGATTTTAAACAATGTGTTGTTTGCCTGTTTTTACCCCGCGCAATTATTGTTGCGTGATTGCTTCCGAATCTGGAAAAATTAAAGGGTGCCAGATATGGGCACCCTTTTTACTCTCGGCACGCTTTATAAAAGTCCTTTTTACTGATACCCGCTTGTGATGCCATCGAAGAAATAAGATCTCCAGTAAACGGCTCTTTCGGGCAATCAACTGTTACTTTGTACCGGTGTCCACTCACGTCCTTAATCCATTGCTCGTGCGAACCCTTCTGTGTACGAGGTTCAAAACCAAGTTTTTTTAACCCTCGCTTTACTTCACGGCATGTAAGAGGCGGGTATTGCCCACTCATGCATGCCGTGCCACCGTAAGGGGCATAACCTCATTGAAAAATTCACGAATACCATTGTGAGCTAGCTGAAGGTGATAGGCTGTCTTGAATAAATAATATTTAGTCCAAAAACGAAGTGGAGCCCGCCGTCTTAATAGCTGGTGAGCATAAGCACGGTCTTCACCTTCCAGCGCGTCATAAATGTATTCGCTGATTTGGGAGTGTAACTTTGCTTTCACCTCTGAGATAGTACCGCCTTGTGCTGCTAAGTTAAAGTCCAAACAGAAAGCTTGCCAGACAGGGCCTTTTTGTTCAGCATAACAGCTCAAAACCAGATTCTGGGGTTTAATCTGATTTCTAAGTTTCTTTTCACTCTTTGGCTTTTGATGTTGGCGTTTGTGCATATTTTCCCCCTTACAAAAGGAAACCATTAAGAATCCATATTTGTACGGTTCATCACTTAATTCATTGCATACCTGAAAATTTTGAACCCTTTTCATACTTCACGTTGCATTACTTGTCAATCTGATTGTACCACAATATTACAAAAATGAGCATAATTCTAAAAAAGCTAAATCTAGTTGAATAAAAATAGAGAGCTCTTTTTAAATCCATCCGGTGTGTTGATTCTCATCAATCCTTATCCCCAGAACAAGGCAACCTGACCATCTCTCTTTCTTCGTATGTCATTGCCTGCCTCCATATCTTGTCTTATGCTGACCTTATCGGGCAATCTCGCTATTTGCTGAAGGCTCTCTCGTTTTTATCAGCAAACCGCCCCGAGTCTCCCCAGGGTGTTCAATAAATCACCTCGTTTTGCCCTCTCCCCCACTCCTGGCGCCTCGATCCCGTTGTCAAAACGAAGCCTACCTTACGCTTATTCTCACGATGATTTCCTGAGACGTTTCCCAGAATCTACGATATGGAATATGGTTTTTACAGAATGGATATTGATGCTCAGTAGCGGGAGCAAAAATAATGGTCTGTAGCACACCTGTACAATCTGGCACCCCGGTCTTTGGCGCTGGAATGCCTGAAGGGTCACGTTCCCGGTTCGGTCAAGAAAAGGGTACCTGGTGGGTAAGCTATTCAGGGGAGACCGCCGCAATTTTACCGAGAACTCTTACACCAACGAGCAGATACCAGCCGTCCCTATAACCACCCGTGAAGAACTGGCGAAACTGGCAGGGGTGTCACACGACACGGTGGCGCAATCGTGTCCCAATAAAAAAACTGCTTTGGGAAAGGGCGCAGTCCAATCGACTCCAAGATAGAGCCCCTAGCGCGGTCTTAGGCCAAAGCAATTCTGAATTATCCCCTGATGTACCCGGTAGCGATTCCGCACTCTCCGGGCATACGCATACCAAGCCTACGCTTAACCGTCCCGATATGGGAGCAGGGGGGATAACGTTGATCCTGCGTGTCGCGCACGCTAATGATCCTGGTAAATCATCTCCGTTTCCTGAAACCGGCACGCAAGACCAGGCCGACAACAGCAGACGCTCGGAACAGAACAACGCTACAGATAATACTATTCCCCCACGGGAGAAAATGTCAATGCCGGTTTCGTATCATTCGGCGCGGCTTGCTTCTTCGATAATCCTGAAAAAGACGCTCTGGTTGTCGGTCGATTGACCCGTCAGGAGCCTGTTTTTGTCAATACACACGCCGGCCAGATTCCCCAGGTCCGCGCTGAGGACTTATCAAGCTTATCGTCTCTGATTGCTTGTAGGGCGCGCCTGGATGTGTCGGCGAACATTTCCGCAAGCTGTTCCTCTATTTTCTTCTGAGTGGCGATTACGGACGGTTCCTGCAACACCTTTTTGACGGTGTTATGGTGTAGGCCTGTTTGCTTGCTGATCTTGGCACTACTCGCCGCACATGTGCGGCGAGTAGTGCCACGTTGTTCTGTGTTGCTTTATCGATTTTATGGAGTACTATTTGTAAATCCTGATACTAAGACTGAGATCGTACTGGCCGTCCTATTTGTCAGAATAACCGGGTTCGCACCTACCGTTCCCAAAAGGGCTCCTGTTTGTGATGACAGTATGGATGCTGTTTTGGATACTAATTTGGAACCAAATACGTCGCCGTTTTCGCTACATTCGGTCAATGCGGCATTTTGGGGTACAATAGATGGTACCTTCAATGCGACATAATTTTGAAAGTGGCATTTTATTATCCAAAATAGGCACCCAAAATGCAGCAACCCTTACACTACCGGTCCTTGCTTGATTCATCGGCAGCATAATCGGCAAATATATTCGGATACCGGCGAGTTTACTTGCAATTTATTCAATGCAGTTATACTGTTATGCACAGTAGTGACCGGCATATAAATCGGCAATAAGGAATACGCCATGCCCGACTCAATCAGTCAGATGACCCCATTGTTTCCGGAACAGGCCGATGATCTTCAGGATTTGGCCCTGGAGGTAGTTCAGCGCTCGGCATCGCTCGGAACCAGGCAGCATCCGGTTACCCTGCGAACCCTGCGCGAATTACTGCGCATCATCAACAGCTACTACTCCAATCTCATCGAAGGGCACAACACCCACCCCTACGATATTGTCAGAGCTATGCAACAGCAGTACGACGCCGAACCGGCCAAGCGTAACCTTCAACTGGAAAGCGTAGCCCATATCTCGGTACAGCGGCGGATGGAAGTATTACTGCAACGGGGAGCGCCGCCCAACATCGCCGGGAAGGAGTTTCTCTGTTCGCTGCATCGGGAGTTTTTCAAGCTGCTGCCTGAAGAATTCCAGGTCATGACAAATCCTGATACTGGCCGGGAAAGCCGGGTGATACCGGGTGAGTTGCGCACACAACCGGTCAAGGTCGGACAGCATCAACCGCCGGGATATGACAGTCTGGCCGCTTTTATGATACGGTTCGGTGAATCGTACGCTCCCGAAAAGCATCATGGCGCCGCCAAGCTGGTGGCGGCGGCAGCAGCCCATCACCGACTGATGTGGATACACCCGTTTCTGGACGGCAACGGCAGAGTTGCCCGCCTGTTCACCGAAGCCTATCTGCACCGGATTCCTGTTCATGGCTTCGGCCTCTGGTCGGTCAGCCGTGGCCTTGCCCGGAGAAATGCCGATTATAAGGTGGCACTGACCTGGGCCGATGCACCGCGAAGAAACGATCTGGATGGCAGGGGCAACTTGTCAAATGAGGGACTAGTAAAATTTTGCCGGTTCTTCCTAGAGGTTTGCCTCGATCAGGTGAAGTACATGAACACTCTGTTACAACTGGACGGCTTGGTGGAGCGGGTCAGAAACTATGTGCAGTTGCGTGGCACCGCCATGATCCCCAATCCGTCCGACATGGATAGTATTCGCCCGGAAGCTGGCAGAATGTTACAGGAGGTCCTGCTGCGGGGCGAAGCGCCCCGGGGGGCGGTCATTGAAGCATCCGGCCTGAAAGAACGGACCGGCAGAAACCTGCTGGCCCAGTTGGTGGCCGAGGGGCTGCTGGTATCCGACACCCCCAAGGGTGAGGTACGAATTGGTTTTCCGATTCATGCCGCCGGCTGGTTTTTCCCGGAGCTTTATCCGGTGCTGTCGCGGTAAGAGTTCCCGCCTCCAATAAACATGCAGACCCGGTTGCGCCCTTCGCTCTTGGCCCGGTAAAGTGACTGATCGGCCTGGTTTAGTAGCATATCGATAGTGGCGTCCTTTTCACAGTGCATTGTCACTCCAAGAGAGGCAGTGAAATGAATAGGCAGCCCGCCGACAAGTAGTCGTGCGTATGGATGTCTTTGACGATCACGCGCTGTCCGAGATAGGCCGCCGTGCCGCAGGAGCCAACTCCCATGCCGATTTCGATACCGTGGATGGCCTGGTTGTAAAACGGAGGTAGACTGGGTGCCGCACCGGTAAGCAAATGTCTCCCCTCTGCATCCAGCAATAGGAAGTTGCCGCGTGCCGTTTTGTCCTCGGACTCTATTTGGGATAACCTCCGGATCGCATCCAGGAACGCCCACTGATCAGCATACGGTTCCATGTCCCCGTCGAGAAATTTGCTGTTTTTGTTCTTTCTTGCCTGTTTCTGTAATGGTAGCGCGATCAGATTTCTAAGACCGCCCTTTGGCATCGTGTCTTGATTGGGGAAGAATCTGTCATACGATTTAAAAGTGATCTCGTGCCGTTTGCCCATGGTATACGTGAGTAAAGAAGTTCCGAACTTTCTTGCCAGGGACGCGGCAACCGGCTTTTCGAAAAAGAACCACGCATGTCCCCCATTGCCGGAACGTGAACGTTCGACGGCAACAGTGATGGCAAATTCTGCGCATACTTCTTTCAAGGCCGATATATCCTTCTGCCACTCTCCGTCATCAAAATCGTGTTGGTTTTGGGAACAGTCCGGTTGCTTGGGTTCCTGTAATAAAAAGATCGTGTGCTTCATTAACAATCGCCTGCAGAAACAGTGCCACCACCGCACAGAGCCTGCTTGGTTCGTCAGCGACGGTTCGGCCATTTCGGCGGCGATCAGCAGTTTGACCTGCAATACCATGTATTATTTCTGGGCGACCGGGGTAAACAGCGCCGGGACGACTAACGGTAGTGACACGACCTTTCTCACCTCTCCCTGCAACCCGTTTCTCTCGAATCTGAACGATGTTCCCATGTCATACAGGATCGGCTCCGGAGCAAAGGGTATTGTGTGGCGTCCGCCACCGACAGCGGCCTCAGCAACTATAACGCCGAAAAGCTGGTATCGATCACCAATAACCGAACAAACGCGGATCATCGGTATTAGTCACTTGGGTTCAGCCATGAAAGACGTCAAAGAGAAAAGCACTGCCAGCACCAGCATCATAGAGAATTTTCTTAGAGGTGGTTTCAGATATCTGCCGTTCACGGAACATGATGTTCCCCCTGCCGTAATAACTCCATGCCGCGACCATTGATACGAATCCGCATAAAGTTAAATAACATTGCTAACGTATTTCTTGAAAAATATTCTCTATTGAGTTAAGAAGTGCTTATGGAAATTTCAAGCGAAATACTTTTTGAAGAACACGCTGCCGTATTTGAACATGCTGTACTTGAAATTGCTTCTGACATGGGTATAGCTCTAACAAAGGTGGAGTTCGTTCATTGTAGTAAGATTGGAACTGGTGCGTTCCATTTTCCATTCCATACGCTCAACTATTCGGTGACTAATTTCAAGGGCGGTGGAATCTACATCTCTGAAGATGACGTTTCAAATATTCCAGTATGGCCACCTCCAGACTCATTTGCAGAAGAAATTAGGTCATCACTATCACGCACGCTATCAAAGTAAGAGCCGAACGCAAGCTTGGCGAGATGCTGGTGCAAAGTAAAGAGGACGGGACAAGGGTTACGCAGAGTAATAACCTTGTTCAGAATATGCCGAAGTCGAACCACACGACATCGGACGACGAATGGCCCGCCTCCCCCCGTTCCTAAACCCGTAACGTTAGCAGAAATAGTCATCACCCCCTTGCGGGGACAACTCCACAATATATGAATTTTTTATGAAAAAGGTACTTATATTATTCCGTCCGTGTTACATCTTGCATGGATTTTATTGTTACTAACTAACCTGTAGGGGGTAAATTTTATGGTGTCTTTGCTTAATTGAAAGCCATTGTCCTAACATACGATAGAAATGCAATCCTGACTGAGCACATGATATCACCTGAATCGTTCTAATAGAGCGCTTGCCGTAAAAACCATTCTGGCCGACGTCCGGTATGAGTAGCGGCGTAGACCAGTCTGGTGAATATGGCTGGCAGGTCGAACCGGCGGTTGAATCGATA
>Ga0073936_10008083_pt1 | contig 13468 bp, 7 predicted proteins | sample AliMusrvi5mmetaG_FD_87041 | JGI IMG/M metagenome (GOLD analysis project Ga0073936, IMG submission 87041) | Freshwater lake bacterial and archeal communities from Alinen Mustajarvi, Finland, to study Microbial Dark Matter (Phase II) - Alinen... | ecosystem: Environmental > Aquatic > Freshwater >... | reverse complement strand
TCCATGAACTCCGTGCGCGTGCCGTCGGGATCGAAGTAATTCCCCTGCCATTTGTGGTTGATCCCCACGTGCGCTTCGTGCGCTTGTTTGTAGTCTTTGAAGGCCGCTTTAGATTCCACCGCGGCCAGCGTTTTCGGCATGTCCGGCGTGATGAGCGCGATATGTCCCACGGTATTGCGCCGGGGCGCGGCGCCAGGCGCGGTGCGCGTGATGCCGAACTCGATATAGTCGTCGCTCTCGGCCAGCTTCAGGTTCGACAGACTGGCCAGCAGCGGCGACGGCGCGGGCTGGGTGGAAGCCGGCGCGCCCGGGGCTTTCATCGTCGGATCCGCCCGCCAGAACTCCCGCACCCCAAAGCCTTCCAGATAGAATTTCAGACTCTCCGGTTTCGAGATCGAAAATCCCGCGTGGATAATCCGGTTTGAAAGCCGCTCCGGCGAAATGAACTTGCCGAAGTTCTGCACGCTCATGCTGTTGGGCGTGTACTGCATCACTTCAATCGCGTTGTCGTCCGGATCGGCGGTCCGGAACGCGAGATCGCCCATCGGTGTCTTACTCACCTTCGCCGGCACGCTATAGCCAAGCGATTTCAGATAAACCCGCATCGCCTCCGCATCGTCCGTCTCCACCGTGTAGCGCACGAAACGCGGCTCGTCGGCCGAAGTCTCCGGCATCACCACGATGTACTGCCGGTTATTCACCTTGAAGAAGATGCTCGTGACCTGATCCGCGGGCAGACCGCTTTTCACCACGGCTGTCTCATTTTTCAGCACACTAAACGCTTCCTGAAAACCCAGTAAATCCGCGTAAAAATGCCGCGAAGCGTTCAGGTCGTGCGCCCTCACCACAATCTGCGAGATGCCGATGATGCGGGGCCGTTTCGCCTGCTGCGCGGATGCGGTCTGCGAAGGCAGAAGGCTGGCTGCGAACGCGGCGGCGAAGACGGCGACAGTGCGTTTACTCATATCGCTGATCATCATATCTCGCGGCGTCGTTTACGAAGTATCGGCGGAATCGCGCAGAGCCTTGCGACCGCCGCACGTTTCGCATATATTGTTTCCCAGTCCCGACTTTGAGGAGATCACTCATGCTGTCTCGCCTTTCCGGCGCTCTCGTCATGGCTCTTTTGTTGCCGCTTGCCGCTTACGCCCAGGCCGATAAAGGCACGCTTCTGGGAACCGTGCTGGATGGATCCGGCGCGCCCGCGCCCGATACCGCCGTCAAAGTGACGGAGATCAATACCAACATCGTGCACGACGCGAAAACCAATGAAGCGGGCAATTACTCCTTTCCTCTTCTGGATCCCGGCACTTACACCGTGGATTGCGAACACGCCGGCTTCAAGCGCGAAAGCCGCAAGGACGTCCGGCTCGACGCCAACAGCACCGTCCGCGTGGACTTCACCCTGCAGGTTGGCTCCGTCAGCGAAACCGTCAGCGTCTCCGCTTCCGCCGCGATTCTGCAGACAGACCGCGCCGATCTCGGCGTCAAAATCGAAACCCAGACTCTCGAAAACCTCCCGCTGACCTTCAACCGGAATTACCAGGGACTCATCGGACTCGTCCCCGGCGCGTCCCGACCCTTCCGGCCGCATTCTTCTTTCTATAACTCGCAGGACAGCCTGTCGACTTACGTGAACGGTCAGTTCCGCCAGGCCAGCAGTTTCATGATCGAAGGCATCAATAATGACTGGGACAACGGCAATCTGACAGTCGTGGTGCCTTCCGTGGAAGCGATCCAAACCGTCGATGTGACGACGAGGAACTACGACGCATAATTCGGGCGCGTTACCGGCGCCGTCACCAAAGACATCCTGCGCTCCGGCACCAATGCCTGGCATGGCAGCGCCTATGAGTTCAATAAAGTCGCTGCATTCGCCGCCAAGAACTATTTCGCGGTCAAGACGCCGCCACTCGTTTACAACCTGTTTGGCGCCACGTTCGGCGGCCGGATCCGCCGGGACAAGACGTTCTTCTTCGCCGATTACCAGGGCCTGCGCGACCGCGAATCGGCGGCCATCGGCACACTGACCATTCCGCCAACAGCTTTTCGGACGGGCGATCTTTCGGCGGGCAGCACGCGTATCTATGACCCCGCCACGGGCGCCGCGGACGGCACGGGCCGCACGGCCTTCGCGGGTAACATCATCCCCTCCAGCCGGATCAGCCCCATCGCCACGAAGATCCTTTCCTACCTGCCCGCCCCCGCCACATCCGCGCTTTCCGGCAACTATCCGTATGCCGTGCCGCAGGCCAAGAACACCGCCAATTTTGACGTCAAGATCGACCAGCAGTTCAGCTCCAACGATTCCATGAATTTCCGCTACAGCTACCAGCGCCCCGAAATCAGCGTGCCGCCCGTCTTCGGCATCGCCGGCGGACCGGGCAACGGCGGCTTCGCCGGAATCGGCACCTCACGAAGCCAGGCGCCCGGCCTCAGCTACACGCACATCTTCAACTCCAGCCTGATCACCGAACTGCGCTTCGGCATCTCCCGCGTCCGCAACGACGTCAGCCAGACCGATTATCTGAAGACCACCGCGAAAGACATCGGCATCGGCAACGCCAACATTGATGCCTGGTCGAGCGGCCTGAGTTCCGTTTACATTACCGGCTTCGATGGCCCCCTGGTCGGTTACTCGCCGAGCGAGCCCTGGCGCCGCTCGCAGACGAATTTCGAAATCGCGAATACGTGGACGAAGATCCGCGGCAATCACACGTTCAAATGGGGCACGGACATCAATCGCGTCCGCAACGATTTATTACAGACGCAGACCTTCGATCCGCGCGGCCGCTTTAACTTCACTGCCGGACAGACCTCCACGCCGGGCCAGTCCAACGGCTCCGCCAACGCCTTCGCCAGTTTTCTTCTCGACCAGCCGAATCTGGTGGGCCGCGATCTGTACGTCGAATTTCCCACCGTCCGCCAGAGTTACTTTTTCTTCTTCGGTCAGGATAAATGGCAGGTGAGCCGGAAACTGACTCTCGATCTCGGGCTGCGCTATGAGAACTGGCCCGCCGCGACGTCGCATTATAAAGGCCAGTTCGTGAATTACGATCCCTCGAATAACACGTTGAACGTAGGTGGCTACGGCTCCATCCCGCAGAATCTGGGCATCGACGGCGCGGCCCACTTCGCGCCCCGCATCGGGGCCTCTTATCGTCTGAACGACAAGACGGTGGTCCGCGCGGGCTTCGGCATCAGCTACCTGTTCCGGGACAGTTCGCAATACAATTTCCCGTCGAATCAGGTGAGCGAACTCGACGCCCCGAACGCTTACCAGCCGGCGGGATCCATGGCAGTCGGTTTCCCGGCGCCCATCCTGCTGCCGATTCCGAACAACGGCATCATCAACAACGCGCCCGTTACTCTGACTTACGCGGTGATGCCGAAGGATCTGGTGCATGGCCATATCCAGAGCTGGAACTTCGCCCTGCAGCGGGAACTGACGTATGGTTTCACCGTGGAAGCCGCCTATGTGGGCAACCACGGCGTGGACGACCCGGTGACGCTGCAACTCAATCGCGGCCTGGTGATCGGCGCGGGCGCGGCGGGCCAGCCCCTCAATCAGGCGTTCGGCCGCAAGGCGGGCACCACCACCATCATTGGCGTGAGCACGCGCTACAACAGCCTGCAACTCAAGCTCAACCACCGCTACTCTCACGGCCTGCAGCTCACCACTTCTTACACGTACAGCAAGTCGATGGATTACTGTTCGGACCGCACCTGCACGCCCTACAACCAGTACAACTTCAGCCTGAACCGGGCTCGCTCGGATTTCGATCACACCCAGGTCTTCGTCGAAAGTGTGCTGTATGAGTTGCCCATCGGAAAAGGTGGCCGCTGGCTGAACACGGGCGTGGCTGGCTGGCTGCTCGGCGGCTGGCAAGTGAACGGCGTAATTACGGCGCAGACCGGCGGACCGCTCGATCTCCAGTACAGCAGCGCCGGCCTCAACGCGCCGTTCATCAACAACCGGCCCAACGTGAGCGGCCCGGTGACCATCTATGGCGTCTTTAAATCCGGCACGCCGTGGTTCGACGTCAGCCAGTTCTCCGCGCCCGCCGACAAGACCTTCGGCAACGTGGGCCGCAATATTCTTACCGGACCGGATCTGGTGAACTTCGACGCTTCCCTGTTCCGCAAGATCGCCATCCGGGAGAAGACCACGCTGGAACTGCGCGCCGAAAGTTTCAACACAACGAACACGCCGCACTTCAACAATCCCGGCAACACGTTCGGAACCTCCACCTTCGGGATCATCACGTCCGCCGCGAACGATTCGCGCGTGCTCCAGTTAGGGCTCAAGTTGGCGTTCTGACAAGAAAATTCCCATGCGAATCACAACCGCGCCGATCCTGCTGACCACCGCGCTGTTCACCCTGGCGCCGCTTTCCGCACAGGTGCGCAAACTGCACACCCGCGACCTCACCCGCCTCAGTCAGGTGCAGGTGGCGGACTATCTGAAACGCAGCGACATTATCTTCATCCCCGTGGGCGCGGTGGAAACCAACGGCATCATGCCGAGCGACCGCGACTACGTCTCGCCCCTCGGTGTCTCCATCGCCATGGCGGAAGAACTGGACGCCCTCTACATGCCGGGCCTCATCTGGTCCTATCCGGGCACCACCATGATTGCCCAGGCCACCGTGAACATCACGCCCACCCAGGGCATCGCTTTCCTGCGTTCTCTCGCCGATTCGCTGCTGCGCCAGGGCTTCCGCCGCCAGGTCTACATCTCCATGGGGCAGGGCCCCGCGCCGCTCACCGTCGGCACCATGGTCCGCGAATTCTTCGATGAGAAGCACGTGCCGCTGCTCTACATCGACATGGACACGTTCCTGCCGCGCCTGAACCTCTCGCCCGAGGCCCGCGCCAAACTGCTGTACGGCACGCATTATATGGCCGGGCGGATTATCGATATCCCGCTGCAGGGCGATTACGGCGAAGCGGAATCGAACGCGGCCGCCGATATCCCGCGGAATACCGGCCTTGAAGGCCTGGGCAAGCTGGGCTTCACGGGCAGTCTGGCGCTCGGCTCCTGGGTTCCGGACGTGATGGCGCACGGCAGCGGCAAACCTCCGGCCCTTCCGAAAACAGGCGCCGAACGGGAGCAGTGGGGCAGGGAAGGGCAGGCACAGCTGGTGGCCATCGTCAAACGGATGAATCTCAAAGAAGCCATGGAAGACCTGAAGAAACACGACGAATTCTCCAATAAAGTGCTGGTGCCGAAATTCGGCAAGATCCTCCCGGGTGTCGAATAAATGGCGTTCGGAAATAGCAACAGAATCCGTCCACGTTCGGTGCGTCGATCCCTTTCCCTCGCGGCCTGTGCCGCCTTTTTTACGCCCGTGTTGCTGACCCAGCCGCCCGGCCCGAGCTCGTTCGATACGCCGGAAAGCCGCGAACAGGGCCGGTCGCTGTTCCAGACTCATTGCGCCTACTGTCACGGAGCGCGCGGAGAAGGCGGTCGCGGCGTGGACCTCACCACGGGCGTTTACCGCCACGGTGGTTCGGACGCGGAACTCTACGCGACCATCCGCAACGGCATTCCCGGCACCGAAATGCCGACCGTCCGCGCCACCAATGACGAAGTCTGGAAAATGGTCTCTTTCGTGAAGAGCATCGGTGCCGGCGGTGTGGTGGAGTCCGCGCCGGGCGATCGTGTCGCGGGCAAGGCCGTGTATGACGGCAAAGGCAAGTGCGCCGCCTGCCACTCCATCGGTGCGGAGGGTGGCATCCTGGGGCCGAACCTCGCGGGCGTGGGCCGCCGGCGCAACCTGGCTTATCTGCGCGAATCGCTCGTCACCCCGGAGGCGGATGTGCCCGTGCTCTACCGCGCCATTCAGGTGATGCCCAAAACCGGCCCGCCGGTCCGCGGCATCCGCCTCAACGAAGACGACCTCTCCATTCAGCTGCGCGACTCCCAAAACAATCTGCGATCGTTCTTCAAAGAAGAACTGAAAGAAATCCGGCGTGATAAACCTTCCCTTATGCCCGCTTATGGCGACGTGCTGAATGCACAGGAACTGGAGAATCTGGTGGCTTATCTGAGTTCGTTGCGGGAGACTCTGTGAGACGACGTGTGTTTTGTATCTTCGCTCTTGCGGCCGCCGGCGTCGTCGTCGCGCAGAGACTGCCCGTCACCTATGAACGCCTGCTGCACGCCGATCAGGAACCCGGCAACTGGCTGATGTACTCCGGCGGCTACAACAGCTGGCGTTACAGCCGCCTCGATCAGATCAACACCGGCAACGTGAAAAAACTGAAAGCCCAGTGGCTCTTTCAGGGCCGTTCGCCGGAGAAGTTCGAAACCACGCCGCTGGTGGTGGATGGCGTCATGTACCTCACGCGTCCCGAGAATGACGTCTTCGCTCTGGATGCCGCCACGGGCCGCGTCCTTTGGGCGTACAACTACAGGAACCCCGTCAGCACCTACAACTGCTGCGGCAAGGTCAACCGCGGTCTCGCGATTCTGGGCAATCGCCTCTACATGAACACGCTGGACATGCACCTCATCGCGCTCGACGCGAAGTCCGGCCGCGAACTCTGGAAGACCGCGATTTACGATTACACCCTTGACGGCGGTTATGCCGCAACCGGCGCGCCGCTTGCGGTGAAAGACAAAATCATCGTCGGCATGGCCGGTGGCGAGCATCCCGGTTCCGGCTTCCTCGACGCCTACGATGCCGTGACCGGCAAGCGCGTCTGGCGCTTCCACACCGTGCCGCAGCCCGGCGAAGCGAACTTCGGCACCTGGGCCGGCGACTCCTGGAAGACCGGCGGCGTCGCCACCTGGAACAACGGCTCCTACGACCCCGAAACCAACACCGTCTTCTGGGGCACCAGCAACCCCTGGCCGGATTACAATGCCGATGCCCGCAAAGGCGACAACCTCTACTCCTGTTCCGTGCTCGCGCTCGACCTCGATACCGGCAAGCTGAAATGGTTTTTTCAGTTCACGCCGCAGGACACGCACGATTGGGACGCCACGCAGATTCCCGTGCTTCTCTCGGGCGAAGTCCGCGGCCAGAAGCGCAATCTGATGGCCTGGCCGGCGCGCAACGGTTTCTACTACCTGCTCGATCGCGACACGGGCAAGTTCATCCTCGCGAAGAGCTTCGTCCGGCAGACGTGGGCGAAAGGTTTCGACGACAACGGGAAGCCGCAGGTGATCGCCGGCAATGAGCCCACCGTGGAAGGCATCGATACGGTCTTCCCAGGCGTGGATGGCGGCGCGAACTGGATGTCGCACAGCTACAGTCCCCTCACGCGCCTGCTCTATGTGTTCGCCCGCGATGAGCGACGCGTGTTTACCAAGAACTCGGTGCGCCATCTCAACGACGGCGAGGTGTCCGAACTGAACACCGCGTCGCGTCCCGGCGCCACCCTGCAGCCCGCGCCTGCCAATACAGGCATCTTCGGCGCCGGCGGCAATCTGCCCGCGGGTCCGAATCCAAACCGGGCCAATCCGCGTCCCGCCCGCTTCGCGCCCGAAGAAAGCTGGGGGAAAGTGGTGGCCATCGATCCGCTCTCCGGCGAGACGAAGTGGGAACACAAAGTGATTTCTCCGCCGTGGGGCGGCGTCATGTCCACGGCCGGAAACCTGGTTTTCGGCGGCACCACCGAAGGGATGATCTTCGCTCTCGATGCCCGCACCGGCGAGCGTCTCTGGCATTTTTCGGCGAACGAACGTGTGTATGCGTCGCCCATCAGTTTCCTCGCGAACGGCAAGCAGTATGTATCGCTGGCCGTGGGGGACGTGTTAATGACCTTCGGATTGGAGTAGAATGGCAGTGTTTTCGGTCCGCGACAGCGGGAGAGTCAACGCGGGAGAGTGATGATGCACCGTGCAAATCTGTTTTGGTCCGTATCGCTGTTAGCTGTCTCGGGAGTGGTTCCCGTGTTCGCCCAGCGCGCTCCACTGTTCAAGAGTGAGATTCTTCCCATTCTCGAAAAGAATTGCGCCTCCTGCCATGGCACGCAACAGAAGATGGCCGGTCTCGATCTCTCGTCTTTCGCCGGCATGATGAACGGCAGTTCCAGCGGGCCGGTCATCGCGCCGGGCAAACCCGAACGCAGCCTGCTCTGGAAGCTCATCGAAGGTGGTCAGATGCCGCAGGGCGGCAAACTCACCGAGGCGGAAAAACAGACCATCCGCGCGTATATCGAACAGGGCCGCTTCCCGACTCAGGCGCCCGAAAGTGAAGCGGACCTGGCGAAGAAAGACGCCGCCCGCATCACGCAAAAGGATCGCGACTGGTGGTCTTTCAAAACTCCCGTCAAGCCGCCCGTTCCCGCTACCATTACTTCCACCTCGGCAGCTATCGATTCCTTTATCTCCGCGAAACTTTCCGCTCGTGGCTGGAAAATGCAGTCCGAGGCCGATCGCACCACGCTGATCCGCCGCGCTTACCTCGATCTCACCGGCCTGCCGCCAAGTCCGCTCGCCGTGAAAGCTTTCCTGGAAGACAAGTCGCCCAACGCCTGGGAAAAAGTCATCGACGGCCTGCTCGCTTCCCCCCATTATGGTGAACATTGGGGCCGCCACTGGCTCGACGTCGCCGGCTATTCCGATTCCCGCGGCGATGCCGGTGACAGCGATCGTGAAGTCTCCTGGAAGTATCGCGACTACGTCATCAACGCGATGAACCGGAACAAGCCGATTGATCGCTTCTTAGTCGAGCAGATGGCGGGCGATCAACTGGTCAATTACAAACCGGGATCGCGGCCGGCTCCGGATGAGATCGAGCCTCTTACCGCGACCGGTTTCCTGCGCACCACCGCGGATATTACGGATAACCAGACCATCTACGAAGTCGATAAATATTTCGACGCGCAGCAGAAGGCGATGGAAACCAGCCTCACGGCTACTCTGGGTCTCACCGTCCAGTGCTCCCGCTGCCATGACCACAAATTCGACCCGCTCCTGCAGCGTGACTATTACAAGCTGATGTCCATCTACCAGTCCGTTTTCGATCCCGAAAACTGGCTGGCCGGTGATCTGAATTTCGGACCCTGGCCGAGCCGCATGGTGCTCGATATGGACGAAACCTCCCGCGCCGCATGGATCAAAGACGTCACCAGTTCGGACGCCAAAGCCCTCCGCCGCCTGGACGATCTTCTCGAAGCCACCTACCAGCGGTACCGCGCCGAACTGAAAGCCGGCCGCGATCTTTCCGACGCCGCGAAACGCGCCCAGATCCGCAAGGACATCGAGGCCGATCCCGATCTGGAAGTGGACCGCAACGCCGCCAAAGACACCATCACGGATCAGGAACTCGAAAAGCGCTTCCCCGAACTCGCGGCGTGGAAAGACGAACTGCAGGTCAAGCGCGCCAGCCGGAAGAATAAAACGAAAATCCCGCCGAATTACATCGAAGCCGCTTGGGACGTTTCGAAAACCCCTTCTTCCACGTATGTGTTGCAGCGCGGCAACTATCTCGCGCCCGGCGCCGAAGTGCAGCCCGGCGTCCCGGTGGTGCTGGATAATCCCGCGAATCCGCTGCGCTTTCCCGACCCCAAAGAGCATCCCGAATGGAACGGCACCAACCGCCGCCTGATCCTCGCCAACTGGATGGTCTCCCGCGAGAATCCGCTTGTCTCCCGCGTCTTCGTCAACCGCGTCTGGCAGTGGCATTTCGGTGAAGGCATCGTTCGCTCCGTGGACGATTTCGGCACCCAGGGAGCCAAGCCCACCCATCCTGAACTGCTCGACTATCTGGCCGTCAGCTTCCAGGAACACAACTGGGATCTGAAGTGGCTCACGAAGCAGATCATGATGACGCAGGCGTACCGGCAGAGCTCCGCCGAAGTCCCCGAGTACGTGGCCGCCGACCCCTCCGACAAACTGCTCTGGCGCAAAGCCCCGCTGCGTCTGGAAGCCGAGACCATCCGCGATTCCATGCTGCAGATCAGCGGTCTGCTGAACGGGAAAATGTACGGCCCGCAGGTCCAGATCAAACGCGGCCCCGACGGCCAGTGGCTCGAAGACGAGAAGAAGACCATCGACGGCGCCAATCGCCGCAGCCTCTATCTGGCGCAGACCCGCACGCGCTGGGTCTCTTTCCTGCATGTCTTCGACTGCCCGGACATGACCTCCGACAACCAGCCGCAGCGCTTCCGCTCCGCGCTGCCGGTGCAGTCATTGGCCATGATGAACAATCCTTTAGTGATGCGGACCACCAAAGCGTTCACGCAGAAAGTGCTCGAAGAGAGCGCCAATAATTACGACGAGGCCGTGCAACGCGCCTATCAGGAGGCCTATAACCGGCCGCCCAGTGCGCGTGAACTCGAAATCGCGAAGAAATCCATTGCCGCGGAGACCGACCCCCAGGAAGGTCTGCGCCTCTTCATCCAGGCCATGTTCGGGGCCAACAATTTCCTGTACAGTTACTAAGTAGAAGATCACGGAGACTTACTCATGAGAAGAATCTGGACTCGCAGACAGGCTTTGCAGGATGCCGCGGTCGGCTTCGGCGCCACGGCGCTCAATTCCATGCTGCAGGGCGATCGTCTCTTCGCCGCCGAATCCGCCGGCGCGCGCGAACGCAGTTATGACCTGCTGCCGAAGGCGCCGATGTTCCCGGCCAAAGCCAAGCGCGTGATCTTCATCTACATCGGCGGCGGCCCCAGCACCATCGACATGTTCGATCCCAAGCCGGCTTTGCTCAAGTACGACGGCAAGCCCGCGCCGTTCGAAATCAAAGGCCGCGCCCTGAACGGCTCCCAACAGATCATGGCGAGCCCCTGGAAGTTCGGCCAGTACGGCCAGAGCGGCCGCCCGGTCTCCGACCTGCTGCCGTACTTCCAGAAGGTAGTCGACAAAGTCACGTTCGTCCGCTCCATGACGACGGATCGCATCGACCATTCCACCGCGCAGTTCACCTTCGTCACCGGCCGCGGCTTCACCGGCTTCCCGTCCATCGGATCGTGGGTCAATTACGCGCTCGGCACGGAAAACCAGAACATGCCCGGCTACATCGCGCTCGGCCAGGGCGCGACCATCGGCGACCGCGCGCACTCTTCCGCCTGGCTGCCGCCCATCTTCAACGGCACCGGCATGCGCGCCGATTCGAAGACGCCTATCTACGACATCAAGCGACCCGACGGCATGAGCCTCGATCAGCAGAAGCGCTTCCTCAGCATGGTGGAAGATCTGGACCGCATCCAGAAGGGCAACTCGTACGTCCTCGATCAGGATCTCGAATCGCGTATCTCGAACTACGAACTCGCCGCCCGCATGCAGGTGGAAGCGCTGCGCATTGCCGATCTCGATCAGGAAAGCGAGGCCACGAAGAAGCTCTACGGCATCGATCAGAAGGTTTCCGGACAGTTCGGCCGCCTCTGCCTGATGGCGCGCCGCCTGGCCGAGAAAGACGTCCGCTTCATCCAGATCTACGGCGGAGGCGGCGGCAACTGGGACACGCACAACAACATCGAGGGCCAGCTTCCCGGCCTCTGCGAATACATCGATCAGGGCATGTCCGCCCTGCTCATCGACCTGGAACAGCGCGGCATGCTGAAAGATACGCTCGTCGTCTGGTCCGGTGAGTTCGGCCGCCTGCCCACCATCGAAGCGAAGAACTCCAAACCCGGCCGCGACCACAACCCGTACGGCTTCAGTATGTGGATGGCCGGCGCCGGCCTGAAGCCCGGTTTCGACTACGGCCAGACCGACGACCTCGGCTACGCCGCCCTCAAAGAGATGAAGTGCGGCCACAGCGATATCCACGCCACCGTGCAGCATCTGCTCGGCATCGATTACCAGAAGAACACCTTCCCGTATGAAGGCCGGAATGAGTCGCTGGTGGGCGTGACGCCGGCCCGCGTGCTCAAAGAGCTGTTCGCCTAAGCAGGGAGCGTCGTCAGAAGGAATCACGCCATGCGATTACGACAGTCGGGAATCATCGGCTTCGCCGTCTGCGCGGCGATCTTCCAGTCGTCCGCCGCGCCCCAAACGGATTCGGAAACCCGCGCCCGCGAATACATGCAGTTCCTCGTCCAGGAACTCGACCAGTGGACCCGCGATTTCCCGCAGGCCTACAACATGGCTCTGGTGCGTCCGCCCGTCGACGCCGCCGGCCTTTCCGAAAACGCCAAGGCAGGCGCGGACAATCTTCGTGCCGCGATCGTCCGTCTGACCGAACTGAGCCGTGCTAATGACGTGCGCACGAACCCCGCGTTCCACGCTCAACTGGAGAAAGCGGTAGCCGCCGCCGCGCCCATGAACGCCGCGCTGGCCGCGCAGAAATTCCCCGAAGCCATTCAGTCCGACTGGCAGACCATCCGCACCACCCTGAACAGTCTCGCCGAAATCTGCAAGACCACCGAACTCGCCATCATCGAAGCTCCCGGTCCGGGCAGCGCGCCCGTGAAAGATGCGAAAACCGTTGCCGCCAACATCCCCGCCGGCGCCATCACCGGCTACGTGGTGGACCAGCGCTGTGCCTTGCGGGGCAAAGCCATGTGGGTGAACGCCCAGTGCGTGCTGACCTGTGTGCGCGACGGCGATAAAGTCGTGCTGGTCTCCGAAGACGGCAAGGTCATGCAGATCTCGAATCAGGAGAAGATCGAGGCCGAAAGTTACGGCCAGAAGGTCGCCATCACGGGCAAGACCGCCGGGGACGTTATTACTGTGGCCACCCTGCAGATTTTGTAAGAAGCGTGCGAACTTTCGCGTGGCTCGTCCTTACTGTCTTCTCCCTTCACGCCCAGAACGCCGGCAGCTTGGTCTGTCGGAGTTGCCATCCCGATAAATTCGCCTCGCAATCGAAGTCCGGCCATGCCCGCGCCCTCGCGCCCGCCCCGCCTGGCAGCCCCGGCAATTGGGCCTTCGGCGCCGGCGAGAAAGCCACCACCTACGTCAGCCAGAAAGACGCCGAGACCATCGTCGAACACGGCCTGACTTACTACGCCGCCACCAAATCCCTGGGGATCACGCCCGGCCATGAGACCGCGACCGACACCGCCTACCGGACTTTCGACCCCGTCGGCACCGCTCTCCGCTGCTTCCGTTGCCACTCCACGGGCCCGGTGAACCTGCTGGCCGGCTACAAAGTGCAGCCTTCCGAACCCGGCGTTCACTGCGAAGCCTGTCACGGCCCTGGGTTGAAACATGTCAACGCCAAACACGTCGCCGCGAAAGGCGCCCCGGGCAGCATCCTGAATCCCAAACGGCTTGGCGCCGCCGGCCTCAACGAACTCTGCGGCGCCTGCCATCGCCAGGCCAGCGAACTCGACAATGAGAACGATTGGAACAACGCCTGGAACGTCCGCCACCAGCCGCAATACCTGCACCGCGCCGCCTGCTTCCGCAACAGCAACGGCGCGCTCTCCTGCACCACCTGCCACAATCCGCACGAACCCCTGCAGCGGACCGCGTCGGCTTACGATGCCCGCTGCGCCGCCTGCCACAAGAGTGTGGTCCACAAGACGGCTATTGCCAACCGCGCCTGCGTCGATTGCC
>Ga0073936_10008081_pt1 | contig 13471 bp, 8 predicted proteins | sample AliMusrvi5mmetaG_FD_87041 | JGI IMG/M metagenome (GOLD analysis project Ga0073936, IMG submission 87041) | Freshwater lake bacterial and archeal communities from Alinen Mustajarvi, Finland, to study Microbial Dark Matter (Phase II) - Alinen... | ecosystem: Environmental > Aquatic > Freshwater >... | reverse complement strand
TCAACGAACAAGTGAAAGATCGCCGATGCATCCATAGTCAAAACATAACGCCAATGGAATGTTTTGGTTGCGCCGAAAGCTTAGAAAACTAAGTGACATTGGGATGGCATCCTGCCCCACAACCTGAGCTGAGTGTCACTTTATTGCGCGAGTCTCCATGGCCCACGGCAACTCCCAATTTCAGCCGAAGTATTGGAATTTCTTCCAGAATTCGGGCCACGGCTCGCGCAGCCTCCTGCACACGAAAATGTCGGGGTGGTCCTTTGTTTCCTCGTTCAGCACACCGTAACTGCTGGTGTTGTGCGCGACGAGTTCGCAGGACTCAAATTGCCGCTCCAGGAACTTGCGCGAGAGGCCCACCACGATGAGCGTCTCGGGCGGGGGATTTCCGTAGCCGTGCTCCCAGTATGAATCGATGCCGCTGATTGCCTGCGGCAGGCCGTAAGCCGACCCGTACAGGTCGATCGCACCAGCCTCGCCATAATTGCCCGCCAGGATGCCGAGGCGCTGGCGATCTTCCGCTGGCAGTTTGTCGCGAACGGCTGCGACGGTGCGCGTCAGATCCTGCCAGCCGATCTGCTCCCGGAAGCTGTCGTTCCAGGAATCCATGGCCCTCCACCAGCGCGAATTGACGGGCGAAACCGGCAGAATCAGCACGACGGCCAGCACAGCGCCCACGGCTAAAGCGCTCGCGGTGAGGGTGCGCATACCGAACGCGCGCCGGGGCTCCAATCGCGCAATCCAACGATCGGCGACGACCGCGCCTCCCGCCAGCAGCATCGGATACGCCGGGGCCATGTAGTAGTCCCGCCCTTTCGCCGCATAGAAGATCAGGAACGTCACGATGAACATCCAGCCGAGTGCGCGGTAGCGCTTGCCCTCGTCGCTGACGAAGTAGAAGCGCAACCCAGCGATCCACAGCGGCACGGTGAACACGCTGGCGGTGATCAGGAACTGCCCGATCAGGAAGGTGTCGGTGCGGCCGATTCGTACGTCGCGCTCGTGAATGTGGCGGATGAACGGCAGATAGATGTAGTCGTGTTGGACCTGCCACCGCAGGTTTGGCGACCAGATCAGCAGCGCCACGCCGAGGCCCGCCCAGAACCACGCGCTGCGCAGGTAGCGGCGCGCCGGGGTCAACAACAGGCCAGCCAGAAGCCCCGTGAGCAGGAACACGATGGTGTACTTGGTTTGCAATGCCAGTCCCGCCACCGCACCCAGCGCCAGCCACCAGCGCGGGTCCTCCGACTTGAGCAGGCGTACGAGGCAGTACGCGAGCGCGACCCACCACAGGTAGTCGAACGAGACGTATTGGAACAGGAACCCCGCACTCACCGACACCGGGGCAATGGCCACCGCTGCGCCCGCGACGACTTGGGCCCAGCGGCCTCCGCCCACCTCGCGAGCCATCAAACCCGCCAGGATCAACGCGAGGGCTTGGGCGAGGGCGGCGAACAGGCGGATACCTGCCGCCGCGGGGCCGAACAACTCAAGCCCGATCCGCGCGATGAAAGGCGTCAGCGGTGGGTAAGCGACGTAGCCCCAGGCTAGGCGGCGGGCGTCGTCGAGCGTGGCGAGTTCATCGCGATGGAACCCGTATTGGCCGTTGGTCAGCGTGTGGATCGCCACCACAAGCAGCGCCATGGCGGAGAGCATCACGAATCCGCCGTCTTGTCCGAATCGCGATCGCGCCATGTCCCAGCTCCTTTTGTGCGAGGGAAGTCGCACCAGTTTACTGCATCGCTCAGTCCCCGCCGGGAGCGAGTTTCCCCAGAATCGAACCCACGCCATGCACCGGCCGGTGAGCACGCGGGTAGCGAGCCAGGGCTGCGGCGGTCAATCCTGCTGAGTAGGATTACGACCCCAATCGGCTCACGGTTCAGCCCCGGGCGGCGACAACCACTCTTTTGTTACTTGACACGAAATTCGCTCTCGCGAATACTGAGACATCTAAGTAAGAGGGCTGAATATGCCAAAGAACGAATCTCTCCAGGGTGCGCTGGACCTTCTGGTGTTGAAGATCCTCGCGAAACGGGGTCCGCTGCATGGCTATGGGATTACGATCCAGATCGAGCAGATCTCGGAAGAGGTGCTGCGAGTGGAGGAAGGCTCGCTTTATCCAGCCATGCACCGCATGGAAGAGGCGGGTTGGATCAAGGCCGAATGGGTGAGCACCGAGGGCAGCAAGCGCCGGGCTCGCTATTACGAGATTACGAAGGAAGGCCGCAAGCGCCTGGAGGCTGAGGAGTTGCGCTGGAACGCCGTGACGGGCGCAGTGTCGCGTGTACTTTTGCTCGCTTAGGAGGAGTGCCATGTCGACAATCGGCAAACTGAAGAATATCTTTCGCCCGGTCGCGTTGGACGCCGATATCGACGAGGAGCTGGCCTACCACCTGGAACAGCGCACCGCCGGCCTGATCGCCGCTGGAGTCAAGCCGGAGGATGCGGCTCGCCGGGCGCGGATTCAATTCGGGAACCCGCTCGTTGTGCGGGAAACCAGCCATCACACTCGCGTGATCGCATGGTTGGAAGATCTCTGGCGCAGCCTGAACTACGGCTTTCGATTGCTGCGCAAAAGCCCCGGTTTCAGCCTGACCGCGATTGTCTCTCTGGGACTCGCAATCGGCGCTTGCACCGCTGCGTTTTCGCTGCTCAACGCCGTGGTCTTCCGTACGCTGCCGGTGGCGCATCCGGAACGCCTGTTCTTTGCGACGTATCCGAGCCAGGGCCCGGAGGCGACTCAGGAGGCGGATAGCTTCAGTTACCCGCTATACCGCCAACTCAAGGCGGCGACTGCACGGGAAGCCGATATCCTGCTGTCGGGGTACGCGGGAGAGCGCGGCGTTCAGTGGGGCTCGGATGCCGAATCGGCGACAGGCCAATATGTTTCCGGGGATGCATTTCGCGTGTTGGGCGTGGGATCGGCATTGGGCCGCGTATTCTCCCCAGCGGACGATGAGAAGCCGGGGGAGAACTCCGTAGCGTTGCTCAGCTACTCATACTGGGAGGGCCGGTTTGGGAAAGACCCAAAGATCCTCGGGCGCACATTCCGGTATCAAAAGAACTCGTTTCAAGTGATCGGCGTGGTGGAGAAGGGATTCAACGGCGTTGAACCAGGCAACATGGTCGATTACTGGATGCCTGCCACGATGTATACGCCAGCGGAGGCAATAACCAACCCGGGGTGGAACTGGTTTCGCATCCTAGGACGCGTGAAGCAGGGCGTGACTCTCGATCAGGCGCGGCAACGCATGCAGCCGGTGTTCTCCGATTTCATGAAGCGGCGCGTGCTGCAGTTTTCCGCTGCCGTTCCAAAGAGCGTAGTCGAAAGCCTGTTGAAGTCGAAGCTTACGTTGCAGCCGGGCGCGACAGGCCGGTCGGGATTGCGCCGGGGCAGCCAGACGGCACTGTGGGTGCTCGCAGGCATCGTCGGGTTGGTGCTCTTGATCGCGTGCGCGAACGTGGCCAATCTCTTACTCGCCAGGGGTGCCGCGCGCAGTCGCGAACTCGCGCTGCGCGTGGCGATTGGAGCCGGGCGACGCCGCCTGGTGGAGCAAGTTTTGGTGGAGGGCATTCTGCTTACGGTTGGCGCCGCGATGGTTGGGTTGCTGTTCGCATTGTGGGCCGGTCCCTCGATCATGAACATGATGGGAACATCGCGCGAACAAATTCGATTGGATCTGAGCCTGGGCTTGCCAGGGTGCGGGTTCCTCGTTGCGCTGTGCGCTTTGGCGACCTTGTTCTTCGGCCTTGCGCCAGCGTTGAGCGCCGCGCGGACTTCGCCGGGCGAAGTGCTCCACTCAACCGATGGCGGACGCATGACCAGACGGCTGCAATCGCGCGTGCTTGTGGGTGCCCAGGTATTGATCTGTACGGTTGTGCTTTTCGCGGCTTGCCTGTTTCTGCGAACGTTCGAGCGGCTGATGAACACGAATCTCGGATTTCGTCCGGAAAATGTGATGATCGCGGAAATCAGAAGCGATCCGGCGCCGAAGGAACTCGCCGCGACAATCGCGCTCTGGTCCCAATTGAGAGACCGCGCCGCCGCGATTCCGGGCGTCGAGTCGGCGAGCCTGTCGAGTTGGGCGCTGATGCAGGGCAACGGATGGAGCAACATGATCCGACTGCCCGGGCGGGCGGTTGAAGGCACGGAGGTGAAATTCCTGGCCGTCTCGCCGGGTTTTTTTCACACCATGGGGATGCGCCTGGTTTCGGGGCGGGACGTGACCTGGCAGGATGGGTTGCCCAAACCACACACCGCGGCCGTGGTCGATGAAGCCTTCGCGCACCATTACTTTCCGGGCCAATCGGCTTTGGGGAGGCGGTTTGAGGTAGAAGAAGGAAAAGACAAATACGCCTCGGTCACGATCCTCGGTGTGGTTGCCAACGGGATGTACAGGGATATTCGCGACGGCATGTCGCCCACGGTTTTCGTGCCCATCGACGAGGGCGCCGAATGGTCGTTGGAACTTCGGACGCGCGCAGGCTTCGACGGCGTGATCCCCGCCCTGCGGCGCGAGGTATCGAGAGTTCACCCCTCGCTGAAGATCACGGATGTGTACTCGCAAGCGGAGATCGTCAACGGCCGCCTGGTGCGGGAGCGCACGCTGGCGATTCTTTCGACATTCTTCGCCGGCGCAGCGCTGCTGCTTGCAGCCGTGGGGCTGTACGGCGTGCTGAGCTACAGCGTCGTGCAGCGCACCCGCGAAATCGGCATTCGTCTCGCGCTGGGAAGTTCTCGCGCGAACATCATCAGGCTCGTCGTCGGGGAGATGCTGTTGGTAACATCCCTGGGACTGACCGCGGGGCTGGCCTTCGGGTATGGGCTTTCGCGCTATGTGTCGAGCCTGCTTTACGAGGTCAAGCCAGGCGATACGGTGAGTTTGCTGGCCCCGGCGCTGGGCTTGCTGCTGTTCGCCCTCGTCGCCGCGCTGGCGCCGGCCTGGCGTGCCGCTCGGGTGCAGCCGATGATCGCGCTGCGCTGCGAATGATCCTCTATCCACGCTAGTAGCCCCGACGAATTCACGGGGGGGTGCCTGCGAGGCCGTATCCAAACCTGCCCGGGCCGCGTTTCATGGTCAGGAGCGAAAGGAGTAACGGTCATGAAAAAGACAATGCTCGCCCTGCTGCTGCTGAGTTGCGGGACGTTGTTCGCGGAAACCCACTTTTCGGTCGGCATCGGAATCGGAGGGTACGGCCCGGTTTACTCGCGCGTTCCCCCGCCTCCGCCGGTGTATGCGCAGCCGCCCTGCCCGGGCGACGGCTACGAATGGGTGGACGGCTATTGGTACCCCGTCGGGCCGCGCTTCTACTGGCGCGTGGGCTACTGGAGAGCGCCCGCCTACGTCGAGTATGGAGGGGGTTACGGACGCGGCTACGGCTACGGTTGGCGGGAACGGGGCGGGTATGAACGCCACGAACGCTACGAAGGCTACGACCGGGGCCGGCGCGGGTATGGCGGGGAGGAACGCGGCCGGTATCGCGGCAACGAGTTTCGGCACGAAGGCCGTGGTCGCCGCGGCGAAGGCCGCTAACCCGCCGGTGGCCGGCGTGGGAGTGCCGTGCGAACGCCAGGGGGTTCTCGCGTCCCATTCAACTGCCGTCAGGAATGCACAACGTGCTGAACCCCTGGTTCCTGATGCTCGCGGGGCCCCGCGAGCAGTTCCGCCAGCCGGGCGGCACTCCTCGAAAAGGGCCGGGCTTGCGCCCAACCCGCCGCAGCTTCGGACATCGACAAACGCAGGCTCTCATCAAGCAGTAAACGTTCCAGGGCCTGCCGGAATTCCAGTCGGGCCGGGCGGCCTGTGCCGTGCGCGACGACGCCGAACTCGGGAGCGAGAATCTGGCGCGCACCGGCATGATCGCGACTGATTGCGGGGAGCCCGTAACCGAGTGCTTCCACCAGCGTCAGTCCGTAGCTCTCGTGGCTGGAGGGGAAAAGGTAGATATCGGCAAGCCGGAAGAACGCGCGTTTGCGATCTCCCGTGACATAGCCGGGGAAAACGACACGGACTCTCTTCAAGCGAGCTGCCAGGGAGCGCAGTTGGAGGCTGTACCGGCGTCCGTTCATGAAGGCCGGCTCGCCGCAGATGAAGAGCCAGAGAGGCCGATCAGGAAAGTCTGGTGAGTCTTCCCATTCCAGCAAGGTCCGGAGGACGAAATCGTGGCCCTTCTCGGGCGAGATGCGGCTGAGGCAGAGCAGAATCCGTGCGGCTGGCTCAATCCCAAATTCGGCCCGGAGCGCGGCCGCACCGGCGTCCTCCCCGCTTAAGGATGAACTCCTCGCAGGGGCCGCCGCGGGAGCAGTGGAAAGGATGGCGGACTCAACTCCGCCCCCGGCCGCAACTGCACCACGCCGCGGGGGACAACCCCATGGCAGGACCTCGATTCGATTCGGCGGTGTGTCCGGGTAACAGCGCAGCAGGATCGCCTTCATATCCGAGGAGGGCACGACGACTCGCTCCGACCAGAGCAGGCTGGCCCGCTGCTGCTCGAAGATCAGGCGTAGGATGGCTGGGGCGAGGCGCCCGGGAGTGCCTTTTCGAAGCCGCTCCCACCAGCGGGTCAGGGTCTCCGGGCGGATCCAGCCGCGCAGGTAAAGGGCGGAGATGTAGGCGACCACGTCCACGTGATAGATGGTCACGATCCGGAAACCTGCGCGCGCGATGCGCTCAAAGTCGGGTCCTTCTGAAATGTCGTTGACCAGGACAGTCGTAGTTGCGGGATCGTGCTTCAGCACTTCCGCGCTGCAGGCGGTTCGGAAGGCATCGCAAAAGCGGGCGTACTGACGCTCGTTGAAAGACACGATCTCGCGCGCCGAGGGCGCGGACGAGCCTAGAACAGCCGGCCCTAAGAGCTTCAAAGCGAATGGCTTAGAGTGGGACCACTCGTCTCCGAGCAGGTTGGCGATGGCCGCTCCACCCCCCAGCGGCACGGCCTGCCCGCTGAATCCGCCGTGCGCCGCGGTGTACAACACCGTATCGATCTGGCCCGTATGTGGGCCGAAGGTTGAACCCATTCGTCTGAACCTCTGATAGGCTAGAGCGCATGAAGCGCCGCTCGTTCGTCACTGCATTGCCGCTCGCCGCCGCGGCTGTCACCTCGTCACAGGCTGAGCCCACCGCCGCAGGCCGGCTCAAACAGTCGCTCTGCCGCTGGTGCTACTCGAAGGTGCCCATCGAGGATCTGTGCCAGGCAGCCGTCAAACTGGGCATCCAGGCCGTCGACCTGGTGGATCCCAAGGAATGGCCGGCGGTCCAGAAGGCCGGACTGAAGCTGACCATCGTCCCGGGCCCCACCTCGATTCCTGACGGCTTGAACCGGAAGGAGAACCACGACGGCATCGAGCAGCGGTTCCGTGGACTCGTAGACCAGGCCGTGGCCGCCAAAGCCCAATCCATTATCGTCTTCTCCGGGAACCGGAAAGGCATGGGCGACGAAGAGGGCTTGGAGAATACCGTCATTGGCCTGAATCGGATCAAGAAGTACGCCGAGGATAAGGGACTTCTGACGGTGATGGAGTTGCTCAACTCGAAGGTGAACCACAAGGACTACATGTGCGACCACACGCTGTGGGGCGTGGAGGCCGTGAAGCGGGTCAATTCACCGCAGATCAAGTTGCTGTACGACATCTATCACATGCAGATCATGGACGGCGACGTGATCCGCACCGTACGGGACTACCACCAGTACATCGGGCACTATCACACGGGCGGAAACCCGGGGCGCAACGAGATCGACGAGACCCAGGAACTGAACTACCGGGCAGTGGCGAAAGCCATTGCCGACACCGGCTACAGCGGCTACTTCGCGCACGAGTTCATCCCGCTGCGCGACTGGCAGGAAAGCCTGAAGCAGGCCGTGCAGATCTGCACGGTGTAGGGCGCGCGCGGCTCTAGCAGGGTCCATTTACCAATTCGGAACGCGGCCGGCGAGGGTGCCGGCTGCGAGTCGCTCCGCTCGTCAGCTTCTGGAAAGCGGGAGCGGCACGGGGTTGCGGGCTCTTTCGGAGACAGTCCCGCTGGCCGTTGCACTGCCGTCCAACCGGGCGGGTTTTGGACCGTCGCCGCCCCAGCCCGAAACGCCCATTTTGGTAGACTCTACAAGTTCCCAGACGTTCGCGGCAAGGAGGGCCATGACCATTTCAAGAACTCAGCAGGACATACTGGCGCAGCCTGAATCGCTGGCGGGCGTGCTGCGGCACCACACCGGCAGCGGGCGGGCGGCGCTGCTGGAAGCGGCCCGGGTTCTGTGCTCCGGGCGACCGGTCGTGATTACCGGCATGGGCGCCTCGATGAACGCCTCTATCCCGCTTGAATACCAGCTTTGCTCGCTGGGAGTTAACGCGCAGGTGGTAGAGAGCGGCGAGCTGCTGCACTATCGTTTGCGCGCCTGCGAGAACGCCGTGGTGGTGCTGGTTTCGCGCTCCGGCGAGTCGGTGGAAGTCGCACTACTGCTCGACCGGCTCAAGGGCAGGTGCGTCACCATCGGCGTTTCCAACGACATGCAAAGCCGGCTCGCCCTGGGGGCCGACCACTCCATCCACATGGCCAGCCTGCCCGACGAGATCGTCGCCCTGCAATCCTATACCGGCACGCTGCTGACCCTGCACCTGCTGGCCGCTGCCGCCGACGGTACGCTGGACGCGGCCGGCGCAGAGGCGGAGGGGGCGATTGACGCGCTCCGGCCTGTCATCACTGCCGGCAGCCAGGCTCTGACCGGCTGGGACTCATTCCTGAGTTACGCTCCACCGGTGACGATTCTGGCGCGCGGCCCGAGTTGCGGATCCGCCTCGGAAGCGGCGCTGCTCTTCAATGAAACCGCCAAAGTGCCGGCCATCGGAATGCCGGTAGCTTCCTTTCGCCACGGTCCGGTGGAACAGGTCAACGACAAGTTCAGCGGTCTCGTGTTCGCACCCTTGGGGCCCACGCGGACGCTAAACCTAGCGCTGGCTCGAGAACTGGCGCACTTCGGAGGCCATGTGCGCGTGATCGGTCCCGCGGGCGACGATACCACGGGCCTCGACGTGTATGAGGTTCCGGCTGTGTCCGGCGCGCTGGCGCCCCTGGTGGAGATCATTCCCGTGCAGTTCGCCGCGCTGCGCCTGGCCCTCTTGCGCGGCCTGACACCCGGGCAGTTCTTCCATACCGGGCAGGTCACGCTGACCGAAGCCGCGTTTGGCCTGTAGCCGCATAACGGCCGGACCAGGCCTGTAAACTCCCGGCGCGCCGCCATTAAGGTTCTTAGCGCGCGGAACGACTTCGCATACAATTCTGTTAGGCGCGTCCGGCATTTCGATTGGATATTCAGTCCTGTTTGCCTGCAATGTGCGTTCTGCTGCGTCCAGGAGGATTCGTGTTTTCTTACCCGCTTCGCCGCGCGCTGCTGAGTGCCGCGCTTGTCCTCATCCCGTTAAAAGCACAGGATTTCGTCGTCACCACGGTGGCGGGCGGCGCACTGCCCAACACGCCCTCCCAAGGCACCAGCGTCTCCGTGCACTACCCGCGCTCGCTGTTTGTGGATGCGTCGGGGAGCACCTACTTCGCTCTGGCGAATGCCGTGCTGAAGCTCGACAAGAGCGGTGTCCTGACGCGCTTCGCCGGTTCGTTCGCGGCAGGCTACGCCGGTGACGGCGGCCCGGCCACCACCGCCCGAATGTACTATCCCAACGGCATTACGGCGGACCCAGGCGGCAACGTCTTCATCGCGGACCTGGGCAATGCCGTGGTGCGCAAGGTCTCGACGAACGGCATCATTTCCACCTACGCGGGCTCGGGCATCTATGGGACGGCGGGCGACGGCGGCCAGGCCATCCAAGCTTCGCTGGGCGGCATCGCCAGCGTTGCCCTCGACCACAGCGGCAATTTGTACCTGGGCGATATCAGCTTCCACAACATCCGCAAGGTCGCTCCCGACGGCACCATCTCCACGCTGTTGAACACCGGGATCGCCGCCCCCTGGGGCCTGGCCTGCGACCACTCCGACAATCTGTACATCGCGGATGCGAACGCCAATATCGTGTTCCGGCTGAGTCCTCAGGGAACATTGACCAACTTCGCCGGTACGGGCACTGCGGGCTACCCCGGCGATGGAGCGGCGGCCACGAAGGCGCAGTTGAGTAACCCGAACGGCGTTTCCACCGATAACGTGGGGAACGTGTATATCACCGACACCGGCAACAACGTGATCCGCAAGGTGGACACACAGGGCATCATCACAACCGTCGCGGGCAACGTGTCCAATTCTTATATATTGCTCGGCGACGGCCGGCCCGCGACCTCCGCCGGCCTGCTGTTTCCGCAGGGCGCGGGCGTCGACACGGACGGCAACCTCTACATTTCCGATCTCGCCAACAACCGCATCCGCAAAGTGACCACCGACGGCATCATCCATACCGCCGTAGGTGGAGGCCTGGGCGCGGCCGGAGACGGCGGGCCGGCTACCTCCGCGCAACTCAATGGACCCTACGGGGCAACGGTAGACAGCGCGGGAAACCTCTACATCTCAGATTCGTTGAACAACAAGGTGCGCAAGGTCGCTCCTGACGGGACCATCAGCACATTAGCGGGGACCGGCGCTAAAGGCTCTTCCGGCGACGGCGGGCCAGCCCTCCAGGCACTGTTCGACATGCCGTGGGGAATCGCCGCCGACACCAAGGGCAACGTCTTCGTCGGCGACTTCAACAACCCTGACGTGCGCAGAGTCGATACCAGCGGTGAGATCACTCAGTTCACCGGGACGAAGTTCGTAGCCGGGCTGACCTTCGATCCGTCGGGCAATTTGTACATCGCGGAATACGCTTCCGGTCAGATCTGGAAGATTCTCCCGAGCGGCAAAGGCGATATCTTCGCGGGCGTCTGCTGCGGCAACATCGGCAGTGCTCATTATGGCGGCGATGGTGGACCTGCCTTGATAGCGTCATTCAGCCAACCCAGCGGCCTGGCCACCGACTCTAAGGGAAACCTGTACATTGCCGACAGTGGCAACCAGCGTATCCGCAAGATCGATACGAACGGCATCGTCACCACCGTCGCGGGCAACGGCACGCAAGGGTTTGGCGGCGACGGCGGACCTGCCACCCAGGCGCAGTTGAACAGTCCTTCCGGCGTCGCCGTCGATGCCTCGGGCAATCTCTACATCGCGGATTGGAACAACGCCCGCGTCCGTATGGTCGACACCAGCGGCAATATCTCAACCATCGCCGGCACCTATGGCTACCCCGGTTTCGGCGACGGCGGACTGGCCACCAATGCCGTGTTCGGCGCTCCGGTCGGCATCACCATCGACGCTCACGGCAATCTGTTTGTCGCCGACCAATACGACAGCGTGATTCGCATGTTGACGCCTGCAGGCCGGACGCCGGTGCTCGCCATCACGAATACCCATCCCGGCGTGACCGTCGCGGGCCAGCCGATTTCCTCCAGCATCGTCGTTGCCAACGCCGCCAGCGCGGGTCCGACGTCAGGTCCAATTACTGTGTCCTTGACCCTGCCTTCCGCCCTGACGCTGACCGGCGGCGGCGGCACGGGCTGGACATGCACGAACTTGACTTGCACGCGCAGCGACGCGCTGGCCCCCGGGGCCGCCTATCCGCCCATTACCGCCAAGACCGTACTCGCCCTCACCGCCTCCGGGCAGGTAACGTCGACCGCGTCTGTCACCGGCGGCGGCTCGATGTACAGCGCGAGCGCCCAGGACGTCATCACCGTCGCGGCTCCGGGGAGCAATTGCACCTACATGATCGACGCCACCGGAGCGTCACTGCCATCTTCCGGCGCCAGCGGGACGGTGAACATGATTACCACCGCCGGTTGCTTCTGGAGCACCTCGGTCGATCAGAGTTGGGTCACGGTCGGGGGGGCCGGCTCTGGCCCGGGTCCGATTGCCTACTCCGTCTCCGCCAATCCGGGTGGCACGCGCACCGCCACTATCACCGTCGGCGGCATGAGCTTTGCGATCAGCCAGGCGGGCAGCGCCGTTGAGTCTTTGCCGCTGGCGGGCGTACTCGCGCACTTCGCTTCCGGCTCAGGCTGGGCCAGCACGGTCACCGTCGTGAACACTTCCGCGGTGCCAGCCGAAGCGGCCTTCAACTTCTACGACAAGAACGGGAATCCGGTCCCGTTGCCGTCCACCTTCCCGCAGAATCCCGCGCTCGGCACACAGCAGGTGGTCACCTGGGATCAGACGCTCGCCGCCAACGCGCTTTCCGTGCTCGACACGCGCCAGAGCGGCACAGGCTCAGAGGGCTCGGCGCAACTGCGAGCCCCCGCCGGCGTGAGCGGATTCGAGGTCTTCGCCAATCTCGGCAGCGGTCAGCAGGCGGCGGTGCCTTTGGAAACGCGCAGTGCACCCTCGTATCTGCTGGCCTTCGACAACACCGGCGTATTGCTGACAGGCTTGGCGATCGCCAACGTCGCCGATGCCACGGCGCAAATCAACGTGATTATTCGCGACGATACCGGCGCGCAACTCGCGATCAAGAACAAACGGCTCGATTCGTTCGCGCACGACTCGTTCATGCTCGCCACCCAATGGTCCGAGACGCAAGGCAAGCGCGGCACAGTCGAATTCGATACGCCCTCCGGAGGCCGCATTACGGCACTCGGTTTGCGCGCCAACGGGGCCGCGTTCACCACGCTGCCGGTCATGGCGAACGTCGGTACCGGCGGTGGGTCTCTGGCGCATTTCCAATCCGGCGGCGGATGGCAGACCACCTTCACGCTGGCCAACAGCGGCACGGCCGCCGCGCCGTTCAGCGTGACGTTCTATGGGGACAACGGAGCGCCGGTCGCGCTTCCGATCACATCGCCGGAACTCGGCGACCTCGGCACGCAGAACACCGTGACCGGGACTTTGCAGCCCGGCGCATCCGTGCAACTGGTCACGAATGGCACGACCGGGCAGACGGGTTCCGCGCGTCTCACCTCCCCGGGTAATGTCAGCGGTTTCGCCATCTTCCGCTCCGACGCGGGCCAGGAGGCAGTGGTGCCGCTCGAAACGCGCCTGGGGACATTCGTGCTGGCATTCGACAACACGAGCGGCCTCCAAACGGGGTTGGCCATCGCCAACTTCTCGGCGCAAGCCGCGACGGTGAACGCGATCGTGCGCGACGACACCGGCGCGCAGATCGGCACCGAGATCGAACACCTCGACGCGAACGGCCACGACTCATTCATGCTCGCCGGCACCTGGATCGAGACCGGCGGCAAGCGCGGTACGGTCGAGTTTGTGCCGCCTGCAGGCGGGTCCATCGGCGTGATCGGCATCCGGGCCATCCCAGCCACGGGAGTCGTCACCACGATTCCGGTGCTGGCGAAATAGGCCCTGCGGCGCGGTGGTTGTGGCTGTGGCTGTGGGGCAGGATGACATCCCAATGTCACTTAGTTTTCCCTGCTTGTCTGCTCGGGAACTTGGAGCCGGTGCCCCATACTTCGCGTGGATAGGATCGGCGTTTGGTGCGTTTGGGGAGTTT
>Ga0073936_10008078_pt1 | contig 13480 bp, 10 predicted proteins | sample AliMusrvi5mmetaG_FD_87041 | JGI IMG/M metagenome (GOLD analysis project Ga0073936, IMG submission 87041) | Freshwater lake bacterial and archeal communities from Alinen Mustajarvi, Finland, to study Microbial Dark Matter (Phase II) - Alinen... | ecosystem: Environmental > Aquatic > Freshwater >... | reverse complement strand
TTGCAATTGAGTTTTAGTTTTACTTTGAACATTTTATCCAAATATCCGTTTGCTTTTTTAGTTTTTAAAAATAATTTTCAAAGGTATCAAAAAAACAGGAAAAATAGGGCTTTACTTTTTACTGGCAGTGTTGTCGCTGCCGGCAGCATTGTATTTGCTGCTGCAATTTAGTTTTGTACAAACCATTATTGCAAAAAAAGCTGCTTCGGTTTTATCAGAAAAATTGCACACCGAAGTGACCATCGGGAAAGTGGATGTCTCCATGTTTTTAGATATTGTTCTTGAAGATGTAGAAGTAAAGGATCTTCATCACAAAACCTTTCTTGATTCAAAAGCCATCGTGCTCGATCTGAATGATCTTTTTCTGAACAGAAATGTGATCAGCATCAACGATATTGTTTTAAAAGATCTCAACCTGAATATCATTAAATATAAGAACGAAAAAACTTTCAATTTTCAATTCATTGTTGACTATTTTAAATCAAACGACACCACAAAAAGCGGTAAAAGCTGGAAAATAAATATTGGTTCAGTGAAGCTGATCAACACAAATTTCAAGTTCATTGATCAGAACAATGTGCCGCAAAAAGGCATCACCGACTTCAATGACCTTGAGCTAAGCGGCATCAACACACAGATTGTGAACCTTGCAATTATCAACGACTATATCTATGCCGACATCCGTTCATTGTCAATGAAAGAAAAGAGTGGTTTTTACCTGAAGAGTTTTTCAGCGATCACAAAGATCAGTCCGCTTGGAATTGACATGAAGAATCTTCACATCGAAACACCCGGCAGCTCCATTTCAGCCAACTTCAGTCTTGCAATGAAAAGCTTTGATGATTTTAACGACATCATCAATAAAGTCAAAATTGACGTTTTATTTAAACCTTCAAAAATTGATGTAAGAGACTTCGCCTATTTTTCAAAAAGTTTAGAGGGCATGAATGACAAGATCAATATTTCGGGCGAGATCAAAGGGAAAGTGTCCAATTTTAAAGGGAAAGACTTCAGGTTTCTTTATGGTACCTCAACATATTTTCTTGGCGACTTTTCCATTTCAGGATTGCCCAAAATTGAAGACACCTACATCCAGTTTAATGTTAAGAATTTTTACACCAGCCAGTATGATCTCGAAACCTTCACCCTTCCCACTTCTTCCGGCGCCGGACGCATTGAACTCCCGCCGGAATTGATCAGGCTTGGCAGTGTAAGGTTCAAAGGAGAGTTTACAGGTTTCTACAATGATTTTGTTGCTTCCGGTAATTTTACAACCGGACAGGGAAGTGTCACCACCGATCTCACTCTTCGCAAAAACCACAACAGCGGACAGATTGAGTACATTGGAAAAGTTGCAAGTTCAGACTTCAATATTGGCAACATTCTTTCCATGCAGGATCAGATAGGATCGGTGAGTATGAATGCAGATGTTTCAGGCTCCGGGCTTGATTTTGAAAACGCTGTTCTCAAAGTGAAAGGCACTATCGCATCCATTTATTTAAGGAATTATCACTATCAAAACATCAATGTTGAAGGCGACCTTGCAAAGAAAAAATTCAGCGGATTTCTAAGCATCAATGATGAAAATTTAAAACTTGACCTGAACGGAAAACTTGATTTCAGCAATAAACTTCCCGTAATAAATGTTACAGCCAATATTGAAAATCTGAGGGCAACAAAGCTTCATTTCTTCAAACTGGATGGCGATTCAATTTCATCTTTTTCAACTAAACTTGCTCTCAACTTCAGAGGTAATACCATTGACAATATCCAGGGGTTGATCCTAGCCAGCAATACTTCGTACATTTATCGCGGAGAAAAATACACATTGGACAACCTCGCATTCAGCAATGTTGTCAGCGCTGATGGTGAAAAAACAATGAAGCTGAGATCGGATTATATTGATGCAGATTTTTCAGGTAATTTTCTATTTAAAAATCTCAATCTTTCAGTTCTTAAATTTATCAAAGACTACCTCCCGTCTTATGGAAGATGGATCAAAAAGGACCTGGACACTTTGCCCGAAGAGAATTTTACATACAATGTCAAGCTGAAAAACACAACACCACTGACAAAATTATTAATGCCCGACCTTTCAGTTTCGGCCAATACCATCATCAGCGGAACCTACAATACAAGGCAGAGTCTGCTGGACCTGAACATTACCTCGGCATTGACAAGGTACAAGAAAATAAGTGTCAAAGATTTTTTTGTCAGTGGAAGAACAAAGCAACACACCATCAGTTTAAATATTGGTTGCGCCAAGCTGATCGAAAATGACAGCCTTGATATTAACGACATCACCCTTTTGGCTGAAGCCCGCAATGACAGCGTTGACTATAAGCTGACATGGAACAACAACAAAGACGAGATAAAGAACAGCGGCGAAGTGGATGGATTTGTTTCGATGGTCAACAGGCCACGCACGGAAATAAAATTTACAAAAGCCGATGTTGTGATCAACGATACCGCCTGGACCATCAATGGCGGCAACGACATTATGATTGACAGTTCTTCAATAGCTATTCAAAAACTTATTTTCTTCACGGAAAAACAACAGATAGAAATAAACGGTAAGATATCGAACGACCCGACCGATAAGCTACACCTGGGTTTTAAAGATTTTAATGTTGGCGATGTAAAAATGTTCACTTCGCTTTCAGGATTTGATATTGACGGATTCCTCAACGGGTCTGTGGAGGTTTCGAACATTTACAAATCGCCGAATGTTGTCGCTGATATTACCCTGAACAATTTATTCGTCAACGGTGAAAAACTCGGCAAAGCCTCACTTGTTTCATCATGGGATGATCAATCCAAAACGGCAACAATTAATGCGCAGATCATTTACGAAGGAAATATTGGTTCAAATATTCCTATAGCAGTGGCCGGAAGTTATTATCCTGAAAAGAAAAAGGACAACTTTGACCTGGATGTGAGCATGACAAATTTCAAATTAAAACTACTCGAAAGATTTATCTCGAGTTTTTCATCCAATCTTTCAGGCCTTGCGTCAGGCAAGCTGAAATTGCGGGGAACGCCCAAAGAACCTGAACTTACAGGAGGTTTGTATGTGATGGTGAAAAATCTGAAAATTGATTACCTGAACGAAAATTATCATTTTACCGATTCCATCAGAGTGAACAAAAACGCTTTTGCGTTCAACCATATTCTGATCAAAGACGACCGCAACGATTCGGCAATACTTGACGGGAGTATTTCGCACAGGAATTTTAAAGACATCAAACTTGATCTCAATTTTCACGTGTATGATTTCCGCTGTCTAAACACCGACGAGGCGCAAAACAGCATGTTTTACGGCAAGGCTTTCGTTACGGGATTGCTGAAAATTTCGGGCGATGTCAACAATATCAAAATTAATATTGCTGCACAGACTAACAAAAACACGAGTATTTCCATTCCTATTTCAAGTGAATCGGATATTACAGCCAACAATTACATCCGTTTTGTAAATAGCAAAACTCCCGTTCACAGAGCCTCTTTGGTATATACCGATCTGTCTGGAATAGAACTTGATTTTAATCTTTCTGTCACGCCTGATGCGGCTATCCAGATCATTCTTGATTCAAAAACCGGCGATATTATCAAAGCCAAAGGTAGCGGCAACATACAGTTGGAAATTTCCACACTTGGCGATTTCAGTATGTATGGCGACTACATCATTGATGAGGGCGATTACCTGTTCACCCTGCAAAACGTGATCAACAAAAAGTTCCTTATTGAAAAAGGATCATCCATTTCATGGAATGGCGACCCTTATGAAGGTATAGCAGACATTACAGCTATTTATCCGGTGAAAGCTGCATTGTACGACCTGACAGCCGCCATTGGCGACACAACGGCACAGTATAAAAAACGCATCCCTGTGAACTGTTTGCTCAACATGAAAGATAAAATTTTAAATCCCACTATCTCTTTCAACATTGACCTGCCCAAGAGCGATGAGAGCACCAAGACCCTTGTGAGCGGGCTAATCAATACTGATGAGGAAATGAACAAACAGGTTTTTTCGCTGCTTATTCTAAACAGGTTCACCAATCCAAAAGGGCTCACCACAGCAGATTTAAACAGCGGGTTGGGCAGTACCTCGTCTGAGTTGCTTTCGAACCAGCTCGACAACTGGCTTGCACAGATAAGTAAGAAGTTTGACATAGGCGTAAATTACCGGCCCGGCAATGAAATCAGCGCACAACAGGTGGAGTTTGCTTTGGGCACACAGCTCTTCAATGACAGGTTGAGTATCCAAAGTAATCTTGGCGTTTCGGGAAATAATAATGCCGGTGGACAGGCATCCACTACAAAAACCAGCGATATTGTGGGCGATGTGGATATGGAATATAAAATCACCAACGACGGGCATCTGCTGCTCAAAGGCTATAACAAATCAAATACTGTTGACCTGCTCAACTCAAATGCGCCCTACACGCAAGGAATTGGTGTGTTCTACCGCAGGGAATTTGACAAATGGGGTGATCTTTTCAAGAAGAAAAAGAAGAAGTGATTGAAAATTCCAAGACCCAAATTTCAAATTCCAAATTCAAAGGCGGCACCTCCTGGGACTTGGAATTCGAAGCCTGGAATTTGGAGCTTTTATTTTTGTTACTTTTACCGAATTATTCATGATCATCAAATTGGTGAAACATCTTTTTCATAAACAAACCATCCTTCTCTTTATTACTTTTTGCATTTTCTCCTCGTGCAAGCTGACAGGCGATTTTGCCATTACCAAACGCAAACATGCAAATGGTTATTACATCGAAACACCTTCTTTTGTTCAAAACTCAATTAATAAATCCAATCATCCCACAAAAAGAAATCATTTACCAGAGGAAATCGAAACGCCGGTACTTGCAGATTCTGACAACACAATCGCAACGATTGTTTCAATTAATCCGGCTGAGAAAATAAAAGATGATCAAATAATTTATCAGGCAAATGGAACAAAGGAATCCCGCTTTCACATAAAGCCTATTGAAGGTAATTCAACTTATAAAGGAACAGCACGGGATACGGGTAAAGTCACGCATTATATTTTTCCAAAAAGACAGGTGGATGGATATTCTTTGATTGGGTTTATTGTAGGGCTTATAGATATTCCATTAACAATGGCTGCATTAACAAATGGTTTCATGTCAAGCGCAGTCTTACTTTTAATTTTATTACAATTATTATGCACGGTTTTTGGTTTTATCGGATTGCAAAGAATTATAAAATATGAGTCTATTGGGAAAGGGTTTGCATATTCGGCGATCCTCATAGGATTGACGTATCTTACACTCATGTTTGTTTTGTTTATTTTTCTTTTATCAGCTCTTTTCACAGGAAAGCTATAATTTTTCTCAGGTTATTCCAATCATAAAGACCCAAGTCTCAAATTCCAGGACTCTAATCCCAAGCACCAAATACCAAAACTGGCACCTACAGGAATTATGAATTAGGGATTTGGAATTGGGGTCTTTTGCTCACAAATTGCTGTATTTTCGCAATTTCCATGTTTTCCTGTGTAAAATTCCTCCTCTCCCTGCAAAAATTCCTCCTCTCCCCTGAAAGATTCCTCCTCTCTCCCCAAAAATTCTTCCTCTCCCAGCAAAAATTCCTCCACGTTCCCGAAAGTTTCTTCCACACCCTGCAAAAATTCCTCCTCTCCCCAAAAAGATTCCTCCTCTCTCCAAAAAGATTCTTCCTCTCTCTGCAAAAATCCCTCCTCTCTCTGCAAAAATTCCTCCAGTCTCCGTAAAGATTCCTCCACATATACATGAGACGAATTTGATCAAAAAACAATTATCCAATGGCAAATTTCATTCATTTCCCCCCTGATTTTACCGGGTAGAAAAACCATTCCACCAATATTCAATCTCCTGTATCCGGAAAACAAAAACGACTTTACAGGAATTTTAAACCTGTAAAGTCATTTGGAGATGTTTGATGAACGATGAACGTTTTTAAAGTTCTTAAGGTGTAAACTGCAAAGATCCGTCGAAGCTCATCTGTTAAAGATCAATAATGATAAAAATTTTGAGTATTGCAAATTACAGTTGTGCATCAGGAGTAAAAGGAAATGGCACACTTGCATTACCAACTCCGGCAGAATTTACTCCATGAATACGAATATAATTCAATTTACCGGGCACAGTATCTGCACTATTTATAATTAATTTGGTGCTTGGAGAGCTTTCGCAAACAACTTTCCATGTAGTTGTATCCTGAGGGTTGGTTGAAATTTCAACTATATAAAGCACCCCTTTTAAATGGGTGGCCGGATCACTTTCAACATTTGTTTTTTTGTTCTTTCTTTTTAAAAGAGCCTGATAAGTATTGGCTTTTTTACCTTTCACAACTTTGCTGACTGAAGGAGCCGGCGGGGGTGAAAGTTTCGAAGGTTGGTGATTTGAAGGGAAGCCTGTCTTGCCTATGGTTTCCAGATTTCCATCACATATTGGATCGGCATACTTAAGCAATTTTTTCAGGAGACCATACATCTTGCGGCTTTGAGCATCGCGCGGTCCGACCTGCGATTGATTATGTATTGCTGCAAGAATTAAAGCATCCAGCTTACCCAATTCAGTTTCAAACAATGCCTGAAGGACAGTGGGTGTAACGAAGATCAATGTATTTGCATAAATTCCTAGCAGGACTTGATGACAGAGAGTGCTTACGCCATTGGGGTCGTCAGGTTTTACCAACAGCACACAAAAGTAGGGACGAGAGAAAGCCATAATTTTAGATTTATTGATTTATGGAGCAAAAATAATTGCTCTTTTTTACCTGGCCAAACATTGAAAAGCCAAAAACATACAATTTCCATGAGCATATAGTTTTTGACATATTAAACCGCAATGCAAGGTTGAAACATTTTACAAAATCCATGTTCATGGTGATATATTATCATCCAATTTCCGTTATCTTTTGCTGACAAATTGGTACTGTCAAAACCCCTGAAAACACGCCCCATATTCTGGTCATTAATCAGCTTTAGTAATGACCAGATCTTAGCAACAGAAACTTTGATTTTGGCAATTTCATTGAAGCGAATAACGCCGTCAACATCGTTATAGATTATCTCAATTATCTTATCCAGGTTAATCAGACAATAGCGATCAATACGGTAAAAATCAACAGAATCTATCATGGCTTCAATCTTTTTTAATCTGCCGGAAACTTTATGTCGTTCGTTATTTTTCATCCAGATACAGGTATGATCTACAAATGAATTACAACACAAAATAGAGCTTACCAAAAGCTCCAGAGGCAAGCCATTCTCAAGTACAGTAATTGTCTTTGGAGGGATGATTTTATTTCCTTGAATTTTCATTATTTATTGTTTGATGAAAGTAAAATAACAAAAAAATTATGACATTTGAAAATGCGAATAAGGGTAGAAAAGCAATGCGAAATAATGATATTGCAGGCTATGGAAAATTTATATACTTATTGTTTGAAATAAGAAAAATAGTTTAATTTCGTGATGTCTTATTGTAAACGGAATGTTTTAAAAAGCCTTGAACAAGTAAAAGGCAGATGTTGAAAAGCCTGTTAAGAGTATGAATTAAATACAAAAGCCATGAAGAGCCATTGTGTTTTTTTAGTCATTTTTCTAATCAATGTTACCATAACTTATTCGCAAAACAATGTTGGCATAGGAACTACAACACCTGACCCCTCAGCCCTCCTTGATCTGAGTTCAAACAATCAAGGACTGTTGGCGCCACGGCTGACGACTGCACAACGACTGGCAATTGCCAGTCCGGCAAACGGTCTACTGGTTTTTGATACTGATATTAACTGTTACATGTATTACACTTCCGTGACAAACACATGGTATTCCTTTTGCAATGCATCAGGACCAAGCGGACCTACGGGACCAACCGGAACAATGGGAATGACGGGTATGACGGGACCAACAGGAGCGACGGGGATTACAGGAGCGACCGGAGCTACAGGGATAGCCGGAATAACTGGATCTACAGGAGCAACGGGAAATACTGGGGCAACGGGGGCAACGGGAGCAACCGGTGTAACAGGAATTATAGGGTTGACGGGGGCTATAGGAGCAACAGGGGCTACAGGAAATTCTAAAGTTCAAACTTATGGTGTTAATGGAACCGATTCAGTACAAATTTGCACACCAACATTTGTACATATTCCAAATTTAAGTTCGACTATTACATTAACAGATTCTGCCACACTCAATATCTTTTCTAATGGATGTATAATAAATAATACCAGTGGTCAGTACGTATGTGCCATAATATGTATAACCATCAATAGCATTCCCAATCCATCATTATATCAACTCTTAAACGCTGGATATGTTCATTACACAAATTGGTCTATCGCAAGAATTCTCAAATTACCTGCTGGAACTTATAGTTTTGAAGTTTGGTGTTCCAATGCGTATGGCAATTTTTGTTTTGATGCAGGTTCATTTGGTTTATCACAATCATCATTAATTGAACAAGTTTTTTACTAATGAGGTATTGCTACCTTTATTCATAGTTTTTAAATATTAATCATCAGTGTCATCAGTGTCATCAGTGTTCTATTGAGTATTCCTCCAATAAGGATTTGCCATTGCTGCAATGCAGAGTTTTAAATTCAATTTAAAGCAATAAATCTCTTCTTAAAAAGTTTCATTATTTGAAATAGTTGAAGATTTTTATTATTGTAAAAGGCTTAAAATTTAGTAATTTTGTAAAAATTCTATTTCAATGGACTTATAAACTAGAAAAACACAATTTATACAGGAATTCCTAAGGTCGGCAAACAGCAGTATTATTGAGAAATTCGAGAAAATGCTGAGGCAGGAAAGAAAAAAATGCAAATTTGAAAACTTGGAAAAAATCATCAAAATATCACAACTTCACCAATCAAAATCAGATATTGATTTCTGGTTGACTAAATCTTATTTAGAAAGATTAGAAGCAGTTGAGTTCTTAAGAAACCAATATATTAATTTCAAAAATGTTCACAAAAGACTTCAGAGAGTTTGTAGAATTATTAATAAAGCATAAAGCTGAATACCTGATCGTGGGTGGATATGCAGTTGGTGTGCATGGTTATCCAAGATATACCGGGGATTTGGATATCTGGCTGAATCCAACTACAGAAAATGCTTTGAAAATACTACAGGCAGTGAATGAATTTGGGTTTGACTCATTTAATCTAAGTGTTGAAGATTTCACAAAAATTGGTAATGTAATACAGTTAGGCTATCCTCCACTAAGGATTGATTTATTAAATGAAATAGATGGTGTCAAATTTAAAGAGTGTTATGAAAATAAAGCAATCATAACAATTCAAAAGCTTGAGATTAATTTTATAAGTTATTCCGATTTACTAAAAAATAAAGAATCCAGTGGACGGCATAAAGATATTGATGACATTGAAAACCTGAAAAGATAATAAACATAGCAGGTTTTTAAAATAAAAAATAGATAATAAGTGGCAGCTCATTAAATAGTTCTAATCACTATCCTTCGCTAAATAAATTAATATCCCACTAAGCCCGTCAAGAAGATTGAACCTTCAATCACTTAAAAAGACCTTAATAAATCTTAATCATCAGTGTCATCAGTGTTCTATTTCTATTTATCCAGAACATATTATTGCCAAAAAGTCACTTCCCTCCTCCCCTTTTCCTGCCATTTTTACTTAAATTCACTTAAAAACCGGATTGGTTCCTTATTTGATGATTTGGCAAAACAACTTTATAAACTTACAAACTTTAAACTTAGTAAATGAATACAGAAAATTTCACAATAAAATCGCAGGAAGCCCTGCAGAAAGCACAGGAGATATCTTTCAGCAATCAGCATCAGGCAATAGAAACAAGCCATCTGCTGAAAGCCATTCTCGAAGTTGACGACAATGTCACACCTTTTCTTTTAAAGAAACTTCATGTGAATTTGCAAAACATGGAAAATGTTTTGAACACCATCATCGAAAGCTATCCCAAGGTGTCGGGAGGCTCGCAATACATTTCGCCCAAAGCAAACCAGGCCCTTCTGAAAGCCAATTCTTATTTAAAAGAATTTGGCGACGACTTCATTTCCATTGAACATATCCTGCTTGGATTGCTGGCCGGCAATGATGATGTGTCGAACATGCTGAAAGATGCAGGAGTTAATGAAAAGGACCTGAAGCAGGCAATAAAAGATTTGCGTCAGGGGTCGAAAGTGAGCACACAGTCAACCGATGAAACATATCACGCACTCAACAAATATGCAATCAATCTGAACCAGATGGCGCTGTCAGGAAAACTCGATCCTGTGATTGGCCGCGATGATGAAATAAGAAGATTGCTGCAGATACTTTCGCGAAGAACAAAGAACAATCCTATCCTTATCGGCGAACCCGGTGTTGGCAAAACAGCCATTGCAGAAGGCCTCGCCCACCGTATTATCAAAGGCGATGTTCCCGAAGATCTGAAGAGCAAAAAAGTCTATTCGCTCGATATGGGCGCATTGATTGCAGGCGCCAAATATAAAGGAGAGTTTGAGGAACGACTGAAAGCAGTGATCAAAGAAGTGGTAAATTCAGAAGGAGAAGTTGTTCTTTTCATTGATGAGATACACACACTTGTCGGAGCCGGTGCTTCGGAAGGCGCAATGGATGCCGCCAACATTCTGAAACCTGCGTTGGCACGTGGAGAACTGAGAGCCATCGGAGCCACCACACTGAAAGAATATCAGAAGTATTTTGAAAAAGACAAAGCGCTTGAACGCCGTTTCCAGATCGTGCTGGTGGATGAGCCAGATATCAACGACACCATTTCAATACTGCGCGGGCTGAAAGAAAGATATGAAACCCATCACCAGGTGCGCATAAAAGACGAAGCCATCATTGCCGCTGCCGAACTTTCGCAGCGCTATATCTCTGATCGTTTTCTTCCCGACAAAGCAATTGACCTTATTGATGAAGCTGCTTCAAAACTAAGACTCGAAATAAATTCCGTTCCCGAAGAGCTGGATGGCATTGAACGCAGGATAATTCAACTTGAAATTGAACGCGAAGCTATCAAAAGAGAAAACGATGAAATAAAGTTGAAACAATTGAATGAAGTTTTGGCAAACCTCAGTGACGAAAGAAATCATCTCAAAGCCAAGTGGCAGGCAGAGAAAGAGGTTGTTGAAGGCATTCAAAAAAGAAAAAAAGATATTGAAAGTTATAAGTTCGAAGCAGAGCAGGCTGAACGTTCCGGGGATTATGGAAAAGTGGCAGAAATCCGCTATGGACGAATTAAAGAAGCAGAGAAAGAACTTGAAGAACTGAATGCAAAAATGATTGAAATGCAGGGAAACACTGCATTGATAAAGGAAGAGGTGGATGCTGAAGATATTGCCGAAGTGGTTTCGAAATGGACAGGAATACCAATAAGCAAAATGTTGCAAAGTGAAAAAGATAAATTGTTGCAACTCGAAACACAGCTTCATAAACGAATTGTCGGACAGGACGAGGCTATTGAAGCCATAGCCGATGCTATTCGCAGAAGTCGTGCAGGATTGCAGGATAATAAAAGGCCGATAGGTTCCTTCATCTTTCTGGGAACGACAGGAGTTGGAAAGACTGAACTGGCAAAGGCTTTGGCAGAATTTCTTTTTGATGATGAAAATTCAATTGTCAGAATTGACATGAGCGAATACCAGGAAAGGCACACTGTGTCGAGACTTATAGGAGCGCCTCCGGGTTATGTAGGTTATGAAGAAAGCGGACAGCTTACAGAATCTGTGCGCAGAAAGCCATACTCGGTAATACTTCTGGATGAAATTGAAAAAGCACATCCCGATGTCTTCAACATCTTGCTTCAAATACTTGATGACGGCCGTTTGACTGACAACAAAGGCAGGACAGCCGATTTCAAACATAGTATCATAATCATGACATCTAACATGGGTTCGCATGTCATACAGGAAAAGTTTGAATTCCTCAATGAATTCAACCGCGAAAGTGTGATTGCCGAAACACGCAAAGAAGTTTTTGAAATCGTGAAAAAATCAATACGCCCTGAATTCCTCAACCGAGTTGACGAGATCATCATGTTCAACCCGCTGACAAGGGATGAGATCAAAAAAATTGTCGAACTTCAGATCAACAATTTGATCGGACAACTTGCTTTAACAGGAATAAAACTTAAGGTTGCACCTGATGCCATTGATTGGATATCGCAACTCGGTTTTGACCCTCAATATGGCGCACGTCCGCTGAAACGTGTCATTCAACGGAAATTGCTGAACGAACTTTCAAAGATGATACTTTCAGGTGAGGTTCACAAAGAATCAGAGATCGTTGTTGATTTCCTTGATGAAAAATTGGTCTTCTTTAATAAAACCGAAAAGGTTTGATTTTGAATATCCGGGGACTAATAAAAACACAGTTTCACCAACCAGATCATTGGTAAAATTGCAACAAAATCTCATGGATGCTGCAGATAAGAATTTACTTTTCAAGATACCGATCTACGTAAAAACACTTATAAAATTTCATTTTCTTGTAAGTGATTGTCACAATAGATTTCCAGGGTAATTACTAATTGCGGAGGCTAAACTGGCATAGTATATTTGTACCGCAGAATGTTGCAACTTGGTAAAAGATATATCTCTTTCAATTCTTAATAAGAATTTGCAAAAGGAAAATATATGTGACATTATTACTCCGCAGGAATGAATTACAGCTTCACTCCTGCTAAATGGGTAGTAATTTTTTTGATTGTTTGGTTTTTTATTTACAATGGGCCTTTACAGCAGGTCCATTGTTTTTTTATGCCCATTACTATTTACGATTCGTGTCTGTCAGCAGTTAAAAAAATGCACAAAGTCCATAAAGTCCAAACATACCCACCTATCTAAACTAACATTTGTACTCTATGTTTTCCGGTTAAAACCGGTACTTTGTGCATTCTGGTTCTTCTTTCAATTGCTTTGAGTTTTAAATCTCAAAGTTTATGAACTGTTTATTTTACGCTTCTCTTAACACCACTGCTAATGTTTTCGTATCACGATGGCTCTGCTATTAGCTGAATAAGCCATCTTGAGCATCTGTCCCAGAGGAGAAGAATATTGAGCAACCTCCCATGGTGGAAGGTTGACAGGTTCTACGTTCTTCACATTTAAAAGATCACCGGTTGGTGTAGCATGAAGCTTTATTGAATTTTGATCCAATCTGAAATTGTGAAACAAAGATGGAAAATGAGTTATCTTTACTTCTTTGAACTGAATTGTTCTCTGGGCACTGGCTGTACCTATGCACAGGGCCAGCAGCAGTGTCAGAGAAAAAATTGTTGTTTTCATTATTTTACTTTTTTGATTGTTAACTGTAATTATTATTTAATCGCCATTCAGGTTCTAAGTTAACATCCGATATTAAATTCTTTTTCACTTTACTTTTTTCTTTCATACTTTTTATTTTTTAATAGACACCATGTTTAATACTGGTTACTTTGAATTCCGTGCGGCGGTTCATC
>Ga0073936_10008075_pt1 | contig 13485 bp, 7 predicted proteins | sample AliMusrvi5mmetaG_FD_87041 | JGI IMG/M metagenome (GOLD analysis project Ga0073936, IMG submission 87041) | Freshwater lake bacterial and archeal communities from Alinen Mustajarvi, Finland, to study Microbial Dark Matter (Phase II) - Alinen... | ecosystem: Environmental > Aquatic > Freshwater >... | reverse complement strand
CGGTTCCCTTTTGCGTTGTCTGCCTACGCGTGTGAGAGCGATAACGCTTATGGGTGACACAATCACCTTGGTGTCCCGGCGAAGGATGCTTATTTTAACGGCATTGGGCGTCCCGCCGGCCAGTGAGTCGAGTTCCGACACTCCGCTCGCATCTTCCAACGCGGCATTACGATGCCTGTGCCGGCGCCTCTTCCTTGGTAATGCGCTGTTTGAGTTCCTTGTCCAGGCTGCGTTGCATGGCCTCGATGGCCACCACGCTATCGAAAGGATAATCCAACTCCGTGCACGCGGCCTGCAGATTCTCGAAACCCGCGCGCTTTGCCTGCTGCCCCAACCATTCGATGATATCCGGTTGCAGACGGATGGGGCCCGGTGGCCGTTGCGTCACCATGCGTGGCGTAGTGTTGGCTGGCTGCGAACGCGGTCGTTCGCGCGGAGCATCCACCACGCGTCCTTCATCTAAATCCTGATCCAACTCGGTGCCGAAGCCCGCCGCCGCCAACGCGCGGCCAATGGAGCCGGTTTCGGCCTTCTCTACGTAATCGAAGAAATTCGACGCCATCTCTGTTTTTGTTCCCTGACCCAGCAGATGCCCCTCGGCATCACGGACGGTCGCGTGAAATCGCGCGTAGCCAAACACTTTTCCGCCGCCTTTGGGGAACGCACGGTCTAAATCGACACACACCTCTTCTGTTTCGATGCTGCCGTTCGGGTGTATCGTGCGGAACCACTTCACGCGCGCCGCGACCGGAAGATACTCTTTTCCGTTCAACTCGATCGTGAATTCACTCGGTCTGAATTCCCGCTTTTCCGTCAATGTTGCTGTCTTCTTCTCGATCATCACTTTTCTCCTTTTATCTCGATCTTCGGCTGATGCATGAATACATGCTACCCAATTACCGCTTAACACAAACACATGTATGCGTTCCAAGGTATTGGCAGTGAAAGATAACATTTCTTCGTAAAATCAAAGAATGTAACATGTTTCTAATCGAAAAGACCGTCAGCCTATTGACGATGACTGGTCGATAAGTGTTAAGATGCAATCGACAATGCGGTAAAGCCCCTGGCAGGCTACCGTATGCCCAAAGTTTGCCCGTTGAGAGGTATTCCATGAGATTTTCCTGTATCCCACTGGTGCTTGGCATCTGCCTGGTCGCGATGAGTGTGACCCAGCCTGCCCATGCACAGCAAAAGCTGCAATCTTATCAGGTGAAGCCCGACCCGCGTATGGTGAATACGCCGGGTACGGAGATATATCTGCTGCGCGCGCGACCGACGAAACTGTTCAACTGGCAAAGCGAGCCGGTGAGCGGGTTCGTCGAAGTGCTGAACAACACCGAGGCGGCCAAGACACTTACCGTGCATGCCTGGATCACCAACGGAGTGGACACCATCGCCGGGAAGCAGGAAAAGGCGTTGGAAGTGCCGGCCTTTACCAGGGGGAAAGCCGATTTTACCTGGGAGGCGAAGCTGGTCGAACCGTATGGGCATGCCATGCGCTTCGAGGTGGCGCAGGATGGGAAAGTCATCGCTTCCGCAGAAGATTACTTCAGCAGCGCCGATAACGTGTGGGCGGTCGGCATCGCCGGCGGTCACCCGATGGCGTATACCGCGCAGGCCAGTGGTTTGCCGGCGATCGAAGGCTCGGTGGAGCGATTCCGGACGACCTACACCAATACCTTCGAAAAATTCTTCTGGGCGCCGGATGATTTCGCCAATATGACCCCGGCGAAGGACAAATGGTTCTCCGGGCAGGTGCGCTATTGGGAGCGCAAGGATTATATGCAGCACATGTGCGAGTATGGTCGCGCTATCGGCGTCATGCCCACCACTTACGGGAAATCCATCGGCAGTGGCAGCGCCGCGCGGGACGTCATTCGCGAGCATCCGGAATTCATCAATGGATATGGCGGGGTGATGAGATTCAACCCGGACACTGAGGAGCTGTCGAAGTGGGATGACGAAGATCCGAAGTGGCAGAGCACCGGCTGGGCCTATTACAACATGAACGACCCGGCGGTGGTGCAATATGGCATCGAGCAGATTGCCGGTTCGACGAAGATGTTCGGCTGGGCGGGAGTCCGCTTCGACGGGCACTTCCGCGCTGAGACCGGCAAGCAGCGGGTCGGCGACAAGTTCGTCAACTTCACCGCGGACATGGCGGACGCGCAGACGGCGGCGAACCAGCGCACGCTGAAGGAATACATGTGGAAGATCGACCCGCATTTTGTCTTCGGCTACAACTACGGCGAGTGCGACTTTTCCGGCCGCCTCATCGATAACCCGCGCGAGAGCATCGAACTGTGCGCGGATGGCGGGCATATCATGGATGAATACGCCAAGTCGAATAGCGGGCCTTCCCATCCCTACCGTCGCTGGGCCGATTACGCCCACGCGATGGTGAAATCCGCCGAGCAAGCGCGCCGGCTGGGTGGGCACTATTTCCCGATGGTCAACTCCAATGGTCCGGTGGGCCGTTATCAAACCGTATTCACCTTCGCCGCCGGCGCTCACCCCAACAGCGTCCCCTGGGCGATCGATCATCCTTACAACGCCTTCGCCACTCGCTACGCCGGCCTGCTCTGGGGCAAAGACGTGAAGAACGTCTGGAACCCGTGTGGACTGGTGATTATCGGACCCGGGGTGATATGGGAGGATTACGTGCGTGAGCAGTCGCTCGACGCCACGCATAAGCGCCTGCTTATCCACCTCATCAATCCCCCCGCGCAGGAAACCGCGCCGGATAGCCAGGCGGCGTTGAATGAGTTGAACCGCCGTGAGAAACGGCGTTACGATATCAAAATCGCTGCCGACAAAGCGAAAGCCAAGCCGGACTACAGCGAACTGGATCAACTGCCGCCGGTACAGCTGTATCCCGAGTCAAAGAAGGATATCGCGGTGAAGATCGTGCCACGCGCGTTCGAGGATGGCCCCTGGTCAATCACCCGTGCACAACTGCTGGATGCGGAAACCGCGACGGCCACGCCGTTGGCGGTAGACGGCACTGACCACTACTTCAGTCAGGTGCACGTGCCCGAGCTCAAATGCTGGTCGATCATTGTCGTTGATCTGGAAAAGAAGGGGAACTAATATGCGCCACCTTATCGTACTGTTTATCATCCTGATCGGCCTGGCGCCGGCCTTCGCCCAGGTCAGCGCGGTGCGCGACACCGCTAACCCGAACCTAATCGTCCTGAAAAACGAGACGGTGCAATGTACCATCGACCTCGCCAACGGCGCGCACCTGGTGAGTTTCCTCTACGCCGGCTTCAATAACGAGGATATCGTGCGCGACGTGAAAGCCGATAACGGCGGCCTGTTCAAGGACCTGTGGACGATGCAGGGTTGGCCCGGTGAGTTTGACAAGCGCCTTTATGAGGTGGAGATCGTCAACGCCGGTCCCGAGGAAGCGGTGGTGAAAACCTGGACCACCTCCACCGGAAAAAACGGCAACAAACAGGTACCTGATATTGCCGACTTCCTGCTGGAAAAGACTTTCTCATTACGCAAAGGTGAGCGCGACCTTATCGTGCGTTATGCCTTCACCAATAAAGGTGAGAAGGGCAAGCGCCCGGCTTTCTGGTCGCAGCACGCGCTGGATTTTGACGGCAAGCGCAAGAACAACGTTTACTGGCGTCCCACCGAAAACGGCGTCGACTGGATCGATGATAACAACCGCATCTCCGCCAACGGTCACTGGTTCGCCACCAGCGCCACCGCCGGCTGGAACGGCACCACCAACCGCACCATGAAGCGCGGGGTGATGTTCCTGATGGCTTATGACGACGTGCAGCAGATTTACGACAACACCGCCGCCACCACCACCGAGTGGATGTATGATGACGTGGCCGTGCCGACGGGCAAAACGTGGACGACGGAGATTACCATGATCCCCGCCGCCGGCTTCGGCACCTTCGCTTATGGTGATGCGCACCTGCTCGCGGCGATCGAGCCGAAAGATACGCCCGCCGGTTTGCGCGTCGATTTGACGCTGACCGCCGCGGCGCGCGCGTTGAAGAACGTGACGGTGAAGACCCAGGTGAAAGGCGTCCGCGCACCGTGGACCGTCGATGCCGACCCCTTCACCGTCGAGACGCTGGGACAGGCGCCGCTGCTGAAGACCCTCAACGTCGCCGGACTCGGGCCGTTGCCCTGTGTGGTCGCGGTGACGCTGACCGGTACCGACGCCGCCGGCAAACCGGTGACGATCAGCTTTGCCGATTACTACGGCGGCAGCGCCGGGCGCAACATGGACCTGGCGACTCTGCTGCCGATCTATTCCTTCCCTGCGCCGGAAAAGCACAAGCAGTACCTGAAGCCGGATGTGATCAAACTGCAGCACCCGAAACCGGCGAAGATCCTCTTCATTCGTGGCTTGTGGGCGGAATATCAGGGGGTCGATGAGGCGGTAAAGCAACTCGGTGATGTCACCGTGGTGAACGGCTGGATGAAGAAGAGCGCTCTCGGCGAGACGCTGGGCGGTTTCTCGGCGGCATATGAGGACCTGCTCTCCTACGACGTGATCATCCTCGGCAACGTCAGCGGGCCGATGCTCTCCACCGTCGGGCAGGAAATGCTGGCCGACTTCCTGAAGGCCGGCGGCGGCGTGCTGATGCTCGCCGGCGACCGCACTTATGGGCAGACGACCTTCAGTAATGCGAACTTTGCCGGCCTGCTGCCCTTCACCACGACGCCGAACGACTACGGTCGGCTAGCCGCACCGGAAGCGTTGAAATCGGGTAAGAAGTTTGAGGTGCTCAAAGGGGTGAAGTTCGGCGCCAATGATGTCGTGCTCTATACCCATCACCTGCAGCCGAAAGCCGGCGCCGTGGTGCCGGTCACGCTCACCGATGGCACCCCGTCCGTGATCCTCGCTGGTCGCGATGCCCCGCGTGTCGCCGCGGTGACGGTCCTGCCCTTCGGCCACGCCCCGCAAGGGAAACAGCTCTATTATGAAGGGCAGGCCTGGCAGAAGATGATGGCGAATCTTCTCCAGTGGCTGCGCGGGAAGACGGGAGCGTAGATTTTCAGATAGTTTCTTAGGCTCATACAGTCACCTTGGCAGTATCAGAATATAAGAGGTTAGATAGATGACCAGCAAAGAAATCCTGAAAAAAGCCATCAATTTCCAGCGACCGCCGCGGTTGCCGGTGCTGCTTGGGGCGCTCGGAGTGAGCGACAGTGCCGGGCTGTGGTCGCGCCAGCCTGAAGGGTTCGTCCCGGTCGTACCGGGAGCGGATGAGTGGGGATGCGTCTGGTCGCGTACCGACGTGCCAAACATGGGCCAGGTGACCGGACATCCGCTGGAAGATATCCGCGGGCTCGATCGCCATCCGATGCCCGATTACACCGACGACTCGCGCTATCTCGATTTCCCGGCGGCGCTGGAGCAACTCAAAAGCACCGGGAAATATCTCACCACCGGGATCTTCATGGTCCTCTTCGAACGCATGCATTCCCTGCATGGTTTTGAAAACACCCTGGTAGATTTATATGAGGACCGTCCGGCGATGGAAGCGCTGGCCGATCGCATTGTCGAGACGCACGTGACGCTGGTCAATGAGATGGCGCGGCGTTTCCCCGGCGCCTTCGACGGGTGGGGCATGAGCGATGACTGGGGTACCCAGCAGGCGGCCTTCATCAGCTTCGACCTGTGGATGGACTTCTTCTTCCCGCGTTATAAACGCATCTTCGATGCCATGCATGCCGCCGGTTGCGACGTGTGGGTGCATTCCTGCGGCAAAGTGAACGAGATTGTCGAGGGATACATTCAGGCCGGCGTGAACGTCGTGAATTTGCAGCAACCGCGCGCGCTGGGCATCGCCGAGATGGGGGCACGCTATCGCGGGCGCATCAACTTCGAGAGTCTGGCCGATATCCAGGTGACCCTGCCGACCGGCGACCCGCGCCTGGTTGATCAAGACGCCGAAGCGCTGATGACCCAGTGGGCCACCCCGGAAGGCGGATTCATCCTCAGCGATTACGGCGACAACGCCGCCATCGGCGTGCAGAATCCGACCATCAAACGGCACATGTATGAGTCGTTCAGCCGCTGGTCCGAGCGCGTCTACGGCGCGCCGTTGCCGGAGTTGCCGATCGCCGCTGAATAACAAATCAGATACAACGTTCAGCCCGCGCTGGCGCGCCAGAGCCGGTAAACTTTGGTGCTCGTGCGCCAGCGCGTGCTGAACGGAACGAAGACACTAGCTGATTGTGAGGTTCTTATGCGCTCCCTGCTGCTCTGCTGCCTGCTCGCGTTCATGGGCTGGCCGGCCCTGGCCACTTCCCCGGACACTCTTCCCGGTCTGCTCCTTTGGCTGCGCGCGGACAAAGGGGTGCAGGTCGATGCGCAGGGGCATGTCTCCCGCTGGGAGGATGTTAGCGGGCATGGGCACCATTTCGTCGGTGGAGAACCGGCGACCTATCCTTCCCTGGTGAACGATGCGTCGAGCGGGATGCCGGCCGTGCAGTTTGACGGCGTGCTCAACGCGCTGACCCTTGCCGATGCGCCGCTCCCGCTGGCGGGTAAATCCGTTTTCGCGGTGGTGAAGTGGAACCAGGCGAAAACCTACAGCTTTGCCCTCGGCCTTGACACCGGCACCGACGGTTACCTGCGTCTGCATACTGCCACCTCGCTCCTCACCGGCGGCCACTATCCCATGCTCTATCAGAACAGCCTGCCGTCGCCCAAAGTCGGCTACGCGCATGGCGACGGTCGCCAAATCTTCCATAACGATCTGCGCAGCCTGCTGCAATGGAACGTCTTTGCCATCACCGATAACCCACCCGGTAACGAAAAGCTGAAGCATCTGGGGAAGAACGAACTCAATAACGTGCCGGAGAACCGCTTCAACGGGGAGATTGCCGAGGTATTGGTCTACGACCGGGCACTGCCGATGGCGGAACGGTTGCAAGTGGAAGAGTATCTGGAACAGCGATATCTGGGGTGGGCGCCCATGGGACAAGTGCCGGTGACGGATGCCGGCGGCTCACGGAAGCTGCTGCAAACAACATTACCGGACGGCGGCTTTACGCCGCTAAATCGTAGCGGACGTGTCATCGCGCAGGGAGTGACTGCGCAAAGTTTGCCCGCCGGACGCTATCGCCTGCACTTCGTGATGGCCGGGAAATACGATGCGACGGATAAATTCAGCGTGCGCGTCAACGATGAAGTGATGCCATTGAATACCGCCGGATGCGACTTTATTGTGCCGGTGGGAGCACTGGAGACGCCGACGCTGGCGCGCGTGAGCTGGGAGGGAACGTCCGCCGGCACGCCGGAGCAGCACATGTCGCAAGCCTCGGTCAATCTGCTGCACATCGAACGCCTGTCCCCGTTGCTCGTTTCCGACCTGACAGTCGATAAAATCCTCTACGCGCCCAAACAGGATGCGGTGGCCGGCGCGACCATTCGGAACTATTCCGCGGAGCCGCTGACCGCTGATATCCGCTTCACCGAAATAACCGGCTTGTCCGATCGTCGTGTGCTGGGGGTGAAGCCGGTGACGGTGCCGGCCAATGGCACGGTCGCCGTCTCGCTGCCGTTCAATGTCGGGAGTATCGACTATGGCCGCGATCTGCTGGCCGAGATCGTGCGCGACGGCAAAGTGGTCGAGTCGAAAAGTGACTCGTATAGCGTGAGCGATAACCTGTGGAAGGTGGCGGTCGGTGGGCAGAATGGCGGCTCGATCGCCAGTTCGGTCGGCAGTAGCGCCGAATCGATCGTCAAGGAGATCACGGGACTGCGCGCGGGGTATAGCAACTGGTTTGAGAAGGATTTCTGGGCACCGGACGATTGGGGATTGATGGTCACTCCGCCGGGCGCCACCTGGTTCAGCGGGCAGGCACGGCGGCACGAGAGTACCGATAATATCCTTTTGCAAGTGAAGACCGCGCATGCGTTGGGCATCAAGGCGATCACCTACGGGAAATGCATGGCCGGCGGCACGCCCGGCTGGGAATTGGCGCGGAAAAGCCCGCAGTGGTTCTCGGTGGATGCCTACGGCCGCACGATCGGTCGCCCGGCGGATGTCTGGGACATGGAGCACTGGCAGGAAGCGGACCGGCAACACCGCGACTTCAAGTATGACTGGACCTACCGCTGGGTGGATTTACGCCAGCAAGCGCCGCTGGACCATGGCATCGACCAGTTGATCGCCAGCGCGAAGCAGTTTGGCTGGGATGGCGTGCGCTATGATTCCGGTGGCTTCCGCGCCCATTTCGTCGATGGCAAGTTCGACGGCGTGGACAGCTACAACGCCCGTAACATGCGCTATACCAAAGAGCGGGTGTGGAAGGAACTACCCGGCTTCCTCTTCGGAATGAATACCAATGATCCCGTCTCCGTCGACGGCGCGTGCCCGTTGAAGCCGACCGATAAATGCGGGCACGAATTCCGCGAGATGATGGCCGGCGGTGGGCTGTGGATGTTCGAAGGCATGCGCGACAGGCCCGACTTCTGGGGACGGCGCACCTATAAATCCTGGAGCGATTACGCGCAGGACATGGTGACCACCATGCGCACCCTCCGCGGGTACGGCGGCCAGGCCTGCTGCTCCTACGGGGACACCGAAACGTATAAATTTATCATCGGTACCATGGTCGGCTGCCATGATTACGTGGGCGAGCATCTGCGCGCGAAGGGCGCGGAGAACTGGGGTCGCTTCCTCACCCGCTGGTCGCAATTCCTTTGGGACCCTCGCCTGCGCGCACTGCCGGATGAAGAAAAGCGTGTCATCGTGAAAAGCGACCGCCCGGTATGGTATAAAGGCTTTTGCAACGAGTTGGTAGTGAGCCCGACCAAACGCTACGTCATTATTAACCTGCTCAACCCACCGGTAAACGATGTAATCGCGAAGACGAAAGACGAACTGCCGGCGCCGATCGAGGGTATCTCGGTTGGGCTGACGCATGATAATGAAAAGTTGCTGCAGCAGGAATTCATCGCGCCGATTAAGCCAAATATGCCGCTATTAAAAGTGCAGGTGATCGCTGGCACCCCTGGGGAACCGATGTTTATCCTCCCCCGGCTTGATGTCTGGGGTATGGTAGTGTTTGAATTGGAAGGCCATTATACAATGCCGAAGGATGCCCCGGCTTTCACCGAACCGCTGAGTAAGGACGAACTGGCGGAGATGGAGCGTTGCAAGCCGACCTTCAATGTCCCGGTCGCGGATAATTTGCTCAACCCGACCCCGAACTTCGACCCGGAGAAAGCGAAGCTGAAAGACTTCGGTACCGCGAAGGTGACGCCGCCGGCGAATGCGACAGTCGGCGGGGAGCCGGGCACCAGTGTGCTGTTGGTGAAGGGATTCTACCACGACACCTACCGCCTGCCGGCGGCGCTCAAGGCGATCGCCCCGAATGCACGCGTGACCGAGTGCACCAGCCGCGACCTGCCGAAGGATTATGCCGACCTCTACAAATATAACGTGGTCGTTCTCATCGACATGGGGGCGGAATACTGGAACGCCGACGGCCAGCAGCGGTTGGCCGATTACGTGCGCGCGGGCGGCCGGCTGGTAGTGCTGGGCGGGCCATTCACGCTGGGACAGGGGTTCTTCAAAGGCACTGCGCTGGAGGCGGTCCTCCCGGTGGAGGTTCGGCAAGCCCGCGATGTCTATCAACTACCCACACCGCTGGCGCTCGGTAAGCAAAAAGGCACCCCTTTGCCCGGCAATCCCATGCTCTATTACTACCATGCCGTCACCCCGCGCCCTAATGCCCGTGTGTTGCTGTGGGCCGGCGATCTGCCCATCGCTTACGAACAATCCGTCGGCAAAGGCACGACAGTTGTCTTCGCCGGTACGCCCATGGGGGAGAGCAAAGAGCAAGATAAACCATCTTTCTGGACGTGGAATGGTTGGCCCGAATTAGCGAGTGGCTTAATCTTGGGTGGAAAGCGCTGAGAATGCACCAATCAGTTCCGGACGATTGATCCCTCCCCAGGACGCCGGTCCTGGGGAAGGGTAGGGGAGTTAATTCTTTCTTTCCCCCAGGACTGCGTCCTAAGCTATAGTCAGTCGTCCCTCCGGAACTCACCCAAAATCCTGACACCTGAAACCCGAACCCTGAAACCTCTACCCTTCACGTCCAGCCTGCCGCCGTGTATAATACCCGCATCATCATGGCAATCTTTCACACCGAACCGCAACGCGTGGCGAGTGCCAAATATAGCGTGACCAATACCCGCTGGGAAATCACGCCTCCGGTCGAGCATCCGCCGGTCGAGATGCACCCGGCGCTGGCGCAGGTGCTGGCGGCGCGTGGCGTGCTCGGTGCGGAGGCCATGGATGCCTTTCTGAACGCCGATCTCTCCCGGCTGGCCGATCCGCTGTTGCTGCCGGAGATGGAGACGGCCGTCAACGCTGTGCTGGAGACGCTTGCCCGCGGGGGACGCATCCGCATCTTCGGTGATTATGACGCCGACGGCATCACCGCCACCGCCTTGCTGGTACGTGCGCTGGGGGCGCTGCATCCCGCCGACGGCGCCGTCGATTGGTATCTGCCCCATCGCATCGACGATGGCTATGGTCTGAATACCCAGTCGCTCGACGAAGCGCGCGCAAGCGGGGTGGAACTCGGCATCACCGTCGATAACGGCATCACCGCGCACGCGCAACTCGAGCACGCGCAGCGCATTGGCTTGCGCATGATCGTCACCGATCATCACGAGCCCGACGGCGCGCTGCCGCCGGCGGTCGCGGTGCTCAACCCCAAGCGGCACGACAGCGCCTATCCCTTCCGCGAATTGGCTGGCGTCGGTGTCGCCTATCTGCTGTTGAGCGCCGTCTGTACGGCACGCGGCTTGCCCGCTTCGGCGCCGGCGAAATTCCTCGATCTGGTCACCATCGGCACGGTGGCGGATATCGCCCCGCTGACCGGAGAAAACCGCATTCTGGTGCGCCAGGGCCTATCGCTGCTTACCCCAACCAATAAAAAAGCCGGACTGGCAGCGCTGTTGCGTGCGATCAATGTGAAGGAGCGTGCCTCATGTGGCGACGTGGGATTCCAGATCGGCCCGCGCCTGAACGCCGCCGGTCGCGTCGCCCACGCCGAGAGCGCCTTGCGCCTGCTGCTGACCAATGATCGGAGCGAGGCGGAATCGCTGGCGGCGCAACTTAGCGCGCACAACACCCAGCGCCAGGAAGAAGAACTGCGCACGCTGGAGCAAGTGCTGGAAATGGTGAACGCGCGCGATCTCACCCGCGAGAAGGTGCTGGTACTCGCGTCGCCGGACTGGCATCCCGGGGTGATCGGCATCGTCGCCTCGCGCATTGTCGAGCGATATCACCGTCCGTGCGCGCTGATCGCTGTGCAGGACGGCATCGGCAAAGGTTCCGCACGCGCCCGCGCGCCGTTCCACCTCTGGGAAGCGCTGGAAAGCTGCTCCGGCTTGCTCACCCGCTTCGGTGGCCATCGCGTTGCTGCCGGCTTCGAGGTAGAGGAAAAGAATATCGTCCCCCTGCGGGAAGCGCTGGGCGCCATCGGCGACCGCGTGTTGTCGGATGACGATCTACTGCCGTCGCTCACCATCGACGCGCTGCTCGAACTGCCGGAAGTGACCACGGATTTTGCCCGCCGGATTCAGGCGTTGGAACCGTTCGGCATGGGCAATCCGACCCCCGTCTTCGCGGCCACCGATGTCGTGGTGCAGCATTGCACGCGCCGTGGCGGCGATGGCGCCCACCTGGGAATGTCGCTGCGCGCCGCCGGCGGCAATCGCACCATCCCCGCCATCTGGTTTCGCCACGGTGAGTGCGCCGACCGCATCCATCCCGGCGACCACGTCGATATCGCTTTCAATGCCGGTTTGAACACCTGGCAGGAAGTCACCTCGGCGCAGTTGGTGGTGAAGGATGTTATGGTTTGAGTGTCGGCGTGTGGGAGTATGGGAGTATCGGAGTAGCCGTTAAGTCCCGGAGGGACGACTGAACCTAGCCCAGGACGCAGTCCTCGACTAGGCTGGGGGAATAATAAATCCCTTCATTCCCTCCCACACTCCCATACTCCCATACCCCCACACGCCCATACATCGTCAATAAAGGAGTCCGTTCATGACAACGACATTCGCCGCCGATCGCTACGATCAGATGCCGTATCGCCGCTGTGGGCGCAGTGGATTGCTGCTGCCGGCGATTTCGCTGGGCGCGTGGGAGACATTTGGGGGGTATCGCGATGCCGAGGTGGCGCGTGCGTGCCTGTTCCGCGCCTTCGACCTGGGCATCACCCATTTCGACCTTGCCAATAACTACGGCACCCCGCCGGGCAACGCCGAAATCGTGATCGGGAAGATCATCAAAGAGATGCCGCGTGATGAGCTGATCATCTCCAGCAAGGCCGGTTATCGCATGTGGCCCGGGCCTTACGGCGAGTGGGGATCGAAGAAAAACCTGATCGCCAGTTGCGATCAGTCGCTGCAGCGGATGGGGGTGGACTATTTCGATATCTTCTACTCGCACCGGCCTGACCCCGAAACGCCGTTAGAAGAGACGATGGGGGCGCTGAATCAACTGGTGCGGCAGGGGAAAGCGCTGTATGCCGGTGTGAGCAACTACGGTGGCGCGCATTTCTGCGAGGCGGTGCGCGTCTGTGAGCGTCACGACTGGATGCCGATCACCATTCATCAGCCCTACTACAACATGCTGCGGCGCGGCATCGAGACGGATTTATTGCCGAACACCCAGCGCACCGGCACCGGCGTGATCCCGTTCTGCCCGCTGGCGTCGGGATTGCTGACGAACAAATACCTGGGGAAAGAGATGCCTGCCGATAGTCGCGCCGCGCAACGCTGGGGCGCGGGATGGCTCGAACGCAATCTGACCCCGGAAACCCATACCACGTTGCTCGCGCTGAACGAGATCGCCGAAGCGCGCGGGCAGACCCTCGCGCAGATGGCGCTGGCATGGATTCTGCGCCTGCCCACCATCACCAGCGCGCTCATCGGCGCGTCCAGCGTGAAACAGATCGAAGAAAATGTTGCGGCGCTCTCCCAGTTGACCTTCAGCGAAGAAGAACTGGCGAAGATCGACGCGTTAACGAAAGCCGTCTGAATCTTGATATTAAGAAACTATCTCAAAATGGATCGTCGCCAGATCGTGGAGGATTTTTCCTGCCTGATCCGGTGCAATTTCCGAAAGTGTGTGAGAACATACATGATAGGAAATTGCACCGGATCAGGCAGGAAAAGGACCCGCGAGATGGTGGCGAGGCATTTTGAGATAGTTTCTAAGGATGAGAGGATATCCATGATATTTTGTCTTGAACGATGATGTCTTTGATTGAATGAAGACCATGATTCATCTTCCGCGGTAGCCCGGAAATCATAAAATCATTGAATCACACAAATCACAGTTCAAGACACTATACGGATTGTGAGATCTGACCAAACCTGATATACTCGCATATAGAACATCTGTTCTTCGCGAGGGAAGCAAGTGTACGTAAAAATTGAATGGACTCATACGGCTGACGAACTCCGGG
>Ga0073936_10008070_pt1 | contig 13490 bp, 11 predicted proteins | sample AliMusrvi5mmetaG_FD_87041 | JGI IMG/M metagenome (GOLD analysis project Ga0073936, IMG submission 87041) | Freshwater lake bacterial and archeal communities from Alinen Mustajarvi, Finland, to study Microbial Dark Matter (Phase II) - Alinen... | ecosystem: Environmental > Aquatic > Freshwater >... | reverse complement strand
GTTATAGCCTCTCCAGTTGCTGGATTCCTACCTTTACGGTCCTTCTTTTGATTTACCTCAAACTTACCAAAGCCTGATATTTTTACATCCTCTCCTGACTCAAGAGTAGACTTCATTATCGATATTACGGATTCCAATAGGTCTAATGATTCTTTTTTAGAAAAGCGAAGTTCGGGGTATATCCTTTCCACTAAGTCTTTTTTAGTCATAAGTGCTTTCACCTCTTCATATGTTCAAATATCTCGGTCCTGGATAAAATAGCATCTCTGCAGAATAACTATCAAGGCTATCCTATTATATGCGTATGGGTAGTTTTATCTGATGCTTACCCCGTCTGATTGTACAACTTCACTACGTTCTGTTTTAATCAATTTTTCATGATGGAATCCCTGCTTTTCAATTTTCTGTATGATACCTTCTAAGACATCGCTGCTCATGACAGGTGATCTTGCAATTATCCATAGTTGTTTTCTGTCTGTAGTACAAATAACTGAATATTCATACTCATTGCCCTGGTCGATTATTATATATTCTTTACTGAAAGGCCAAAAAAAGGAAACTTTGAGTCGAGCATTGGTTGTTTTATCAACTACCCTACCCAACCCATCTATATGATGTAATGTGCCTTCCTGTTTATCGCGGCAACTGTTCAATATATCAATATCCCCATTATTTCTTAGTGAGAACCTGACTATGCTGTTTTGGCACCCTTCTTGGGCTCTGTCAGGGTAGTGGGCAATATCGTACCATAACCCTGCATAATGATTTAGATCCACATGTTCAAAAGGCTTAAGTGAGGGTGATTCAGGTGATGCCATAGCTGATTGGCAAACAACACCTAATGTCATGGCAATTACGGTTGAAATAAAAATCTTAAACTTCATAGTAGGGTGCTAAGCTCCTATATCTGAATTGAATTTGGAGGCTCTGGAAAGAATGTCAGATGCCCTAATGAAAACAGTATATAGATTATTATCAACAGTACTGGAATTACGAAGATACAGAAGAACACCAGCCTGCCGACAGGGTAAAATGTTATTCTCTGGTTACGTCCTATAAGATAGTAAAGTATCGTTCCGAATGGAGGGAATATACATAGAACTATTATCCATACAATTTTGGTTGAGAAATATTGGAAATCATTACTTATTGCGTCCGCCAATGCATATAGCCAAAGAACAGAAGGCAGTGCAATTAAAGCAATGAATCCTATGAGCATTATTATTGCCACTACTAATTACCTCAAAATTGATTATCCCCAGAAAATACCGGTAATGTCTTTATCTACTTCTTGAATCAACTTCTCCAAATTACCTTTTGAGTACGGCAAACGTTTATCATTTCTGTTGTAACCAAACAGGCCCCAGACTTAAGTAGTCGCATTATATTCAAACTGAGCTACTGGCATTTCTGACCAATTGCTAGGATCATCATAGTAAGGTCGGGGTTCCATCAGAACACCTTGTTGCCTTTGATGTTGTAGAGCATTTTGATTTGATCTCTGGCATGGGGAGGAATGCGTTCATCACAAAATTTAGAGAACAGCCTGTTTACTCGGAATAGTTCTATTTCAGGCAGTGCCACTACAAACCTCCTTAATGATGAATGCAACCTATATGCTTAAATACATATGCCAGACTTCCAAATTAGTCCTACAAGCTTTTTTCTTTGTTGGCGGAAAGTTGTGGCTTCGTTATACGAATAAAGGTGCTGGAATGCATACGTTATCTTTTGAATTGGCCTCGACACCACAATTAAGACATACAACATTTGGAAAGCGAGTTAAGTAACTGATGGTGCGTATCAGATCTCTATGTCTCAACATACAAATATGAACTGAGTGCTTCTCCATGCAATTACAGGTATTTTCCACTTTCATCTTGATCACCTTGGTTTAGGATATCTAAGATTGCTTTGAATTATACCACCATGTGGCCGGATGTCATTATTTGCTGGTATATTGATTTTCATAAGGAGTGCGGTGTCCGATGTTTGCAATTCCAATCTCTATATCTACCCAGGCCACGCTCCTGAATATATAAAATTGAATCCAGTCTTGGGATATGAAACATATCTGCCATACCTCTAAGCGATGACGCGTCCAGTGTGCTTTATTGTAATATGCTCTTTATGAAATAAAAACACTGGTGTCAGGTAGAGCAGCAAGCAGTATAAACATCAGCTGCGTCAGATCTGCGTCAGGTATAATAAATAAGAGGCTAGCTGATGTGCTAACCTCTTGAAATAAAGTGTGAATATGGTGGGCACAGTTGGGATCGAACCAACGACCTGCCGATTAAGAGTCGGCTGCTCTACCAGCTAAGCTATGTGCCCAAAATACATGAAAAAAAACAAGGGGGTACGGCAAAAAACCGTAACCCCCTGGAATGTTTGGTGAGCCGCGTTGGGGTCGAACCAACGACCACCTGATTAAAAGTCAGGTGCTCTACCGACTGAGCTAGCGGCTCAAAGAGACTTGGTTATCTACAACATTGACGTCTTCGAGTCAATGTTTATTTTTTTTGTGCGGACATAACGTCTGTCAGAATTAAGAATCTCCGGCCTGATGTTGTCCCATCAGCAGCTTACTCTTGTTATATTTGTCATGATACATTCGCTCGTCTGCCAGCTTAATCGACTGAATAAGCTCTGCCGGGCACGAAGCCGTTGCAATGCCCAACGAGAGACTTCGCCGCGTGAGCGGCATCAGACCCATTGACGTATCGTGACTGTAATTTATACGCCGGGCGGAGGCCAGAGCGGTTTCAGAGTCGGTATTGGGCAACAAAGCCGCGAATTCGTCGCCCCCAATGCGAGCAACAACATCCCCCATTCTGAAAGCGGAAAGTATTGACTCTGCACATTTTTTGATTTCCTGGTCACCGGCATCATGTCCGCAGGTATCGTTAATCTTCTTCAGACCGTCAATATCGGCAATAACAATGCTGACCGGGTAATCCCTGCTGGAAGCCAGTCGTTTGATTTCAGCATCAAAGTAAGCCCGGTTATACAGATTCGTCAGGGGGTCGTGGGTGCCAAGATATTGCAAACTTTCCTCATAACTCTTTCGCTCGGTAATATCCTGGGCGACCTTGAGGTATTTGATGATATTACCGGACACGTCACGCATCGGCGTAATCTTTACCCATTCCCAATAGATCTGTCCGTTTTTTCTTCGGTTGGCCAACTCAGATTCCCATTCCTTGCCAGATTTGATTGTTTCCCAAAGGTCCTTATATATTTCGGGAGGATTGATGCCGGATTTCAGGATATTCGGATTCTGGCCTATAGCCTCGGCGGCCTCATATCCGGTCACTCTGCAGAACATGGCATTGACATACTCTATGGTGCCGTCAAGAGACGTTATTACGACCGGAGCCGGGGCCTGTTCAATGGCCTGCGAGAGCAGATAATTTGAATCCTCCTGTTTTTTCAGACGTTTTTCTATCATAATATAGTCATTGCAATGCTCTATTGCCTGGGTTAGCTTTGTAAAATCGACCGGCTTCTGGAGATACCGGTTAATACCGATTGAAATACACTCCAAGAGATATTCGATTTCATTGTAGCTGGTCAGTACGATAATCTGAGCCTTCGGCATGAGCTGTCGGATTTTGCGGGCCATCTCCACCCCGTCCATCTTTGGCATCACTATGTCAGTAAGAACCAGATCCGGCGTGTGAGTCCTAAAAAGTTCAAGACCTTCATGGCCGTTTGATGCTACATATACGGTTGTGACAATCCGCTCCATAAGATGGGTCACCATCTTGCGGGTGGCGGGCTCATCCTCCACATACAGAAGAGATAAGTCATACCTCTTAACAGCCTTGGTCATTGGCATTATTGACTCCTGAGCCTCTTGCAGAACTACTGCCGGGATAATCTGCCGTGTGGCCACTCTCGCTCAAAGGTTCAACTTACACTTGGGTGCACGCGGCTTCCTCGCTCGCTTGCGCCCTGCATACTGATTTCCTCATAACATTATGCAAGTGGTTCACCCTTTTGTGAATTTCCTGTATCCTGATTATAACCGCCTTTTTCACGTGCGCAAGCCTGTCCATTGTACTTTTTATCGGGTGAGGATCAAATGGAAGAGATCTGCATAACGCGATGTAATAGTTACGAATATTCCGAGCTTTTGGCGAGTGTCTCCAAATTGCTGGAACCGCTTGGCGGCATGCAGGCTTTCGTCAAAAAAGGTGAGCGCATCCTCTTGAAGCCCAATATGCTGGCAGGCAAGATACCTGACCAGGCGGTTACTACGCACCCGATGATCGTGCGGGTTGTCGCCGAAATGGTTCGGGATGCCGGCTGTAAGGTACTAATCGGCGACAGTCCTGGTATTGGCAGTTTCAGAAGCGTGGCCGAGAAGTCCGGTATAGCGGCAGCCGCGAAGGAGAGTGGGTCGGAACTGCTTGAGTTTGACAGGGTCATGGAGCTTAAGGGTTCCGGCACGTTCCGCAGGCTTTCTGTAGCCCGGGCTTACTGGGAGGCCGACAAGATCATAAACCTTCCACAACTGAAAACTCATCAAATGATGACCATGACCTGTGCGGTAAAAAACCTCTTCGGATCCGTGGTCGGGGCTGAAAAGGCCGGGTGGCATCTCAAGGCGGGCGCGTCTCGGGAACAGTTTGCTCGACTGCTGCTTGAAATCTGTTTTCTAAAAAAACCTGTCCTGAACATTGTCGACGGGGTTGTAGCAATGGAGGGAAACGGACCTGGAAGCGGCGATCCAATTCAGCTCGGAGTGTTGATCGCGGGTACAAATCCTGTGGCTGTTGATGTGGTGGCCGGTAAACTGGCCGGCATACCGCCAGATCTCCTTTATATTGAACGCGAAGCCGTCAGCATGAAACTGGCCGGCTCAAAGCTGGAAGAAATTCTGATTTACGGCACGCCATTAGAAAGGGTAATAGGTGCACATTTCCGTCTTCCGGTCGGCCTCGACGCACAATTCGGACTGCCGGGGTTTCTGAAAAAAGCGCTCAAAAGACATCTTACTTCGTTTCCTGTGGCCAGTAAAAAAAATTGCCTGCTCTGCGGTGTCTGTCGCGATGCCTGCCCTCCTGCGGCCATAACAATAAGAAACAGCGCGCTGTCGGTTGACAATGCGCGCTGCATTCGCTGCTGGTGTTGTCGGGAGCTCTGCCCCCACGACGCCATGGAAGTTCAAAGAGGGTTGCTGCTCAGGTTATTCAACCGACTACATCGCCGTTAGGCCTCTTCCTCCTCCGAACCAAGCGGAATTTCTCTGTACGCCCGATCTTCCTCAAACCGCTTGGTTTGTGCCTGCAGTTTTTCAAGATCTGACTTGCACTTCACGCAGTGTCTGGTAAACGGCATTGCTTTGAGTCTGCCGAGCGGGATATCTTCGTCACACTCCTCACAAATGCCGTATTCATCTTCATCAATTCTGAGCAGCGCCTCATCGATGCTGTGCAGCTTCTCCCGTTCACGGTCCCCCAATAACAGACCCAGTTCGCGGTCCCGCTCGGAGGAGGCCTGATCGTAGATATCGCCACCAGGTTCATTTGTTGCAACGGCGTCAGTCCCATTCTTTACGGATTTGCTTATCTCGCGAAGGGTCTCTTCCTTGATTTTTTCCAGAATAACCCTGATTTCCTGCCACTTCTCAAACTTGGGCGTATTCGTGGAAGGCGCAGCTTTCACCACACTTTTTACTCCAGTTTTGGAAGCTGACTTCTGAACGACCTTTGCAGAGAAGTTGGAATCTGTCTTTGACGTCGGCTGAGCCTTTGATGGCACCGCAACTTTCGGCTTCGCCTTTGTTTTAGGCTCTATCGTGGGCTTGGCACTTATTGATGCCGCTTTCGGTTTCAATGCCTCAACGACATTCGGAACTATCTTTGTTCCTGCTGCAACATTATTGTGCTTCGCCGGATTGCTTGGAGTCGTTTTGGGCGCAGCTTTTTGTACAATTTTGGGGACAGGTGCATTGGCTGACTTGGAAGCAGCATTAGGAGTCGTCTCTGGTTTCGTTTTAGGTTTTGTTGCCATATTGCATCTACTCCCGGGGAACTAGGTTTCTGCCTCCTGAAAAAAGGCGGCGAACTATCGCAAAAAACGGCCTGCTTGTCAAGACAAACAGACCGTGTGTCGGATCGGTATTCCATTCCGCATTCAAGCGCCACTTTGTTGGCTGCGTCGTCAGCTCCTCAACGTACTGATATGTGCGTCTGCGTCGCTTCCTCCTTGCCGCCTCGGCGTCATCTTGAATGCAAAATGGAATTATTCGACTATCTCACCAATCAGATCATAATCGGACGAGTCGGTGATTTTGAGTGATACTATATCCCCTACATCAGCGTTTCCCGACGTGATATAGACCTGTCCGTCGATGTCCGGGGCCTGACGGGACGAGCGCCCCTTCAGCAGCAGCTCGGTCTCCTCGCTGTACCCTTCCACTATAACCTGTTCTATCGTTCCTATCAGGGTGCGGTTGTGACGGAAAGAGAGCCTCGCCTGGGAGCGCATGAGCTTCCTGTAACGCTCTCGCTTGACCCGTTCGGTAACCTGCTCCGGCATCTCCGCCGCCGGAGTGCCCTCTTCTTTTGAGTAGCAGAACACTCCAAGGCGGTCGAACTGGGTCTGCTCCACAAAGTGGGTCAGGTTATTAAAATCTTCGACTGTTTCCCCGGGAAAGCCAACGATAAGCGAGGTGCGCAGGGCAATTCCCGGGATTTCCGCGCGTAATTTCACTATCAGGTCGCGGATCTGTTGCTCAGAGCTTCTGCGCTTCATTGCCTTTAGAATCGGATCTGAGATGTGCTGGATCGGAATGTCCAAATACTTGCAGACCTTGGGCTCGTCGCGAATCACCTCTATCAGGCCGTCGGTAATTCCATCCGGATAAGCGTACAGAAGGCGTATCCACCTGAGCCCATCTATGGCGGCCAAGCGCCGGACCAGTGTCTCCAGCGTGACCCCTTCGGTCAGGTCGCTGCCATAACGCGTTATGTCCTGCGAGATGACGTTGATCTCCTTGACGCCTCTGGCCACCAATCGTTCAGCCTCAGCCACCAGCGCGGCCACAGGCCTGGAGCGGTAGGCGCCGCGCAGTTGAGGGATGATGCAGTAGGAGCAGCAATTGGAGCACCCCTCGCCGATTTTGAGATAAGAATACCAGGCCGGGGACGAGTTAAGACGCGGCAGTGTTTCGTCGTAGATGAAATCAGGATCGCCGATATAGCGGAGCTGCCCTTCAACGCCGCTCTTTTCGGCCAGAATATCGGCGATGCGGGGATAGTCGCCGGTGCCGATGAAGATATCAACTTCCGGCAGTTCCCTGGCCAGCTCCTCCTGGTAGCGCTGCGGCAGGCAGCCGGAAACGATCAGGGTGTGGCAGCGGCCGTCGTGTTTGCGCTCGGCCAGATCGAGTATGGCGTCGATACTCTCCTGTTTGGCCTCCTTGATGAAGGAGCAGGTGTTGACGATAATTACATCGGCGTCCTTCTCGTCCATGGTGATCTCGTACTCCTGCTTCGAGAGCACCCCCAACATCACTTCGGCATCCACCAGGTTCTTCGGGCAACCCAGACTTACCATGCTGACTTTCTGTTTTACGCTTTCGCTCAAAAAAACCTCTCGTTCCTACTCCCTGAAATTTGTAAACTGCATCTCGACGTCCATATCCTTGCCTTTAAGGAGCTGGATCGCATCCTGCAGGTCATCACGGTTCTTGCCGATCACTCGCACCTGGTCATCCTGGATCTGGGCTTGTACCTTGAGTTTGCTCTCCTTGATAACGGCAATGATCTCTTTGGCTTTCTCCTTGGAGATTCCCTGCTGGACGGTGATGATCTGGCGTACCATGCCGCCGGAGGCCGGTTCCACCTTTCCGTACTGGAGGGCCTTGATGGAAATGCCGCGTTTAATAAACTTGGATTGCAGTACGTCTATAACGGCCTTCAACTTGTAGTCATCGTCCGCAAGAACCTTTACGGAGTCCTTCTCCGGAGTAATCTGACTTTTGGACCCCTTGAAATCATAGCGCTGACCGATCTCTTTGCTGGCCTGGTTAACGGCGTTATCAACCTCCTGCATGTCAACTTTTGATACAATGTCGAATGACGGCATGATAAACCTCCAGAATAAATTCAGATATAGATAGAGATAAAGAAAAACCTGTCAAATCTCTACCTCTACCTCTATCTGTTACTATGGTTTCACAATCTCGACCCCTTCCGGGATCTTGAAGTTGAATTTTCCGTTGTCGAGACCCTTGTTGACACGTACACGGCTGTAGTCAATCCGGGTCTGGTTGCCGGTGGCGTCATGCACAGTCGAGGAGACCACCGGGAAAATGTTTTTCACATCACCATTGGAGATAAACTGCTCAACCGCTTCCGAAGAGACGGTCAACTGGAGTTTTGAGAGAACCGGGCTCGCTTTTTTAGGGATCAACTCCAGTTGGTAGTTTCCATGTTTATCCTGAGGCTCTTTTGCAAATGCGACCGTGAAGTCATGTGAAACGTGGCCTAGACCGGTCAGGTATGAAAGGGCGATGGAGTTGCCTCCCTTGAACATGTCGGCCACCGGGGAAACCATAACCTGCCTGTTCTCGGGGAGGTAGAACCAGACTTGCTTGCCGTTGGAAACAATCTGCTGTTTCGGTTTGGCATAGTTGAAGCGGAACATGGCTAGGGCCGCAGCAGGGCGCTTCAGAAAAACCTCGCCTGAACCTTTTTGTTCACGATTGACAGCAGAAACAGTTGTCCTCTGGGAGAAATCGGCCTGGACATCCTGCAATCCGGCATATCCCTTTTCAAGTGCGGAAATAACATCCTTGAGAGTTGCCGGTGCAGATGCAGCGGACAGTGGAAGTGCCAGCAACAACACCGCCAGCAGGCATAGGGTAAATACTCTTAACATTACTACGACCTTTCTCAATCAGGCTGATTACGTTCGCGGGGCTTTACAATACATGCATACGGCATTAGACCCTGCCACTCTGCCACAAGCGTCAGCCTATCGCAACCGTTTCAATTGCCGGGTATCCAAAAAGATTTGGCGACTGATCCGGTTTCGCAGGTATTATGCCAGAGAGGCCGCATCGGCTATGAAGACAACCCGGCCATCACCGGTCACTGTCGCACCGTTTATCCCTCGCAATCGAGAGAGCGGCAGCCCGAGAGGCCTGACAAATATTTCCTGCTGGCCGCAGACGCGGTCTACCAAAAAGACAACCGGGCTTCCACCCGCCTCACATAAAATCGCCGGTATCAGGGTGAGGTCAGAATCAGGTTTAAACGACTGCCCCAGGGCGCTGTTCAGGCTCCTGACCGGCACATATGACTCTTCAACCAAAATCGACTGTTGCTTATTTTCTTCAATAATTTCAGAGGACTTCAATTCAAATGTACGCTTGACGGAATTGATTGGAAAAGCGATATCAAACGTGCCGGTTTTCACCAGTAAGGCGTTGATGATAGAAACGGTTATCGGTAACCTCATTGTAAATCGACTTCCCAGGCCGAATTTTGACTGGATGGCCAGCACTCCGCCCAGAGAGTGTACGGCCGTACGGACGGCATCCATGCCGACTCCGCGACCCGAAACATCGCTGACCGTCTCGGCAGTGGAGAACCCTGGAGTACATACCATCATGAACAATTCCTGCGGAGTCATGGCGTCCGCCTGCTCCGGGCTTATGACCCCTTTTTCAACGGCCTTTGCTTTAAGATGACCCGGATCCATCCCGCAACCGTCATCTTCAATGACAATATCCACATGATCCTTGACGCGAGTCACGGTCAGAGTGATTTCACCGTTGGATGGTTTTCCAGCCGCCACGCGTTCATCCGGCGTCTCCATGCCATGATCAACAGCATTGCGCAGAATATGTACCAGCGGTTCGGCTATCCCCTCCAGGATGCCGCGGTCAAGCTCTATGTCTCTTCCGGCAAGATGTAAAGATATCTCCTTTCCCTGCTTTCGGGCCAGATCCCTAACCAGTCGCGGAAATCTCTCGGCAATGAAGTCAAAAGGAAGCATGCGTGCCTTGAAAACCTCATCGCGCAGGTCACGCAGGAGACCGGTCAACTGCTGGATGGGATTGTCAAAATCAACCACGCCGCTCTGTTTGGAGCAATCAACCAGGCGATAGCGGTTCGTGATCAATTCGCCGGTAATATTGACCAAGCGATCGAGGGTTTCGGTTCTGATGCGAATACTTTTGAACGAGTCTGCCTGGCGGAAACTATGCGGTGCTGAAGGCTGCTGCCCGGAGCTGTTTGCATCCGGTTTTTCCTGTGATTCACCCTTTTTTGTTTCCGGGCTGAAAAGGGAGAGCCTCTCCAAAAGGGGGGTCGCTTCCTTTATCGATTCGCTACCTGATTCAACCTGAGAAACCATCTCCGACAGCGTGTCGGCAGATTCAAGAAGGAGATCTGCAAGTGTCGGCGTTAAGGACAATTCTCCGCTCCGCACACGAGTCATCTGGTCTTCCACGACATGGGCGAGAGCGGTAATAGGGTCATAGCCCATGGTGGCGGCCATCCCCTTGAGGGAATGTGCATGCCGAAAGAGTTCGTCGATCGTGACATTGTCTCCGCCGGCATCTTCAAGCTGGACAATCAGCTCATTAAACAGACTTAGATGCCCGCGTGCTTCAGAAACGAAAAGATCCCGATATTGGGACATTCCCATGGATCAGCCTCCCAGGCTTTCCAGTACCCCAATCACCTTTTCGGGAGTAAACGGCTTCTGTATAAAGGCTTTGGCCCCAAGCTCAAGTGCTCTCTGGATTACCAGTTCCTGCCCGATAGCCGAACATACGACTACGGATGACTCCGGCAGAGCCTCTATGATTGACTGCAACAGGTCAAGACTGCTTGAGTCGGGCAGTATGATGTCAAGCAGGATTATATCCGGTTTGTGGGTGTGCAGTTTCTTCATGGTCTCTATGGCGCTGGCCGCTTCGGCAACAACGACATAACCCTTTTCCTCGAGCATACCACGCAGGATGTTCCTCATAAAAAAGGAGTCATCAACTATCATTACAGTCTGATTCATTTCACTGCCTCCATTCTACCCCTTAAGTTTTTTATGCAGAAGTTCGTTTACAACCGACGGATTAGCCTTCCCTCTGCTTGCCTTCATGACCTGTCCCACAAAAAAACCAAATACTTTTTCCTTGCCGCCACGGTATTCTTCCACCTGTCCGGCATTGGCAGTCATTATATCATCGATGATGTGCTCCAGTGCGCCGCTGTCAGATACCTGAACGAGTCCCTGTTCTTCAACGATGGAATCAGGAGATTTGCCGCTCTGCCACATCCCGTCAAAGACCCTCTTGGCAATTTTGCCAGAGATCGTACCGCTGTCTATCAACTTTATCAGCTCCGCCAGTTGCACCGGAGTAACCGGGCAGGTTTCTATTGATTTCCCGCTGTCATTAACGGCTCTGGTGATCTCGCCCATCACCCAGTTGGCGACCAACTTGGCATTGCCGTGAGCTTCAACTCCGGCCTCAAAATACTCTGCCAATGCCCGATTGGCGGTCAGCACCTCAGCGTCGTATTCCGGCAGACCCAATTCGGCGACAAAGCGTTGGCGCCGCCGTTCCGGCAATTCCGGCAGTTCGTGGCGTACACGTTGGATCCAGTCATTACTGATAACCAGCGGCACCAGATCCGGGTCAGGGAAGTAGCGGTAATCATGAGCCTCTTCCTTGCCGCGCATGGATCGGGTAGTGCCTGAGCAGGGATCAAAGAGGCGCGTTTCCTGAACGACCCTTCCGCCGTCTTCAACCAGGTCGATCTGGCGCTGTATCTCATATTCGATGGCCTGTTTGACAAACTTGAAAGAGTTGACGTTCTTTATTTCAGCCCGAGTGCCGAATTTATCCGAGCCGGTCGGCATGATCGAGACATTGGCATCACAGCGAAAACTCCCCTCCTCCATGTTGCCGTCACATATTCCAAGCCAGGTCACGATCTGGTGAATCTTTTTCAGATAAACCACCGCTTCGTCGGACGAGCGCAGATCCGGTTCGGAGACTACCTCCAGCAGCGGTGTGCAGGCCCGGTTCAGGTCGACACCCGAATCATCATCCAGGCCGGAAACATCACCATGCACCAGCTTTCCTGCGTCCTCTTCCATATGAATACGTGTAATACCGACACGCTTGGGCTCTTGTCCTTCGACCTGGATGTCAAGCCAGCCCCGCTGACAGATCGGGTCTTCGAACTGGCTGATCTGATATCCCTTGGGAAGGTCGGGGTAGAAGTAGTTTTTGCGGGCAAAGACGCTACGAGGAGTGATGGTGCAGTTGGTAGAGAGGCCGGCCTTGATGGCAAACTCAACCACCTTTTTGTTGAGTACCGGCAGAGAGCCCGGCAGCCCCAGACAAACCGGGCAGGTCTGTGAGTTGGGCTCGGAACCGAACTTTGTGGAGCAACCGCAGAATATCTTGGTTTCGGTCTTGAGCTGGACGTGAATCTCAAGTCCGATAACAGGTTGGTATTTCATCGCATGCTCCGGAAGTCAAATCGTTGTTTTCTTTGTGTGCCATTCGGTAGCCTGTTCAAATGCATGAGCCGCTCCCAGGATGGTCTCTTCGCCGAACGGTTTGCCGATAAGTTGCATACCGATTGGCAGGCTGTCGGCTGAAAAGCCGGCAGGCACGGAGATGGCGCAGGTGCCGGCCAGATTGACCGGGATGGTGAAAATATCCGACAGATACATCTGCAGAGGGTCGTTGATTTTTTCGCCGATTTTGAACGCCGGGGTCGGAGCAACCGGTGTCAGCACGACATCGATATCAGCAAACGCATTGGTGAAGTCGTTCATGATAAGCGTGCGCACCTTCTGGGCCTTGACGTAATAAGCATCGTAATAGCCTGATGACAGGGCATAGGTACCAATCATGATTCGGCGCTTCACCTCGGAGCCAAACCCCTCGCTACGACTTCTGGTATACATGTCGAGCAGTCCGGCCGCTTCTTCCGCACGATGCCCGAATCGAACCCCGTCGTAGCGAGCAAGGTTGGAGCTGGCTTCAGCCGTCGCAATCAGATAGTAGGTTGCCACTGCGTAGTCGGTATGTGGCAGCGAGATATCGACAAATTCGGCGCCGAGCCTCCGGAAAGTTTCGATGGCGGAATCCATGGCCATTTGTACATCAGGATCAAGGCCGGCGATAAAATATTCTTTCGGCAGACCGATCTTGAGACCCTTGACACCCCCGGACAGGAGTGCGGCATAATCAGGCACCGGCGCATTGACACTCGTTGAATCCTTGGAGTCATGGCCGGCAATGGCGCCGAGCATTATGGCGCAGTCGGTCACATCGCGGGTCAGCGGCCCGACCTGATCAAGTGAAGAGGCATATGCAATCACTCCATATCGGGATACCCGGCCATATGTGGGTTTCAGGCCGACGCAGCCGAAGTGCGAGGCGGGCTGACGGATGGAGCCTCCGGTATCGGTGCCGAGTGTGGCGGTCGCCTGACGTGCGGCAATTG
>Ga0073936_10008066_pt1 | contig 13499 bp, 8 predicted proteins | sample AliMusrvi5mmetaG_FD_87041 | JGI IMG/M metagenome (GOLD analysis project Ga0073936, IMG submission 87041) | Freshwater lake bacterial and archeal communities from Alinen Mustajarvi, Finland, to study Microbial Dark Matter (Phase II) - Alinen... | ecosystem: Environmental > Aquatic > Freshwater >... | reverse complement strand
CCACAACAGTCAGGGCGGTCCCTACCATGAACTCGTGCAGCGCCAGGGAGAACAGCCTGATCAGTGGCATTTCAATTCGTTCCTCTCAACCACGGATCAGGATCCGGTCGATGCCCTGACGCGAGATTATCCCAAACGCTGGCACTTGGAGGAATTCTTCAATTTCAACCAGGCGTTGGGCTGGCGGCACGCGGGCACGTTGAATCTCAATATCCGTTACGGCCAGATGAGCATGGCGATGTTGGCCCAGGCGGCGATCCATCGCTTGCGCAACCGGTTAGGCAAGCCCTACCGACATTGGGATGCCCAGCACTTGGCAAGTGCGGTCTTCCGAGGACTGGAGGGAGACATTCGTGTCATCCAGGATCGGATCGTGGTCACTTACTACAACGCCCCAAATGCGAACCTGCTGCGGAGCCAGTATGAGGGCCTGCCCGACAAGCTGAGGGCCGAGAATGTGGACCCACGGATTCCGTGGCTCTATGGATTGCAGCTCGATTTTCGCTTCAAATAGCCAGCGTCGAGACCCAACCCGCCAAGTCCAATCAAAAGGCCCCAGAAAATCGCTGGTAAACACGCCTCCCACGGAAAGGCCCTGCTTCAAGACAAGGTTCTCGCGGAGGCTGGCCAATTGCGTGAGGTCGCCTTTGTGTTCGAGTGCCAAGCGGATGGCGGCGATTTCCTCCGCGGGATAGCCGGTAAGGTTGGCGATGGTTCGATGCCGCACCTTGCCATGATCGCGATAGGCATGCCGCAGCAAATGGGAGGTGTAGGTCTTGCCGTTAACCGTCTTGGATGGTGTCGAGTCGCATCGTGTACACATTATACGCCTACACTTCCAACAATAAACAGCATTTCATACGAATACATAAAAACTATTCGTGTATACATATGGGCAAAAAAAAGTTCCCAAATCCTTTTTACGTAACGCCTTACGAGAAAAAGCCAAAAGAAGATTTGTTGGAAGATAGGAGAGGGAGGAAGGAACCACGAAAGACACGAGGGACACGAAAGAGGGAATAGACAGGAAGACAAGAGAGGGATAGTTTTTATCTCAAGAGGGGTGACTGGATGTCTGAATAAATTCCCCGATCAATCGTCCGGGACGGGGAAACCCATAGGCCGCGCCCTACGCTTGGTGAATTGCTGGCCGTTAATTTAGAATGCACAAAGCTATGGCCGCTGAATCGCCTGACATCTTGGTGAAGTGGTATGATCTGGTAGAATGGTTTTCGGAGCGGGTGGACAGCTTTCCGAAGAATCAGCGGTTTGTGTTTCAAGCACTAAGATCTATCCCATGCGAGTTTGTCTCCAACGTGTCAGCCGTGCTCAAGTCTCCGTGGAGGGAGAAATCTGCGGCCAAATCGACCAGGGACTGCTAGTTTTCCTGGGAGTAGTCCAAGACGATGCGGAGGCCGACGCCCGGCAATTGGCGAAAAAAATCGTCTCACTCCGGGTCTTCGAGGATCCCCAGGGAAAAATGAACCTCTCCGTGGGTGAGGTGGGGGGAGCCGTGCTTGTGGTCAGTCAGTTCACGCTGGCCGGCGACTGCCGCAAGGGGCGGCGTCCTTCGTTCGACGCGGCTGCCCGACCAGAATTAGCTAAGCAGCTCTACGAAATTTTCGTGCAGGCGGTGGCCAAGCAAGGCATCCCCGTGGCTACTGGCCGGTTCCGCGCCCACATGATGGTCGAGTTGGTCAACGATGGCCCGGTAACATTCGTGGTGGAGAGTAAGTGACTGCCTCGGCTCCGAGGCCAAGACAGCGACAAATGAGGCAGGGACCGATCACAACCCATGTGCTCTGTGGGTGGTCGTGAGGCGGTTATTTAAGTGAAAGGCGTCAGGCAGGCACTTGCAGCCCCACCTTCAGGTGGTTATATAGCAAAATTTCCGCCTAAAGGAGAGACCGAGCTCGGGGGGCAAGTGACGGTTCGGCCAGTTGAGGTTACAATGGGGTATATCTACACTTGTCTGAGCTTCTTGTTCGTTCCGCCACACGACGGGGACTCTCTCGCATATCGGTTTTGCGGCGTGCAGAGGAAACCATGAAACTTTCGCGTTGTTGGCTGCTGGCAATTTTGCTGCTGGGGTTGGCAGGTTGCAGCGATCCTTCTCCATCGTCCACGGCAGGCGGAAAATCGGCGGCGGAATGGATCGAAAGCGGCAACGAAGCCCTCGTCCGGAACGATCTCGATCAGGCGTTAGCCAACTTCAACAAAGCCTTGGACGCGCAAGCCGATTCAGCGCAGGCCCACGAACGCCGTGCCGCAACATTCCTGAAAATGAAGAAGTTCGACCAGGCATTGTACGACTGCAACGAAGCCCTGAAGATCGACGGCAAGCTTGCCTCGGCCTACTTCACGCGTGGACAGGCGGAAAAAAACCTCGGTGAAACCGACAGAGCCCTCGAAAACTTCACCAAGGCCCTCGATAATGGTCTCGATCAGGTCGATGTGTTGATGAGCCGCGGCGCACTCTATCACTACATGGCGAAGTCCTGTACAAAGCCCGACGAGGCTGCAAAAATCATGGAAAATGCCCTGAAAGACCTCGATAGGGCCATCAAGCTCGATCCTCGCCAGGCGGGACCGCGCATGCAGCGAGCCGAGATCCACTTGGATATGGGCGATTATGAGAGTGCTATCGCTGACTGCGACGTGGCGTTAATCGCCAATCCCAACCTGGCCGCCGCGCACGTTGCCCGCGCTCGCGGAGAATGTGAGTTGAGCGAAATCGACCGCGCCATCAGCGATTGCGATTCGGCAATCCATCTGGAGGGGAATCGGATCGATGCCTACGTCATTCGTGCCAAAGCCAGGCTGGAAAAGGCGTCGGAAATGCGAACTCTCGCCGAGGTCGCGGAATGCGAGCAGGCGGTGGCCGATTGCCAGACGGCGATCGATCGCTCGAAAAAGTTCGAGGGCGATCTGGAGGGCACGAAGCATGCCAAGATGATACGTGCCCTGGCACACGAGCTTCGCGGTTCCATCTATCAAAATCTGCGTGCCACCAAGAGCGCTTTGGCCGAGTATGAAAAGGCGATTTCACTAGATCCTTGTCTCGTCAGCGCGCTGCTCCGCCGGGCTCTCACTCGCACAACTGCGGAAGACTACGCTGGTGCGATGAACGATTGCAATACGGCCGTCAGCATCGATAGTGCCCGGGCCGAAGCCTATAGCGGCCGCGGCATGGTTTACGCCATTAAGTTGGAATTTCCCAAGGCCATCGAGGACTTCACCCAAGCCGTACAGTTGAACCGCAAATGTGCCAAGGCATATAGCGGACGTGCCATCGTTCATTCGGCGATGGCATCAGCAGAGTTTGAAAAGGCGAAGAAAGCGACGGACCGAATGGAAATCGCTTCTTGCCTAGAAAAGGCGAAAGAGTTGCGGCAAAAATGCATTGACGACGCGACCGAAGCCATTGGCGTTAATCGACATCTGGCCAGGGCTTACCTCACGCGGGGCCTCGCCTATGCCAATCAGCAAATTGCGGAAAAGGCCCTCGCTGATTTCAACGCGGCAATCCGCGAGGATCCCAAAATGGCCAAGGCTTATTACAATCGCGGTGTCCTTTTTGCCAAGCAACTTCGTTTGGATGCGGCCATCAAGGACTTTGAGGACGGGAGCAAGTTGCAGCCCAACAACCCGTTGTACGATGTCCGGTTGAGGCAAATTTATCAACAGAAGGACGATAAGATCTTGGCAAACCAGTACTACAGGAGTTCAAAGGTCAAGATCGATAAGGCCCGGCAAGACCAGGAGAGTATGTTGACTGAAGCAACAGATTTCACCTTCAAGCCGAAAAAGGCGGCAGAACTCCAGCCGGATACCGACTTGGAACCTCTGGATAAAGCCAAAAAGGATCTCGAGAAGAAGCTTGACGCGACTGCGGAGAGGTAGTGGAGCGAGGGGTGGGATGAGCTTGCGATCCCCACCAAAAATGCCTACCTTTCGCAATCTCGGCTCATCCAACGCTTTACGCTCTAGGATGGAACTTGCGGTGTACGGCTTTCAGCCGCGTGGGGTCAACGTGTGTATAGATTTGTGTCGTGGCGATGCTGGCGTGGCCCAGCATCTCTTGCACTTGCCGCAGGTCGGCCCCGCCGGCGAGCATGTGCGTGGCGAAGCTGTGCCGCATAGTGTGGGGACCGATTTCCGGCGGCGCGCCGGCGCGGAGTGCATAGCGTTTCATCAGTTCCCAGATCCGCTCGCGCCTCAAACGACGGCCACGATAAGAAAGCAGAACCCACTGCGGCGGCAGCGAAACCAGGGCAGCTAGTGAGCCGCGTTCGTGCTCAATATACGTCAGTACGGCTGCGGTGGCCTTAGCACCCAGCGGCACCATTCGTTGCTTATCGCCTTTGCCGCGGCAGACGCAATAGCCTTCGTTGAGATGTACGTCTTGAAGTTTCAAGTTTGAAAGCTCCGACGCGCGGCAGCCGGTGGCATACAGCAGTTCCAGCAGTACACGATCGCGCCGCCAGTAGATGTCGCCCGGCTTGGGCATATCGAGCAGGCGGTTGACTTGGGCCGGCGACAGAACCTTTGGCACGCGTTCCCACAACTTCTGGCTGCCCAGCAGCTCGGCATGGCTTTCAACCAGCAAGCCCTCCAGTTGTAAATAGCGGAAAAAAACTCTTAACGATGCGATATGCCGGGCGATGCTAGTAGGATTCAATTTTAGTCCGTGCAGCCAACTGACATAATCGGCTAGGTCGCGGATTGTTAGGGCCGCAACTGTCCGGGCCTGGAGCCACTGAAAGAATCGTGTGGTATCGCGGCGGTAGGCGGCCACGCTGTTTTCGGCTAGGTGGCATTCGCCAGCGACGTAAGCAACGAACGACTCCAGGTACGATGTTGAGACTGTTCCCGCTGACGGCGGGTGGGGGCGGAGCGACTTTTTGGGAATGAGGGCCATGTCCTGAAGCTTCGGCCTGGAGGCTTGGTGATCTTCACGACGCGCGCGATCATGCCGGTTTTGAGGGCTGGTGGCAATGGGCAGCGGGCAGGGAGCGACCTTGATCGGTGGTGTACTAAGGGTTATTCAACACTCGCCCCATCTCCTTCGGTAGAGGGGTAGAATGGGTTGAAGTGGCAGGGAACAGCATGGAAAGGACCGAAATGAGCCAATTGGCGCAGATCATGGACACATAAATTGAGTAATCAGTACTGTCCGGTTATAAGTTGAATAATACCAATTGGTTACGGCAAGCACCTTCCGGATTCGGGATAGAAATCGCGGAAAGTGCCTGAAAAATAGGGGTTTTCTCGAAAGGCGTGACACTGAGAATTTGTAGAATTTCGGAGAGGGTGCGGTCGAGTTTCAACTCCTTCCGCAGGATGGCCACCAAGACGTAGACGCATACGGCGATCCACACTTGGGTCTTCACGGCGTTGTCCGTGTTGCCATAGAATGCCTTGATCCGCAGGTTCTGCTTGATCCACTTGAAGAACAATTCGACCTACCAGCGGCAGCGATAGAGTTGCGCAATGGTCAGTGCGGGCAGTTCGAAGTTGTTGGTGAGAAACACCAGTCGCCGTTCGTGCTCGGCATCGTAGTAGGCGATGCGGCGAAGGGTGTCCGGATAAAGCTTTGAGGTTTTGACGCCGTTTAGGACAATCGTTTGGTCGCTCCGCAGACCCGTGGACTTGTCCACCTTGCGGGACTCGCGACGATAAAAGTCGATGTTCTTCTTGGCTCGTGTGACGAAGAACGCCATCTGACAAGTAAAGCGATGCAAACGCGCGAAATCGACGTATCCTCGGTCCATCATGTAGAAGGCGCCCGGCTCGATCGGCAGATGATCGAGAACGGTGACATCGTGCGTTTTCCCCTGAGTTATGCGGATAAAACAGGGGATATTGCCCTGCAGGTCGATGAGCGTGTGGAGTTTCACGGCGCCTTTGCGACGACGAAATCGTGCCCAGGGAAAGAGAGCAAGGCACTGATCGATGGTCGTGGAGTCCAAGGCATAGGCGGTCTGCTTCAGTGCGACGGCGAAGCTGTCCTTGGCGTACAAGGCTCGGGCGCGACGGATAAGCACTTGAGCGAAGTCGGCGTAGATCCGCCAGTCGCGACGTTTGTTGGCGTCGCTCAGCGTGCTCTTGGAAACCCTGCCGCGAAAGCCTGCGTGGTAAAGTCTCGATGGCACGGCGTTCAAACAGGTTTCGATATCCCGCAAGCTCTCGCGGTAGGTCAACTGAGCAAAGGCCATGGCGAGGAACTGATCGCGACAAGAGAAGTCGCGGACGCGGTAGTTGCCGCGATAGCGCTTCACACATTCGTCGAATTCCCGCTTGGGAATGAAATCCATCAACTGCGCGAAAACCAGTCGCCCCTCGTGCATCGCAATCTCCTTTGCACCTAATAGTTCAAAAGAGGGGGCGAAAACGCCAGGGGGCGCTGAAATCGAGTACAAGCGGAAATCGCCAAACAACCCTATAAATCACGATACTTTCAACCACCTAAACTTCGCTCAACCGAACAGTACTGTTGAGTAATATTAATAACATAGAGAAATCCAGCCTTCGACCAAAATAACCTAACTGTCAATAATTCTAATTTTGCCAACCCATTGACATAAGTCGTTCTAATGTTAACATTGGATATGCTGCCCGTTTTCCCGAGTAAGAAGGCAAGAGTCGTTCCATGATGCGAAGCCCGCCAAAGGCACGAGGTTTATACGATCCCCAGTTTGAACATGACGCCTGCGGTATTGGTGCCGTGGTGGATATTTCGGGCGTGAAGAGCCACAAAATTGTCGATCATGCCAAGCAGATTCTCTTGAACCTGCAACACCGCGGCGCATCGGGGGCCGACGAATCGACGGGTGATGGGGCGGGCATCCTCATACAAATCCCACATGAGTTCTTCGCCGTCGAAGCCGATCGCCTAGAGTTTGTATTACCCCCCGCTGGACACTACGGTGCCGGCATCCTCTTCCTGCCCTGCGACGTTGCCGTCCGCAGCACCTGCGAAGAGGTTCTTGCCCAGTCACTGGAAAGCGAAGGGCTGGCAGTGCTTGGTTGGCGCGATGTGCCTTGCGATAACCGCACCTTGGGCAACATCGCCCGCAGCGCCGAACCGGTCATCCGCCAGATCTTTGTTGGCGGCAACGGCCTGACCGGCGAGCATCTTGAGCGGCGTCTGTTTCGTGCTCGCAAGCGGACCGAGCGGAGGGCTCGGGTCGACTTGGGTATCACACCCGACGCTTTTTACATACCCTCACTTTCGTGCAAAACGATTGTCTACAAGGGAATGTTTTTGGCGCCGCAGCTTTTCGACTACTATCCCGACCTGGCCGACCCAGACATGATGACGGCGTTGGCGGTGGTCCATCAACGGTATAGCACGAACACGTTTCCAAGCTGGCGATTGGCGCAGCCTTTCCGCATGATCGCCCACAACGGCGAAATCAATACGCTGCGTGGAAACCTCAACCGCCTCAAAGGTTACGAAAAGACGATGGCCTGTCCGGCCTTGGGAAAGGATCTATCCAACCTCTTTCCCATCGTCGAGCCTGGCGGAAGCGATTCGGCATGCTTCGACAACTGCATGGAACTCTTGGTCCGCGCCGGCCGCTCGGCACCTCACTCGCTGATGATGATGATTCCTGAGGCATTTGGGCCAGGCTACCACATCTCGCTCGACAAGCAAGCCTTCTACGAATACCACGGCGCGATCCTCGAACCTTGGGACGGACCGGCGGCGATGGTCTTTACCGACGGCCGACTGGTGGGTGGCACTCTCGATCGCAACGGTTTGCGACCCAGCCGCTATGTGGTTACGACCGAGGGCCTCGTGGTGCTGGCCAGTGAAGTGGGTGTGATCGAATTCCCACCGGAACAGATCGAGCGAAAGGGACGCTTGCAGCCAGGCCGCATGTTCTTGGTCGATACCGAGGAAGGCCGCATCGTCGAGGACAACGAAATCAAGGGCAAGATCGCTCGACAGAAGCCCTATCGCCGCTGGTTGGAGAACCGCATCGAACTCCGCGGACTGTTCCAACCGGCCCAACCGGCCGAGGTCGATCCCGACAAGTCGGCGCAGCGTCTGCGGGCCTTCGGCTATACGCGGGAAGATCTGCAAATGATTGTTGGTCCCATGGCTGCCAACGGCCAGGAACCGGTCGGCTCGATGGGTACCGACACACCGCTAGCCGTGCTCTCCGATCAACCCAAGCTGCTTTTCAACTATTTCAAGCAGTTGTTCGCCCAGGTGACCAACCCGCCTATCGATCCCTTGCGGGAAGGGCTGGTGATGTCGCTGTTGGCCTTCACCGGCAAGGCGCGGAATCTGCTCGACGAAACGCCCGAACATTGCAAGCAGCTTCAGTTGCCGCACCCCATTCTCACGAACGAGGACATTCATCGTCTGCGGGCTGTGAAGCGGAACGACTTCAAGGTGGCCGTGCTCCCGGCCTTGTTCAGCTACAGCGAAGAGGAGCCGGGCAAGCATCTGGCCAATGCCTTGGCAGAACTGGTCGATGCCGCCGAGCGGGCCATCCAGGACGGGGCTTCGTTGCTGATCCTCAGCGACCGGGACATTTCGCCCAGGCACGTTGCCATTCCCAGTCTGCTGGCGACTTCGGCCCTGCACCATGGCCTGTTGGAGCGGCGACTGCGGAGCGAAACGGGCATCGTCGTCGAAAGCGGCGAGCCTCGCGAAGTGATGCACTTCTGCATGCTCTGCGGCTATGGAGCCAACGCCATCAATCCCTATATGGCCTTTGAAGGCATATACAAGCTGCTGGCCGACGGCGACCTGCCGGAAGACGAGCCAGTCGAACACCTCATCGATCACTACATCTCCGGAGTGAAGAAGGGCATTTTGAAGACGATGTCCAAAATGGGCATTTCGACCCTGCGAAGCTACCACTCCGCCCAACAGTTCGAGGCCGTCGGCCTGAACCGCGAGTTCGTTAACAAGTACTTTCAAGGCACCGCCTCGCGCATCGAGGGGGCGGATCTGGAGGTCATCGCTCGTGAAGCTTTGGCCCGGCACCGCTCAGGCTTCGGCCGTCGCGAGCCGGGGTTGTTGGATCTCGATCACGGCGGCGAGTATCAGTACCGGCTGGACAGCGAGCGGCACCTTTGGAACCCGACAACCATCACCACCTTGCAGCATGCGGTGTTGAAAAACGATCCCCGATTGTTCGACCAATTCGCCAAGGCAGTCAATGAGCAGGCCACGGAACTTTGCACACTCCGCGGTATGTTCGAGTTCGTGCCGGGTGAGCCGGTGTCGTTGGATGAAGTCGAGCCTGCCAGCGAGATCGTCAAGCGTTTCAATACGGGTGCCATGTCGCACGGTTCGATCAGCGGCGAGGCCCACCAGACGTTGGCCATCGCCATGAATCGCTTGGGCGGCAACGCCAATACGGGTGAAGGCGGCGAGGATCCTGCCCGCTATAAGTTCCTGCCCAACGGCGACTCGCTCAATTGCGGCATCAAGCAGGTGGCCAGTGGTCGCTTCGGCGTAACGATCGAGTATCTGGCGAACGCCAAGATTTTGCAGATCAAGATGGCCCAGGGGGCCAAACCGGGCGAAGGCGGCCAGTTGCCCGGCTACAAGGTGACCGACGAAATCGCGCGGCTGCGGCACTCCACGCCCGGTGTCTCGTTGATCTCTCCGCCGCCGCACCACGACATCTACTCCATTGAAGACTTGGCCCAGTTAATTTATGACCTCAAGTGCGCAAATCCCGGTGGAATGGTCTCGGTGAAACTGGTCTCCGAAGTCGGCGTTGGCACGGTGGCTGCGGGTGTGGCCAAGGGCTACGCCGACGAAGTGCTCATAAGCGGCCATGACGGCGGCACCGGCGCCAGCCCGCTGTCGTCCATCAAACATGCAGGTGCTCCCTGGGAACTTGGCCTGGCCGAAACTCAGCAGACACTCGTCTTGAATGGTCTTCGCGACCGCATTCTCGTGCAGTGCGACGGCCAGATGCGGACTGGCCGCGACGTGGTCATCGGCGCCCTGTTGGGCGCAGAGCGATTCGGCTTCGGCACATCCGCATTGGTCGCACTCGGCTGCATTCTCATGCGGAAGTGCCATCTTGGCACCTGCCCCGTGGGCATTGCCACGCAAGATCCCGATCTGCGGAAGCGATTTCACGGTAAGGCCGAGTATGTCGTCCGCTTTCTCACCTTCGTGGCCGAGGATATCCGCCGTCTCATGGCGGAATTGGGCTTCCGAAAATTCGAGGACATGGTCGGCTGCGTCGAGCGTCTCAGTTTTAATAAAGCCATCCATCACTGGAAAGCAAAGGGGTTGGACTTCTCGGCGGTCTTCATGAAGCCGGATCAGTCTAACGGCTGCCCCCTGCGTCGCATGCGGCCCCAGAGCGACATGCATAAGGACCACCTCGACTGGACGATCATCGAGCGGCTCGGCCCGGCCCTGGCGGAAGGAAATCGCACGCACCTGAAAATGCCGATTCTCAACGTCCACCGCGCGGTGGGTGCGATCCTCAGTAACCGCATTGTCAAGTTCCACGGCGGCGAGGGACTGCCCGACGACACCTTCCACCTGACCTTCACCGGTTCAGCCGGCCAGAGCTTCGGCGCCTTCCTCGCCAAGGGCGTGACGATGAAACTCATCGGCGATGCCAACGATTACCTAGGCAAGGGCCTTTCCGGCGGGCGGATCATCGTGCAGAACCCGCCGGGTTCGCCCTTCGATCCCAAGGAAAACGTCATCGTCGGCAACACGCTGCTCTACGGAGCGACCAGCGGCGAGGTCTATGTCAACGGCCTCACCGGCGAGCGTTTCGCCGTCCGCAATAGCGGCGCGATAGCGGTGGTCGAGGGTGTGGGCGACCACGGTTGCGAATACATGACCGGCGGCATCGTGGTCGTGCTCGGCCGCACGGGCCGCAATTTTGCGGCCGGCATGAGCGGTGGCATCGCCTATGTGCTCGACGACCACCAGTTGTTCGATACGCTCTGCAACCTCGACATGGTTGACCTTGAAGCGGTCCATCTCGACGAGGATCTCGATTTGCTGCAAGACCTCATCCGTCGTCATTTCCGCTGGACCGGCAGCTTGCAAGCGAAGATGATCCTCGATCGCTGGCGGGAAATGTCGGGCCGCTTCGTTAAGGTCATGCCGATCGACTACCGTAAGGCTTTGCTCCGCCTCCGTGAACGCGAGCAGGTCAAGAGCGAGGGCGCCGCCACCACCGAAGAGGTGTTTCCCTGAAGAACATTGGCGGTGTGTAAGTAGGGTGGTGTCGAGCGCAGCGAAGACCCACCAAATTTTCTTGATTTCACTTTTTCAAACATCGACAAGAGCCATCCATGGGCAATCCCACAGGCTTCAAACAGTTTACTCGTGCAGAAATTTCCCACCGTCCGGTTTCGGAGCGGATCAAGGACTGGTACGAAATCGATCAGCCGCTGGTCAATAACGTCCTCAACGAGCAGGCCGCGCGTTGCATGGATTGCGGCATTCCCTTTTGTCACGCTGTCGGTTGTCCGGTGAAGAATCGCATTCCGGAGTTCAACGACCTGGTCTATCGCGGCAAGTGGCAAGCGGCAGCCGAGAATCTGCATTCGACGAATAACTTTCCCGAAGTCACCGGCCGGGTCTGCCCGGCTCCATGCGAAGCGGCCTGCACGTTGGCGATCAACGATCGCGCAGTGACCATCAAGCACATCGAGTTGCAGATCGCCGAACGGGCCTTTCAGGAAGGCTGGGTCGAACCCATCCTGCCAACCACGCGGACGGGCAAGCGGGTGGCGATCATCGGCTCCGGCCCCGCTGGCTTGGCCGCTGCCCAGCAGGCCAATCGAGCCGGTCATGAGACGGTGGTCTTCGAGAAAGACGACCGCATCGGCGGCCTGCTGCGATATGGAATTCCCGACTTCAAGCTTGAAAAGTCGGTCATCGATCGCCGCTTGGTACAAATGTCGCGAGAGGGCGTGCGATTCCAGTCGGGAGTGGATGTCGGCCGCGACATTACGGCGGCTGAGCTGCGCAGCCAGTTCGATGCGGTTTGCCTTTGCATGGGCGCCGGTCAAGCACGGCCGTTGAGCGTGAGCGGCGCCAACCTCCGGGGCGTACACCTCGCCATGGATTTCCTCAGCCAACAGAATCGCCGCGTGGCTGGCGATGACCAGCCCGCCGTTAGCGACCATGTTGCGGGAAGGGGGCACGTGCTCACCGCCAAAGGCAAGCATGTGATCGTGGTCGGCGGTGGCGATACGGGTAGCGACTGCGTCGGCACGTCCATCCGCCAGGGCGCCATTTCAGTGACACAGTTGGAAATCCTCCCCAAACCGCCGAATGACAGCAACGACGAGACGCCCTGGCCGCACTGGCCCCGGATCATGCGCACGTCGTCTTCGCAAGAAGAAGGTTGCGAGCGCCGCTGGAGTGCTCTCACCAAGGAACTCCGCGGTGACGACGGACAGGTCCGCGAGTTGTTCGGGATCGAGGTCGATTGGCTACCTGGAGCTAAAGGCTGGGAAATGAAAGAGATCCCCGGAACCGAGTTTGTTCTGACCGCGAACCTCGTGCTGATCGCCATGGGCTTCCTGCACGTCGCGCGAAGCGGCCTGCTGGAGGAGTTGGGCGTGAAGATCGACGGTCGCGGCAATGTCGTCGTCGATAATTGGATGTCGACCGTGCCGGGCGTTTTTGCCGCGGGCGACACCGTTCGCGGGGCATCGCTCGTGGTTCATGCCATCAACCAGGGCCGCATCATGGCCGCCGCCGTGGACAAGTGGTTGCGGAAGTAGCCTTATACACGATTCGCCGCCGCTATCATGCTGGTTTGAAGAGGGCACACCGATCGATTCAGCCATGAACGCCGCAGCTCGCGATACCGTTTTGCAGCACAAGCAGAAAGGGCTTCCTTTAGTCGTTTGGCGAGATGGCAAGGTTGCTTGGATTCCGTCGGACGAAATCGATCTCGGTACTGCGTGCAACCTCGACGCCAACCATGCCGAGGCAGTAAGTTGACGTTTCGCACCGCTTTATGGCACAATCTCAAGGTGTCGAAACCCGCTTTAGGTTGTCTTCCGCCTTCCCATCCTCGATTTGACGAATCCCGTTACGGTTGTATGTTGGCCAATGATCGTAGATTAGATGCAACTCGTCTCGGTTCAAAAGCGCAGCCTTTACACCCAAGTTGATAAGGTTCCGTCTACGGTCGGCCTTGGGGATAATTTGCACCGTGCCTTCAAAGACGTCGGCTTTTTTCAGTGCGAGTAAGTGACCCTTTGTGCGATATCAGACTGGGGGTTTCGCCGACCTGGAGTTTTAACTACTTGCCATCATCCGTGATTTTCACCTGCACGCCTCCCGTGTTCATCCATGTTCCCGTCAGTGAGCCCGTAGCGGGCGTTTATGATTTTTCAGGTGGAGCGTGTCCTTCCGGCAGGCCTGTATGAATCGATGTTCGGCTTGTGGTATCGTTGATTGTCGGTTCACGATTTTGTGGAGGACGGTCAATGAATGTCAGCAAGGCGCATGATTTGCCGGCTCCGCT
>Ga0073936_10008065_pt1 | contig 13501 bp, 4 predicted proteins | sample AliMusrvi5mmetaG_FD_87041 | JGI IMG/M metagenome (GOLD analysis project Ga0073936, IMG submission 87041) | Freshwater lake bacterial and archeal communities from Alinen Mustajarvi, Finland, to study Microbial Dark Matter (Phase II) - Alinen... | ecosystem: Environmental > Aquatic > Freshwater >... | reverse complement strand
GTTCACCGCGGACTTCTTTTTCGGCCCTTCTTTCGGCGAGAAAACGACAAAGCCGACCCCGATGGCGACAACGAGTCCGGCCACGATCAGCTTGATCCGGTGCTTCTGGAGGAACGTGAGGTCCTCGTCGTATTCGTCGTCGGTGACCATGCGCTATTTTGGGGGACCCTGGGTTGCGAGGCCGATTTGCGTGACGCCGACCCGCCCGATGACATCGAGCGCATCCATGACCATCTGATACTGGGTGGCGCGGTCTCCGCGCACAACGACCGGGAAGTCCGGGTTTTTGGCCTTGTATTCGTTGAGCTTGGTTTCGAGTTCGGGGAGAGTGACAGGAACGGTGTCCAGGAAGACTTTGCCCTCGTTGTTGATCGTGATCGCCTTGCTCTTCGGGCCGCCGATGGCCGGGGCCTTGCTGCCTTTGGGAAGGCTGACTTTCGTTCCCTGCACGCCGGCCGTGGTCATGATGATAAAAATCAGCAGGAGCACGAGGTAGAGATCCACCATCGGTGTGACGTTGATGTCGTCGAAGGCCTTGTTGTCGTCGCCGGCTGTCATGCTTCCTCCCTGACCTCCATCCTTCGCACCGGGACTCCGCCCTCGTTTGCCGGGGGATAGAATTCCGCCATCTTCGTGATGAACTCGTCGATGAAGAGGTTCATGTTCGAGATGGCGTCCTTGATGCGGGCGTTGATGTAGCTGTAGAGAAAGAGGGCCGGGATGGCGACGAGCAGGCCCGCGACCGTGGCGAGGAGCGCGCTCGCGATGCCGGGAGCAATCGAGTTCACCTCGACGTTGCCGCTCTTGGCGATGACCGCAAACGTGATCATGACGCCCATTACCGTGCCCAGCAGCCCGACATACGGGCCGCCCGCAATGCTGATCGTCAGGTAAATCAACCCGCTGTTCATGCGGTGGACCTCATGGGTGAGCCCGGAGTCGAGGCTGGCCTTGATCGCCTGGATCGAGCGCGACGAGAGCCCGTTGAACTTTTTCTTTTTGTCCTCGATGCGGTGGCGGATTTCGTCCGAGCCGATGTGGTAGATATGGTAGAGCGGCGACTGCCTCATCAGCTTCTGGATCTTCGCGCTGGCAGTGCCGCCGAGGCTGCTCACGCTCGCGGAGTCCGAGTGGTCCAGCGCGGTGAGGTCGCTGGCCATGTGCTTCCACTGCCGGATGAACTCCTCGCTGCCCTTCTGAATCTTGTTCAGGTAAAGGAATTTTTTGATCGCGACCGACCAGCTGACAATCGCCATGATCGAGCAGAAGAAAACGACCATCCAACCGTCGAACATCATGTTCTTGGCGATGTCGCCGAAGAGCATGATATGCTCGAGGGCGGCGTTGTGGCCGCCGCCTCCGCTACCCTCTTCTTCGCCCGGCACGATCAGCTTCGTGCTGGCATCGTTCCCCGCCTGGCTGAGATAGGCAAACTGGACCCAGCCGGCTCCCCGCGCCGCTTTCGAAACTTCGAACTCGTCCATTTCGCCGACGACGCCATTTTTTCCGTCGCTGTCTGACCCGAGCGTCGCGCCTGCGGCCAGCGACGGGACGGGAACGTCGATTTTGGCGTATTCCTTCCCGTCCACATAGAGCGTGGTCGAGGCGTTCGTGGCGACCAGCGCGAGGTGTTTCCACACGCTGGCGGTCACGGGGGTCCCGGGCGCGGTTTTGTGCGTCCCGGAGCCATCCTTGATCTCGACGTAAGGAACTCCCGCCTCGAAACCGACCTGCAGGCGGTTGCCGCCGTCGGTCCAATCGAAGAGCACCCCCTTGTCAACGAGGGTCGTGGGCTTGACCCACGCGGAAATCGTCAGCGGCTGGCCGGCGGTCTGCTGAAACGTGGCGCTGGACGGAATTTTGATCGCGGTGTTTCCGAGCAGCCGCATCCCGGGGCCGATCAGGGATCCCTCGGACGGCGTGCCTCCCGATGCGGCGTTGTTCCCGTTTTTCGTGGCATCCGCCGGTGTCGCGGCGATGAAGTGATAAACGAGGACCGTCTCCGCATCGTAGGTCTTTTTCGGGTCCGGCCCCTCCTCGATCTTGTCCCCCTGCACCCCGGAATAGAGCCAGAATTTCGTCTGTGCGCCGGGCTTGATGTCCGGGACCCTGACCCAAACAAACGCCTCGTTCATCAGGCCGTCCCACTTTTCGACCTGGTGTTCGAGAACGGTCTTGTCGTCTTCGGCCACGAAGCGCAGGTCCGTTCCATTTTCCTTCGCCGAGCCGAAATTGAAATTCCCCTGGTGCAAGCGGAGAAGGACGACCGTCGTCCCGACCGGATCGGCGATCTCGGTCCCGGTTTTTCCGGTATCGACGGTGATCGGCTTGCGGGCGGTCCATTCCTTGTTCCACCAGGCATGTCCCTGGGTAAGTCCCGCCAAGACGGCGAGGGAGACAACGGCGGCGGTTTTTTTCAGGGTGCTCATGTTAAAGTTCGGCCCAGAGGCGGAAGGTGAAAAGCGGCTGGTGCGCCTCGGAAGGGGCTTGGGTGATCTGCGGAACACCGATGATAAATTCCCCGTTCACGTGATCGAAAATCTTGATCGTGCTCCCGATCCCGTAGCTCCAGAGCCTGAATTCCGAAGTCTGCTGGGGCAGGGGGTCGTTGAGTGTCGCAACCCCGCCGTCGAGAAAGACAAACACTCTGCATTCGTGCCCTTCGCCCAGCCAGCGCAGGAGGGACGGGCTGCGGAACTCCAGGCTCCCGCAAAGCGCGTTGTCCCCGACAGAAACCGATTCCAGATAGCCCCGCACCGTGCTCAAACCACCCAGGCTGAACTGCTCGGTGTCCAGCAGCGGGTTCGCCGTGGCCTGCCCCTGAACTCCCGCAAAGAGCTGGAAATCGTAGGGGAGCTTCTGCGTGTGGGCAAGGCTGCCCCGGAAGTAGAAAAAGTTCGCGTCCGCGTTGTAGCGCCGGTTGTCGAACCGGGATTGCTCTTGCTCGCCCGTCCCGCGGAAGCTGAACGTGACGCCCGCGTTCAGCTCCGTCTGGTAATATTTCCCGATCGAGGTGGCGTTGTAGTTGATGCTGAACGGCCAGTAGTTGATCGGCGTGGAAACGATGGTGGTCCCGAGCGTCAAATCTTGGGTGAAGTGCTTGTAGTCGATCCCCACGCTGAGCGAGTGGAAAAACCCCTTGCGGGCCGGCAGGTTCACCAGGAATCGCGCGCCGTAAATCTCGCCGTTGCCCAGCGAGTTCGATCCCCCCAGCGTCGCCACCTGGCTGTTCTGTCGGGTCGCCTGTAGCATCAGGCCCAGCCAGTCGATCGAAGGCATCCGGGCGATGTAATAGGCCGAATAAACAATCGCGTCGCTCGGGCGCTGCGGCGCGATCTGAAAACCCGCGCCGAACGTGTGGCCGAGCTGCCAGAGGTTGTCGTATCGGGCGGCGAGATTCAGGCGCAGGGGGGTCGTGTTCGCGCTATACCGGTTGTTCAGCTCGATGCTCCCGTGCAAGGGCAGCTTGTCCTTTACGGTCAGCTCGACATCCACCGTTCCGGGAATCGCCCCGGGTTTCAGCGACGGCGTCACCTGGCGGTCGGCGATCTGGTTCAGCCCGATCATGTCGCGCTGGACATCGTTGAAATTCGGGACCGTCCCCTCCTCGAGCGACGGGGCCATTTTTTTAATCTGCTCGACGCTGTAAAACCGCGACCCTTTCACGCGCAGGCGGCCGACCGTGGCCTCGGTGACCTGGAGGACGACAATCCCGTTTGTCGGACGCTGCGGCGGCACGCTCACGGAAACCGTCTGGAATCCCAGATCGTGGTAGGACTTCTCCAGCGCGGCCCGCGCCTGCTCGACATCCTGCTCCGACCGTCCCGGCCCGAGATACGCGTAAACCGCCTTCTCGACTTCCCCTCTCGCCAGAGTCTTCGAGCCGATCACCCGATACTCCCGGATAAACAGCGACTGGGGCGTGGAGGCGTTGATCTGGTTCTCCACGGCCTGGTGCGGCGGAGGATCGTCGGATGCCGTTTGCGCGAGGGATTTTGCCGGAGTAACCAGGGCAAGGCCAACCGCCAAGCTTGCGGCAACAAGCCTCCCGGCCCGAATCCCAGTCAAGGATCCGGCTTTGCTCTCTTGGAATGGAAACATCTCCTGCACCGTTCGTAGGTTTCGTGGATTCATGGGACAACGTCCCAAGTGTTACAATTTCGTCACAAAGCGATCGCCCGCACCTGCCGGTCCGTCGGCCGACAGTTAGGCAAACGCTCGGGCACTGCCCGGAATGCCTGTTGCTTTTCTCTGTGGGTTGATTCCATCGCGTTGTCGCGTCTGTTTTTCTCCAAGGCTCAGTGAGCCTTTTCGAAACGCACCTTCGTGCTCACCTCAATCTGGACCACCCGCCCCTCATGAACGGTGATGGCGACGGATCCAAATCTCAGACCCTTCACGTGCTGCTCCACGATTTTTGCCCAACTTGGCGAGTGTGTGGTGCTGACCGAGGATTCCAAGGAATCGAGAGTAGTGGTTTGTGCGGGCATATTGCTTGTTTAATAACGACTATATAAGACGTTTAACATTGCCGTGCAATCTTTTTTTCTGCACGCGCTATCTGCTGCGTAAACCGTATGGTTTAGCGGCCTGATGAATTTCATTTGAAGAAGGTATAATAAACGATATAATAAGTCGTCTTATGTCTGCGGATATCCTCAGATTTTTCCTTGTCGCAGCGATTTTCCTGTCGGGATCGGTCAGGAACCTCGTCGCAGGGGATATCCTTCGGGGAGGATCCTCAACCGGTTCTGGACGCCAAGCGGCGGATGCCAGAGCCAACGCCGGTGCCGCAGCCGCCGAGGTGGCCAGAACCAAAGCCGCAGACCGGCTGTCACGCACGACCCAAGTGCTCAACGCGATGCGCCAGATGCAGGCCTCCGCCCGTGCGGCAAACGCTGTCTCCGTGCCCAACGGTCTCGTCACCGGAGGTTTGGAGCGGCTGGTGGGCGGTGTCTGGACCGGGGCCAACGCCCCCGTCCAATCCGGCAACCTCGTCACCATCAAGCAAACCGGCCAGCAGGCGCTCCTGAACTGGAAGACGTTCAATGTCGGCAGGAACACGACCGTGAGTTTCGACCAATCGGCCGGGGGGAGCGACACCGGGACATGGATCGCCTTCAACAAAATCAGCGATCCCTCGGGAAAGCCGTCGCAGATCCTCGGCTCGATCAAAGCCGCCGGGCAGGTTTACCTCATCAATGGCAACGGGATCATCTTCGGGGCGGGCAGCCAGGTGAACACGCACACGTTGGTCGCGTCGGCCCTGCCGATCAACGACAGCCTCATCGCCCGCGGCCTGCTCAACAACCCGGACGCCCAGTTTCTCTTCTCGTCCACCGCCCTCGCGGCCGGATCGAAAGGTCCGACGCCGGCATTCACCCCCGCCGCCACGTTCCGGGCCGACGGCAGTTTCGGCGATATCGTGGTGGAGAATGGCGCCGTGCTCACCGCTCCCACGACGCCGGAACATGTCGGCGGGCGCATCACCCTTGTCGGGGCGAACGTTGTCAACGACGGCACGATCTCGACCCCGGACGGGCAGACGATCCTCGCCGCCGGCCTGCAGGTGGGATTCGCCGCGCATGCGGGCAGCGACCCGAGCCTCCGCGGGCTGGATGTCTATGTCGGAAAAGTGAGCTACGCGGCGGGAGGCAGCCAGCCGCCGGCCGGCACCGCCACCAATTCCGGCCTCATCGACGCCCCGCGCGCCGACGTGACGATCATCGGAAAATCCGTGCGGCAACTCGGCGTCATCGACAGCTCCACCTCGACCTCGCTGAACGGCCGGGTCGATCTCCTCGCGGACTACGGGGCCACCACCAACACGAATTTCGACGCCACAGACTCCTCCAACGGCCCGATTTTCTTCATCAAATCCTCCGGCACTGTCGAGCTGGGATCGGGAAGCGTGACCCGCATTCTCCCCGAGGTGACGAGCGCGGAAAAAGTGCCGGGCACGCAACTCGCCCTGCCTTCGCAGATCAAAATCGAGGGCCAGGCGGCCCACTTTGCCGCTGGCTCGATGATCCTGGCGCCGAACGCCAACGTCGCCGTCAACGCCGGCAATTGGATCGCCTTCGGGACCAGGAATTTTTTGGGCTACACCGGCGGGCAGGTCTATCTCGACCAAGGGGCGATGATCGACGTGTCCGGTTCGGTCGATATATCCGCCCCGCTCGCGGAAAACATTCTCACCCTGCAGTTGCGCGGTGCGGAGCTGGCAAACTCCCCCTTGCAGCGCACGGGGACGGTGCGAGGGACCTCTATCACCGTCGATTTGCGCAAGACGGGAACCTACAACGGCCTCTCGTGGGCCGGCACCCCGCTGGGTGACGTCTCTGGATACGCTGGACTCATCCTGCGCACCGTCGGCGAACTGACCACGGCCGGGGGCACGGTCAGCCTCAACGCCGGGGAATCGGTCGTCACGCAGAAGGGTTCGATCATCGACGTTTCTGGAGGCTGGATCAATTACGCGGGAGCCACCGTGCAGACCACCCGGCTGCTTTCGGGCGGGGTCCTTTACGATATGGCGAATGCCACGCCCGACCGGGTTTATTCCGGCATCTACTCCCCAACGAGCACGAGCACGCACGCCAAATACGGAATCGCAAAAACGTTCGCAGACCCGCTGGCCCCGACCGGTGCCCACTACGAACCGGGCTACCTCCAGGGGGCCAATGCCGGAACCGTCAGCATCACCTCCCCTTCGATGGCTCTCGACGGCACCCTGCTCGGCCAAGCGGTCCAGGGCCCGCGCCAGTCGAGCCCGACCACGGTGGCCCTCGCCAGCCCGGGCTCGCTGAACCTCACCTTCCAGGCCCAGCAGCTCCAGGCCCCGAGCTATCCGTTTTACTCGCCCACCCCGCCGAACATCGTTTTCCAATTGGAAAACACGCTGCCGCCTGCCGGTGCCTTAGCCGTGGGACCCACCGGAAAGCCTCTGGAACTCGGTGCCGCGCGCAAGAAGGAGCTGGTACTGTCGCCCGACCTGCTGACCACGGACGGCTTTGGCATCCTCAAAATCGACAACAGCGACGGCACGATCACCGTGCCGGAAAACACGCCGCTGACCGCCCCCCTGCGCGGATCCATCACGTTCAGCGCCGCGAAGATCACCATCGGCAGCGCGGTCACCGCGCCGGCCGGGGCGCTCGCCTTCAACGTCTTTGATTATTCCCCATTCTCGCTGGTCACGTTGAAGGCGTCCCCCGGCGCGACGACACCGGCTGTAAATCTGACTCGGGGAGTATTCACCCTCGGACCGTCGGCGTCCCTGAGCACGGCCGGCTTGGTCACGGACAACAGGTTTGGTGCCAACGGTACGACGGGGCTTCCTCCGCTGATCGATGGCGGTTCGGTCGCGATCAATGCCTTCACGGCCGACCTGGCTGCTGGCAGCGCCATCAATGTCTCCGGGGGGTTCTCGATCAGCCCATCCGGAACGCGTAGCTACGGGGCCGGCGGCAGCATCACGATTAATGCCGGGCGCGACCCGAACATCGCCTCGCTCCTTGGCGGAAAGCTCTCGCTCGGCTCCACCCTTGAGGGATATTCGGGCGGAAAAGGCGGATCGCTGACCATCCAGGCTCCTCTCATCCGGATCGGCGGAACCGGTTCCAGCAACGGCGAGATCCTGTCTCTGGACCCGCAATTTTTCAGCCAGGGCGGGTTCACCAGCTTTGCGCTCAACGGAATCGGGAGGGCCGCGAGCTATCAGGTCAACCCGAATCTCTCCGGCTCCGACCAGTTCCTCCCCGCCATTATGATCGCCCCCGACACGATCATCCGACCCGTCGCCGTGAGCTGGCTCGCCGTTCGGGGCAAAGGCGGAAGCACGGTGCTGAAGCCGTTCACAAAACCGGAAGGCCTCCGTATACCGGTCAGTCTCGCGTTTGGAGCCTCTGGGACGAAGGATGACTTCACGGGGTTCACAGTTCTTCGCGGAGATTTCTTCATGGGTGCCGGCGCGGTGATCCAGACCGACCCGACCGCCAGCGTGACCATCAAGGGAGACACTGTGGCCATCCTGGGTTCCATCATCGCACCCGGCGGAAGCATCACGATCGGCGGGGCCAATTCGTTCCCCACGACGAGCACAAATGGCCAGACACTCCCGCTGCCGACGGTCGATCTCGGCCCGCGCAGCGTCTTGTCCGCCGCCGGACGCGTTTTGCTGACTCCCGACCCGTATGGCCGCCGGATGGGATCGGTGCTGGCTGGCGGCACGATCGCGGTCTCCGGCAACATCGTGGCCGAGGCGGGGGCCGTGCTGGATGTCTCCGGAGCCAGCGGCATCCTCGATCTTTCGCCGGCCACCCTCTCGCAGAATATCCAGGGCACATCCGGCAAGAGCCCCGTCCCGGTCAACAGCGGAGTCAACGCCCCGCTCTACAGCCTGCACACCGTGCCGACCCGGGTGGACAGCAACGCCGGCTCGATCACGTTGAAAGGCGGGCAGGAATTATTCGTGGATGCCACCCTGCTCGGGTTTGCCGGCGGCCCGTCGGCAAAAGGCGGCAGCCTCGCCGTTTCCTCCGGCCATTTTGTCTCCTCGACGAGCACCGCATCCCTAACCCCGCTGGACATCAACCTCGTTGTCACGCAAAGCGGGCCCACGCTTCCTGCGGGTTTTGCTCCGGCCGGCGGGAGCGCCATCGGGTATCTGGTGCCTGTGCCTTGCGACCCGACCGAGGCCAACGGGCATTTCGCAGTCGCTTCGTTTCTTGATGGCGGCTTCGATTCGCTCAAACTCAGCGGGGTCGGGGCAAGCTCGGGGGCTGTTGAATTCTCGGGGGCTGTGACAATCCGCGCCCGGCGCAGCCTGAACATTTCGGACGGCGGCGTGATCTTTGCCGATTCTGCGGTGCTTCTGGAAGCCCCCTACGTCGCTCTGGGTGTTCCATTCCCAACCCCGTCACAAGTGACACAAGCCAGCGCGTTCCCGGCGGGCGGGTATTATTCCCCGACTCACGGTCCCGGCAGTCTCACGGTGCGCGCCTCGCTCATCGACATCGGCAGCCTGTCATTGCAGGACATCGGGAGAGCCACCTTCATCGCGGACGGAGGCGATATCCGCGGCGATGGTACTCTCGATGTCGCCGGTGCGATCACCCTGCGGGCCGGGCAGATTTATCCCGCCACGGCGAGCCAATTCACGATCGCCGCCTACGATTATCTGGCCGGCGGGGTGACCGAACGCGGCTCGGTAACCATCATCGGTTCGGGCACGCGACAACTTCCTCTCTCGGCGGGCGGACAGTTGAACATCTACGGATCGAGCATCGTTCAAGGCGGCACGCTCCGGGCCCCGCTCGGGACGATCAATCTCGGCTGGGACGGCACGGGCACGAGCCCCGCAGATTACCTTTCCGGGGCGGGGATCAACGCCGGAAGCACCGTGGCCACCACGCGGCAGTTGACGCTCGCCGGCGGGAGCGTGACTTCGGTTTCGGCCGTCGATCCGCTCACCGGGCAGGGCCTGATCATTCCCTACGGGTTCAACCTGAACGGCACCTCGTGGATCGACCCGACAGGAATCGACATCACGGCGGGCGGCCTTCCCGGCAAGGCGGTCAATCTTTCCGCGGTGAATCTGACCACCCAATCCGGCTCGATGATCGATGTCCGTGGCGGCGGCGATCTTTACGCCGACCGTTGGGTGACCGGCAATCTCGGAACCCGCGATATCCTCGCCTCGACATCGAGCTTTGCGGTCATTCCGGGCTATCAGGCCGATTATTCTCCGTTTGCGCCCTTCAACAGCAGCACGGGCTCCACCAACCTCGCCGCCTCGGATCCCGGCTACGTGAATGCTGGTCTCTCGGTCGGAGACGAAATTTTCCTTGGGGCAGGCAGTGTGTTGCCAGCCGGAACCTACACGCTCCTTCCCGCACGCTACGCGCTCCTGCCCGGTGCCGTGCTGGTCACGCCGCAGACCGGCTCGGCCCGAACGGCCGTTTTTCAGCCTGATGGTGCGAGTATCGTCTCCGGGTATCGCTTCAACGATCTGAACGGTCTTCAACTCGCTCCCGTGCAGGCCACCCGGTTCGAGATTGATTCCGCCACGGTCGTGCAGGCCCGAGCCCAGTATGACGGCTTTCTGGCCAACAGCTTTCTGAAGGAGAGCGCCCAAGCTCTCGGGACAACCGTCCCGCGTTTGCCTGCCGATTCCGGCAGCGTGGTGGTTTCCGGGATGACTTCCCTGCAATTCCACGGGGCCATCGCCGGGCAGTCCGGTGTTGGCGGGCACGGCGCACTCGTTGATTTCAGCACTGCGGCGAATATCCTGATCACCGGGACCGGCGGAAGCGGGCCGGCGGGAACCGTGGTGCTCGACGCGGCGACGCTCAGCTCGTTCGGCGCGGAGAGCCTGCTCATTGGCGGAACCCGACAGACCACGGCCACCGGAACGACCGTCACGGTCAAGACCGGCGATCTGGAAGTCAACAACCCCGGAACACCGATGGCAGGACCGGAAATCATCCTGGTTGCCAAAACCCGGCTGACATTGGATCCGGCCGCGGAGATCGTCCAGTCCGGCTCGACGCAAAACGGGGGCCTTCCGCTGCTGATCGGCGATGCCTCCACCGCCGGGAGCGGGAACGGGCTTCTGTTGCGCGTCAGCGACACGCAGGTTCCTGTGGTGCGGTCCGGGGTTTCGTCGCTCGCGGCACAGGCCGGCCTGGCCCACCCGCCTGTGATGGTGATCGGCCCGGGAGCAAAAATTTCCGGGGCGGCGCTAACCTTGGATTCGACGTATGGCACGACGCTCGATCCTGCCGCGACGCTGGACGGAACCGACCTCGCGCTCAACAGCGGCCAGATCAGCCTCGCGTTTTCCAGCCCCGGCAGCGTGCCGACGATCGCCGGCTTGATGCTCTCCGGCCCGGCTTTGCAGGGGCTCCAGTCCGCACAATCGCTGTCTCTCCTCAGCTACTCATCAATCGATCTCTACGGCAGCGGAAGCTTCCACGCCGCCGGGGCGCTGGCATTCCATGCGGGGGAAATCCGGGGCTTCCACAACGGCGGAACCCCGGTCACCTTCACCGCATCGGACATCTTGCTCGACAACAGCGCGGGCGGCACCGGGCCCGGCAGCAGCGCGGCACCGGGCGGCAAACTGGTTTTTGACACCGGCACGATCCGGCTCGGGGCGGGGCAGGTCGCTCTCGACCAGTTTGCCAGCGTGGATTTCAAAACCACCGGCGGCCTGCTGGTAGCGGGAAGCGGCGGCCTCGCGGTCCAAGGAGCGCTGAAGATCACCGCGCCTTTGTTGACGGCAGCCCGTGGAGTGAACTACTCGGTCACCGCCACGGGCGCACTGGATTTCCTGGCTGCGGCGGACCCGGCAACGGTTGCGGGCGGGCTGGGTGCGACCCTTTCCCTCACGGGCACCAGCCTCACGGCGAACAGCGCCATCGCCCTGCCGAGCGGCACGCTCAGCCTGCGGGCAACGGCGGGCGACCTGGTCGTCGGCAACCTCAACGCCGCGCGGTTCGAAGCCGGGGGCACGGCTCAGACTTTCAACGACCTCACCAAATACACCGATGGCGGACAGATCACTCTGGCGGCGGATAACGGGTCGGTCACGCTCGGGGCACAGAGCCGGCTCGACGTCTCCGCGCAGCCCGGCGGCGGCAACGCCGGAAGCGTTTCGATCAGCGCCCCGAATGGAATCTTCACCCTCTCCGGCACACTCGCGGGAAATGGCGGCGCGGGCGGCACAGCTGGCGCATTTTCCCTCGATGCCGGCAGCATTCCCGGAGGCAGCGTCACCGGGCTGGACGCCACGCTGAACGCTGGCGGCTTCACCAGTTCCCGCAGCTACCGCGTGCGCAACGGGAGTATCCTTGTCGGCGGCCTTGCAACCGCCCGCACCTACAGTCTTTCGACCGATACCGGCAGCATCACTGTGGATTCCTCGGGCTTCCTCGATGCCTCCGGAGCCACTGGCGGAAACATCAGCCTCGCGGCTTTTGGCAGCGTGACGCTCCAGTCAGGAGCGCGGCTGAGCGCGGCCGGCCAGGACTTCAGCTCTGCGGGCAAGGGCGGCGCGATCTCGCTGGAGGCCGGTTCGGAGCGCAACGGGGCCGTCAATGCGGCGGGATTTGTGGACATTCAAACCGGCTCGACCATCGACCTGTCGGTGGCCAGCGTCACCGGCACCACACCTGCCGACACCGCCGCGAACACCGCCGCCGCCGCGATGCTCGGCGACTTCACCGGCACGCTCCACCTCCGGGCACCGCAGAATAGTGGAGGCACAGACCTCCATGTCAACCCGATCAACGGAACGGTCCTCGATGCCTCGAACATCCTGGTGGAGGGATACAAGCTGTTCGATCTCACCGGCACCGGCACCATCACCTCCGCCGTCCAGACCAACGTCAAGAACAATGGGACGGCATTTGGCGCCAGTATCGGGGACGTGGGCACGGCGGGCTCGATCACCGACCGCCTGCTCGCAAACAACGCCGGCCTTGCCTCCGTGCTCGTCGTCGCGCCCGGCGCGGAAATCATCAACCGCACCGGCAACCTGACCCTCGGCACCTCGAGTTCCACGGATAGCAGCGACTGGGATCTCTCGGCTTATCGCTTCGGTCCTAACGGCGCCCCCGGTTTTCTGACTCTCCGAGCCGCAGGCAACCTCGTCTTCTACAACACTCTGAGCGACGGCTTTGACTCGAGTGCCAATACGGGCTTGCTTCTCCCGCAGAACCCGCTGCTTCCGATCAATGCCCAGTCGTGGTCCTACCGGCTCACCTCCGGCGCGGATTTTTCCGCCGCCGATTTCCAGCGGGTCAAGGCCATCGCGAGCCTGGCGGCGAATTCCGGCTCGCTCCTGCTCGGCAAGCTGGTCACTAACAACAACGGGAATCCGCTGGCGACCGGGGGCCTGCATGCGCAGACGAGCGCGGCGCTTGCCGGGCGCTACCAGGTCATCCGCACCGGTAGCGGGGATATCACGGTTTCCGCAGGCCGCGATGTGCAGTTCCTCAATCAATTTGCGACGATCTACACAGCCGGCACGGCGGTCGCCGACCCCACGCTCGGAGGGACGTTCGATTTGCCGCCATCCGTCAGCGTCGGCTCGCAGGGAATCCTTGGCGCGGGCCAGCAGGATCCTACTTATGATGCGCAATACAGCCTCGGCGGCGGCAACGTCCTCATCCATGCCCAAAATGACATCAAGCATTTGACGCAGAACAACTCGGGGCAACTCGTCGCCGATTCGCAAAAGCAGATCCCGAACAACTGGCTGTATCGCCGCGGGTATGTGGACCCGCTCACGGGCAAATTTGGCGTCACGGTCAATGGGGATATCGGCTCGACGAGTTGGTGGGTGGATTTCAGCAACTTCTTCGAGGGGGTCGGCGCGCTCGGCGGGGGCAATGTCAGCCTGATCGCCGGCCACGATGTCATCAATGTCGATGCGGTCGCCCCGAGCAACGGGCGGGTCACGTATCAGACGTCCACCGGCGACCTGCTCGCCGCC
>Ga0073936_10008060_pt1 | contig 13508 bp, 12 predicted proteins | sample AliMusrvi5mmetaG_FD_87041 | JGI IMG/M metagenome (GOLD analysis project Ga0073936, IMG submission 87041) | Freshwater lake bacterial and archeal communities from Alinen Mustajarvi, Finland, to study Microbial Dark Matter (Phase II) - Alinen... | ecosystem: Environmental > Aquatic > Freshwater >... | reverse complement strand
GCGCCTTAGGGCTTGGGGATTTCGTTCTCATCGGTAGTCCTTTCTCAAGGCGATGAGACCAAATTCCTCCCTTAGCTAAAACCCCTTTTCTGTCTCATAGGCCCTGACGGCGGACATACGCGCCTCTCGCCGAAAGCCGCTGTGGAATGCCGTTCAACAAGCGTGTCACGCGATCCCTGGTCGAACTGGTTGGCCTGTCACCGCGCTGCCAGCAATTCACCGACTACTAGTTCTCGGTCTGGGAAGGCAACAAGCTGCCCACGCCGAAAATGTTCGCGCCCATCGCCAAATTGAAGCCCTTCATTCTGATGATGGAACGCAGGCTGGACGGCAGCGCCAGGCTGATCGCAGTCGGCGAGGAATTGGCACGCGCCGGGGCCGGCGCATTTCTCGGCGCCGACTGGGTAAGCCACGCGCCGCAGAAGGTCCGGTCCGAGATGCAGCGCCGTGGCGCCGCCATCGCGCGGGGCGCAATCCTGCGCACCAACCGGGAGGTGCATCTGCAGGATGGCAGCGTCCACCATTTCGAAACCGTCACAGTACCGCTGCGAAGCAGCCAGACCTCCACTGTGCTGGCTGTCCTGGTGGACTGGCAGGTGCCCGCCGGAAGCACGGCCCGCGTTTCCCCAGCCGAACTGGCCCGGCTGCCGGAAATCGCCGAGTTCATTCCGATCGTCGAGAATACGCCGGATAAGCCCGAGACCGAGCTGGTCGGCAAGGCGCTGCAGCATGACGAGCGCGTCAAGATCGTTTCCCGCGCCGCCATCCGCTACATGCTCAATTTCATGGGCGACACAATGGCCAGCGCGCCTGAATCGGCGCTCGACGCCACCGATTACATCATCGCGCTGGCGATCGGCAGCGCCAATGTCTCCCACATTGACAATGATGCGGCGCAGTCCCGCAAATATGCCGGACTGATCGAGCCGGACTCGATGCGGCGCGGCATCAGCCGCGCCGCCATCGCCCGCGCCACCATGCTGCCGGGCGAAACGGTGCGGCGGCGGGTCAATAACCTGATCAACAAAAAAATTCTGGTACAGCGAAAGGACGGCATCATCCTGTCCGCCACCAATCCGCTGAAGCTGGGCGCCCGGCTGGACCGCATGCATGCCCACGCCCATTTGACCGAACGCATGATACGCGACCTGAAGGCGTGCGGCGTGACCTTCGCATGATGGGGACCGGTCCTGGCGATCCGGCCTGAACCGGCATCAGCGCGCCGGTCGCAACTGGTTGCCCGTGCGCGGTCTTCTGCCGTGCGCTGCGCCAGCGGAATCACCTTGCCGTGACCATCCGTCTCCAGCCCCGGCGGCGCCCCAGGCTTGGGCTTCATCTTGAAATGGCTGGCATCCGAACCTGCGGTCTTGTCGGCCATGACAGCGCCCTCAAATTGCCTTCCCTAAACGGAAGCGCCAAACGGAAGTTCCCGGCCAGTTTGGTACGCAGAAAGACAAAAAAGGCCGGCGCACCGCGCCGGCCTTTTCATTTCCCGTCCAGCCTTTTTTACAGGCCAACTTCCACGGTGACAAAGCCCATGCGCGGCGACATGGGGAAAGCCGCAAAGCCGCCTGAGGCGCTGGTCACCACGGCGGTGGAGAAACCGCCCACATCGAACAGGTTGGTGACATTGCCGCTGATCTTCAGTTTCTTGAAGAAACTGTCTTCCGGCACCATGAACTCGTAGCTGGCTTGCAGACCCACCACGAAGGTGGGCGCGATCGCCGCGTCGTTCAGATAGGTGACATAGCGCCGGCCAATATAATCGCCGCTGATCTGCGCATCGAAGCCGCCGGCATTATAGCTGAAGATGAATTTCTCCAGCCAATCCGGCTCCAGCGGCACCTGCTTGCCGGCGGTCGGCACAACCGTGATGCCCGTCGTGCCGTTGGTGCCGGTGGCGGTGCTGTAATCCGCGCTGTAGGACGAGCTGTCATAGGACACCGCATCATAGAGGTGGAAATGGTCGCCAAAATTCACCGTGCCCGCCAGGTCGACGCCATCGGTGGTGACGCCGCCGACATTCACCAGCACCGCCGGATTGGGATTGATGAAGTTCGCCGCCGCGACATTGAGCAAGCGGTTGGAGAAATCCACATGGTAATAATTGATCTGGCCCTGCACCGAAGTGACCGGCCCGAAATCCACATCCTGGTGCGTGCGCAGGCCCGCTTCATAGGTCCAGGAGGTTTCCGGATGCGCCGTCTCCTTGAAAGTGTCGAAGGCGGCCTGGCTGCCCAGGCTCCAGGGTGACGCCGCGTAGAAATTGCTGCCCGCGGCATAGGGCACGAACTGGCGCATGTTTTTCTGGATATTGACGAAGATGGTGCTGTTCTCGAACGCATCCCAGGTGGCGCCGAGCTGCGGCAGGAACCAGTTGTTCGAGTTGATGCTGTCGGTGGGGAAGGTCACCGGCGGATTGGTGGGGGTCAGGCCGAAGGCGTTGCCGGCCAGAACATTCTGCTGCTGGGTGACGACGCGGTTGCCGGCATTCTGCAGGCTGACCTTGTCGCCGATCTGGATCACCACGTCCGGCGTGATCTGCCACTGATCCTGCAGATGCAATTGCACGTCACGGGTTTTCAAGGTGACGTAATATTGCGTGAAATTCGGATTGGTCGGCACCTGATACGGCGTCAAATCGGTGTTGGCGCCCGAGAAAGCATACCAGCGCCGCGCCGTGGATGACGCATTATATTCAAACCAGCCGCCCGCCTCGATGGCGTGATCACCCAGCTGCCAGTTGAGGGTGGAGCGTTCGCCGGTGCGGTTGATGCGATATTCGGTGGTGCGCACTTCATTGCCGGTGCCGCCGAACGTATTGACGATATTCGCCACGGTGCCGGTGCTGCTGGTATTGTTGCCAACAACAAGCTGCGGATAATAGATCGAGAACAGGCCCGGCAGGCCGGCCTGGTTGACGGGGCCGGCGACAATGCCGCGGCCGGTATTGTGGTGGAAATAAGCCTGATTTGACCAGGTGATATCCGGATCGATCTTCCAGTCATATTGCAGATAGGTCAGAAAATCTTCGCGCTGGGCCGCGCTGAAATAGTTGGAGAAGTTGGTGCCCTGCGCCGCCGGCGGTGCGCCATTGGTGAGCGAGGCGATGTCGCCCGCAAGATTGGGGAACTGGAACGGCCGCGTATAGGGCGTAAAGAGAATGCCCGCTGTCTGCTGGTTGCCGAAATTGTCCTGGTCTTCGTTGGGTTCGACCTTGACGCTGTAATCGGCATAGGCGGTCAGTTTTCCGGTCTCGTCGGCGTGCACAATCTTGGCGTTGAACTGGTCGTCGCGCTGATGGCCGTCGAAATCCCAGGCGCGGGCATCGTGATGCAGGTAAGAGACAAAGGCCGCGGTGCCGTCACCCCAATCGCCCGTATCGTAGCGCAGGAAGGTGCGGGTGGTGGAATAAGAACCCAATGTCTGGCGCAGATCCGCGCCGCGCGTGTCCGACGGATCGCGGGAGAAGGTTTCGATGGCGCCGCCCAGATTGCTGGTCGAGGCCACGCCCAGCGCACCGGCGCCAGACGACAGCGTGACGCGGCCGACATTCTCGCTGGTCACGGCGCGCGACGGGCTGAGGCCATTGTAATTGCCATATTGCTGGTCGCCCAGCGGCACGCCGTCCATGGTGTAGCCCAATTGCTGGTTGGTAAAGCCGTGCACCACCAGCGATTCATTCTGCTCGTTGTTGCCCCAGGGATCGGCGGTCTCATAGACCACGCCCGGCATGACATTGATCGCTTCCAGCGGCGCGACGCCGGGCAAAATCTTCTGCACCTGCACGGCGCCGATATCCACCGCCGAGTGAGTCGTGTTCTGCTGCGCCGTCACAATCACGGTTTCGATCTGGTTGTCCGCGACCACGGTCTGCGCCTGAACCGCCGGCGCAAACGCCATGGCGGTGGTGAGCAACAATGTGTGTTTCAGCGCACCGCGCAGCAAAATTGTCATGAATCGAACCCCGTTTGATCCGGCGCCCCGTGCGCCGGTGCCCGCTACTAAGCGTCTGGAATTTACGGGCGCGACACAGTTTCATTAAGGTTTCACGAACCGCAGGCAATGTTGGGACGGTTCCGTCGCATGGCTGTGGAATGGTGCAGCCGGATCACAACAATCACTGGGAATGAAAAAATGAAACGGCTTCACGCGGCATTGCTCGGCGCTTCCCTGTTTCTGTCCGCTTCCGCGCAGGCGGCGCCCGTCCTGATGATTTCGGTGGATGGCCTGCGCCCCGCCGATGTGCTGGAGGCCAAGGCGCGGGGCATCAAGGTCCCCACCCTCGCCAAGCTGGCCGCGGGCGGCGCCTATGCCACGGGCGTGCGCAATGTGCTGCCCACCGTCACTTATCCCAACCACACCACGCTTATTACGGGCGTCTGGCCGTCGCGCCATGGCATCGCCAACAATGTCACTTTCGATCCGCTGCAGCAGAATATGGGCGGCTGGTACTGGTATGCGCGCGACATCAAGGTGCCCACTTTGTGGGACGCGGTGCACAACGCCGGCGGCAAGGTCGCCAGCCTGTCCTGGCCGGTCAGCGTCGGCGCAAAATCCATTGACTATAATTTGCCGGAATATTGGCGCGCCAATATCGATGAAGACATGAAGCTGGCCGAAGTGCTGGCGACGCCGGGCCTGGTGGACGAACTGCAAAAAGCCACCGGCTTGAAACTGGGCCAGACCGATGGCGGCACCGCCGATATTGATGTGGGCCGCACCAAATTCGCCGCCGCCCTGATCGCGGCCAAGCATCCCCTCTTCACCACCGTGCATCTGCGCGGCCTCGACCATAGCGAACATGAATCCGGCCCCGGCTCGCCGCAGGCCGACAAGGTGCTGGAGCAGCTCGACACCGCCATCGGCACATTGGTTGCCAGCGCACGCAAATCCGAGCCGGACCTGGTGGTTGCCATCGTCTCCGATCACGGCTTTGCCCCGGTGGAGCATGACATCAACCTGATCGCGCCTTTTGTCAGCGCCGGGCTGATCACGCTCGACCCCAAGACCCACAAGGTCACCAAATGGCTGGCCGAACCCTGGGGCGGCGCCTCCGCCGCCATCGTGCTGGCACGTCCAGATGACGCCGCGCTCAAGCAGAAAGTGAAAGCCTTACTCGACAGCCTCGCCGCCAAGCCGGAACTGGGCATCGCCGCGATTGCCGATGGCAAACAGATCGCCGCCATGGGCGGCACGCCCCAGGCGTCTTATTGGGTAGATTTCAAGCCGGGCTTTGAAATGGGCGCCGACCCCGCCCTGCCCGCCGTGTCACCCGGCTCGGTCAAGGGCACGCATGGCTATTTCCCAACGCATCCGGAAATGCGCGCCACCTTCATCATCGAAGGCCCCGGCATCGCGAAAAAAGGATCCTTGGGCGAAGTGGATATGCGCGACATCGCGCCGACCCTGGCAAAGGTCATGAAGGTGGCGCTGCCCAGCGCCGACGGCAAGCCGTTATTCTAGTGCAGGAACGCCGTGACGGCGAACGCCAGCACGAACAGATAGGCCACGGCCGCCACCGGGTTCAGGGTTGTGAGGGCGTCGGGTTCTTCGCCAGACCATTCGATCTTGTGTTGCATCGCGCGCTCCGCCTGTGATTCACGGAGCGAGGCTAGGCCGCAAGCGCGACAATTGGGCGACAGCTAGCTATTCGCGGCGATCCGGCGGCCAAACAGCATGGTGATATTGATGCGGCGATTCTCATAACCCGGCTTGAACGTCAACACATCGGTTTCGTGGAACAAATCCGAATCGAAAATCACCGCCCGGTTGGCGCGATAGGGCACCGTCTGCGACTTGGCGCCGGTATCGGCCAGGAACTTCCGCGTCGCCGGCACATCGCCATTATATTGTTCAGCGTTCCAGTCCAGCGGCGCCATCACATCCCACACCTTCAACCCGCCATGGCCGGGGTCCAGATTGGCCTCGTCCGGCGTGATCCAGAAATTCACATTCACGGCCGCCTCATCCGCATGAACATTGATGCCGGACAGGCTGCTGTCATATTTGAAGCCCCACATATGCCCCAGGCTGTGGCCGGCGAAAATGTCGGGAAAGCGGCTGCGCAATTCCTCGGCGATCTGCGCCAGCAGCGGACAGCCGAAACCCGATTTGGGCATCGCGCCCAGATAGCCATCGGCATAGGCCCGCTGCCACACGGTCGAGCCCCAGCAATAGCGCCGCAATCCGTCCAGCGCTTCGGCACTCAGAAAATCATCCAGCACCACCAGCTTGGGATTGCTTTTCTCCCATTGCACCTGCGCCGTCGCATTGGGATTGACGGCATGCCCGGCAACACGCGCGCCTGGCTCCAGGTGATATTTGCCGTGCGCGATGCCCTGCCCCGCCAGATAGGCCCGCTGCTCCGCATCGTGACGCTGCTTGTGCGCCACGTCTTCGGGCGTGGCGCTATCGCGCCCGCCATAGAGCCGCGCCCCGCGTGCGGCAAACACCGCCAGCCCTTCTTCAATGCGTCCGGCTTCGCACAGCGCCTGACCGCGCGCCAGCAGCGCTTCGTCATTGCCCGGCTCAAGCGCCAGCGCCTTGTCCAGCGAGGCTATCGCTTCGTCACAGCGCTTCATGGCGAACAGCACGGCAAAGCGGTAAATCCAGAACCGGGCGGTGTCCGGCGCCAGCGCCACCACCTTGTCATAGACGGCGGCGGCCTCCGCAAAGCGCTTCAGCTGCCACAGTGCCGTGCCCTTGTTGTTCCAGACATCCACCCGCGACGGATTATGCGCCAGCAACCGGTCGAACGCGGCTATCGCCTCTTCATGACGCCCCAGCTCCAGCAACGCTTCGCCGCGCGCAAACACGGCAGGCCAGGCGCCCGGCGCCAGCGCCAAAGCACGGTCGAACGCGGCCACCGCTGCGTCCAGGTTTTTCAATTCGCTCTCAATCAGGCCCAGATTGTACCAGCCCTCGCCATTGCCCGGCTTCAGGCTGACCGCATTTGCGATGGCATCGCGCGCCTCATAGGCCCGCCCCGCCGCCTGCAGCAAAGCCCCTTTCAGCATCAAGGCATCGGGGGCGTCAGGCGCGATCTTCAGCGCCGCCTCCACCGCCGTCAGGGCGTCGCCGCCACGCTGCTGCTGGTAATAGAGAATGGCCAGCCAGTGCCAGGCGGGCGCATTGCCCGGCTCCGCCGCCAGCACCTGGCGATAGGCTTGCTCAGCCTCAAGATACTGGCTGCGCTGATGCAGGGCTTGCGCCTGGGCGAATATCTGGGACATGGGCTGTCTTTAGCAGAAGGAGCTGGCCGGAAAAAATCTCCCCTTGCGGGGGTGCGGCCCTTGCTCCATAGTGAACCGAATGGTTCAGTATAGCCAACCCCGCGATGCCGCTTTTGCTGCACTTTCCGACGCCACACGGCGCGGCGTGCTGGAGCAGCTTGGCCGCGCCGACGCCTCCATCACCCAGCTTGCCGAGAAATTCCACATGACCCTGACGGGCATGAAAAAGCATGTCGGCGTGCTGGAACAGGCGGGGCTGGTCATCACCCAAAAGGCCGGGCGCGTGCGCACCTGCAAGCTGGGCCAGCGCCGGTTGGAGGAAGAAGCCGCCTGGATCGGCAAATACCAGCAGCTTTGGGCCGCGCGCTTCGACGCGCTGGACACGGTTATCGAAGACCTCAAACAGAAGGAAAAAGCCGATGGACGCCGGAAAAAACCCTAACCCCACGATCGTGGAACGCACATCCGACCTGGAACTGACCGTCACACGCACATTCAACGGTCCGGTGCGCCTGGTGTACCGGGCCTGGAGCGACCCCGAACTGTTCAAGAAATGGTGGACGCCGAAATCCTTCAGCCTGACCATCGTGTCGCGTGAGATGGATATCCGCACCGGCGGTTCCTACCGCCTCTTGATCAAGCACCCTTCGATGCCGGAGCCCATGACCTTCTATGGCCGTTACCTCGAAGTCATACCCAATGCCCGCATTGTCTGGACGAATGAAGAAAACGGCGAAAGCGGCGCCGTCACCACGGTCACCTTCGAAGACAAGGGCGAGGAAACGCTGGTGGTGATGCGTGATCTTTTCCCGTCCAAGGCAGCGCTCGACGAAGCCATCGCATCGGGCAGCACCGCCGGAAAAGACGAGCAGTTCACGCAACTGGACGATCTGCTTCCGGCGCTGGCCTGAAAAACAAACACCCCCGGATCGTTTTGCGATCCGGGGGCGCTGTCAGAAATTATTTTCCGGTTGCTTACTTGCCGCTATAGGTCACGCGCCAGATCCGGCCCTTGACCGAGTCGGAAATATACAGCGCGCCGTCCGGGCCCACCGCAACGCCGGTGGGGCGGAAATTGGCCTTCTTGCCATCGCGCTGGTCGTCGCCGCCGGCAAAGCCATCCGCGAACACTTTGGGCGTGCCCGCCTTGCCGCTCTTGTCGAACGGCACAAAGCCGACGCTATAGCCCATGTCATGCCCGTTGGTGTCGGGACCGCCCGCGCCATGGAAAGGAATAAACGCGCCGCCGCGATATTCGGCGGGGAACTGCGAAGCGGTATAGAAAGCGACATCCTGCGGCGCGACATGCGCCGTGAAGGCGGCCACCGGCACGGAATACTTCATGTCGGTGACGACGGTCTTGTTGTCGCCGCCATATTCCGGCGCCTTCAAACGCACTTTGCGTTTCAGATCCCAATAGGTATAGGGCCAGCCCATGTCGGTGTCCTTGCCGACCAGATGCATTTCGTCGGCAATGGCCAGGCCGTCGGCGTTGCTGACCATGTCCGGCCAGTTCTTTTCGGTGGCGTCGCGGCCATAATTGACGGCGTAGAGGCCGACACCCGGCTTCCAGGCCAGCGCGTTCAGGTCGCGGATGCCGCTGGCGAAATGTTCGCCGCTCAGGAACGTCTGGTCGGTCTTGTTGCCGTCAAACTTCCAGATGCCGGCGCGAACATTCATGTCGGGGCACGGATTGATGCCGACCGGGATCGAGCCCTTGGGCGCGTTGGGGTCAACGCACATATTGCCCGAACCGCCGACGGCGACATACATGCCGCCCTTGGGGTCGAAGGTCACGGCAGAACGGCGCGGGATCTTGCTGACAATGGTTTCCGGCGCGGCGCTGGGCACCAGCTCCTTGCCGGTGAACTTGAAGCGATAGATCGTGTCGGCGGACGCGGCATACAGCGCGCCGTCATGGAACAGGATGCTGGTGCCGTTATCCACCTGGCTGAAATGCTGCGGCGCGCCGTCAACCTTGTGGTCCTTGTTCAGGTGCACGGCGATGATGCCGACGTCCGGCGCCTCCTTGGCAGGGCGGTCGGTCGAGACATACAGCGTGCTGGCATCGCGGAACGCCATGTGGCGCACCGCATTGCCCAGATCGCCAACCACCGTGGCGTGAAAACCGGGCGGCAGCACCAGGCCATCGGGTTCAGCGGCAAAAACCGGCGCGGTCAGCGCCACCAGGCTGGATGCGGCCAGTATCGAAATACGAATTTTCATCAGAATTTTTTCCCTCGGTTGAATTTGAATTTTTTACTTGTTGCCGTACGTCACGCGCCAAATCCGGCCCTTCTGGGAGTCGGCGACATAAAGCGACCCATCCGGCGCCATCGCGACGCTGCTGGGACGGAACGCGGCCTTGCGGCCGCTGCGATTTTCCTTGCCGCCATCAAAGCCATCGATGAACACCTTCGGCGTGCCGGCCTTGCCGGTCTTGTCCACCGGCACGAAACCGACGCTGAAACCCAGATCCTGGTCCGCGTCGGGACCGCCCGAGCCATGGAACGGGATGAACGCGCCGCCGCGATAGGCGGCGGGGAATTGCCCGCCGGTATATAAAGTCATGTCCTGTGGCGCGACATGCGCCGTGAAAGCCGCCACCGGCACGGCATATTTGATGTCGGTGACGACGGTCTTGCCGTCGCCGCCATATTCCGGCGACTTGATGCGCTGCTTCCTGGCCAGGTCCCAATAGGTATAGGGCCAGCCGAAATCCGTGTCCTTGCCGACCAGGAACATTTCATCGGCGATGTTCTTCTCGTCGGCGGTGGGGATCAGGTTCGGCCAGGTCTTGGTGCTGTCGTCGCGGCCATAATGCAGCATGTAGAGGCCGACGCCCGGCTTCCACGCCAGCGCATTCATGTCGCGGATGCCCCAGGCGAAATGCTCGCCTTCCAGGAATTTCTGCCCGGCCTTGGCGCCGTCGAACTTCCAGATGCCGGCGCGGCTGTTCATGTCGGGGCACGGATTGAGGCCGACCGGGGTGGCATCCTTGGGCGCCTTGGGATCGACGCAGAAATTGCCCGAACTGCGCACCGCGACATACATGGCGCCCTTGGGATCGAACGCCACGGCGGAACGGCCCGGCACATTGCTCACAATGGTGTCGGGCGCGGCGCTGGGCACCAGTTCCTTGCCCGCAAACTTGAAGCGGTAGATCGCGTCAGCCGAGCTGGCATAGAGCGCCCCGTCATGGAACACGATGCTGGTGCCGTTATCGACCTGGCTGAAATGCTGCGGCTGGCCGTCAATCTTGTGATCTTTGCCCAGACGCAGGGCGATGATGCCCGCGTCCGCCGCATCCTTGGCGGGACGCTGGGTCGAAACATAAAGCGTGTTGTTGTCGCGCACCGTGATGTGGCGCACCGCATTGCCCAGATCGCCAACAACCGTGGCGTGAAAACCGGGCGGCAGCACCAGTCCATCAGGTTCGGCAGCAAAAACAGGCGCGATCAGCGCCAACATGCTGGATGCCGCCAGAACGGTGCCAAGAATTTTCATCAGGAATTTTTCCCACGGTTAAGTCGGGAAGATTTACCCTGTCCCCAGGGAATTGCCCAGCGGCCCCGCATGAAACCAGCGTAATCAAGGGCTTATAGGGTTCATCGCCTGCCAGGGCATGTGCTTGTCCTCCTGCCACCCTCTTTTCGAGACTCCGCTTGGCCGCCAGCTAGCTGTCCGCCTTCATCCTGATGACGAAGCTGCTGCCGGCCCGCGAAAAAGCCGCCGTCGCCAACGCGATAAAATCAAAACAGGCCTGAACCGCTAAACCTTGTCCAGCGGCGCCACGAACAGCGGCTCTCCGGCGGGCACCAGTTGCTCGAAAGTCGGCGGCCGGATGCGCTTTGTCTTCTTGCGCTTGGCGAGCTTTTTGACGGGTTTGGCCTTCTTCGTCTTTTTAACGGGGGCTTTGCGCTTGGCAGGCGGTTTGGCTTTTTTTCCGGCGCGCTTGGTCTTCTTCACCGCCGCCTTCTTCACGGGGGCCTTCTTCGCGGCAGATTTCTTGCCCGTCTTCTTTTTTCTTTTCGCCATTGCGGATGTTCCCTTGCGCCAAACCAAGGGCAGCCTAGCGCCCGCCGGGCTTGCCGCGCAAATGCCTAGCCCAAAAAATCAGTGCGTGATGGCCGATTCGTCGATAAAGCCGTCGCGGTTGGGCATCAGGATTTTCGGCAGCGACTTGGCGTCCAGCACCGCATCCTTTTTCACGATGCCGTCTACCGAAAGAATATACGCCACCAGCGAATAGACTTCGTGGTCGTTCAAGGTGCGCGGTGCGTTCACCGGCATGGCGCGGCGGATATAATCGAACAAGGTGGTGGCATGGGGCCAATAGCTGGCCACCGTCTTGACCGGCGCTTTGGTGCCGATGGTACCGATGCCGCCGGTCAACTGGTCGGCGGGTTTGCCCACGCCGTTCACGCCATGACACATCACGCATTTCTGCGAATAGATCGCCAGGCCTTCGGCGACGTTGCCCTTGCCCGGCGGCAGGTTGGTGCCGTCCGGCAGAATGGAAATGGACCAGGCCTTGATGCGGGCCGGATCGGCGGGCTGGCCGAAATGCGGCACAGCCACATCGGCGCCGGACGCTGCAAAAGCGGGCCAGGCCACGGCACAAAACAAAACGGCGAGAGCAATCTTACGCATAGGCGTTCTTCACCGTGTTATCCGCACCGATCGCCCAGCACTGGATGCCGTTATTCTGATAATTCTGGCCCGGCGCGAACTGCGCCATCCATACCGCATGGGTGGGCTGCACATTGCCCTTCTCATCCGTGGCGCGGCTCATGATGGTGGTGGGCGTCCCGTCCCAGTCCCAGTTCAGGCGGAACTTGGTCAGGCATTGCGGCAGCACCGGGCCGGGCAAATCCGCCGCCACATAACTCTTGCCGCCATCCAGCGACACTTCCACTTTGCTGATCTTGCCATGACCCGACCAGGCCAGGCCCGACACTTCGTAATAGCCCGCGCCCGACATGGTCATGTTGCCCGAGGGGCGCGTGATGGTGGATTTGACCGGCAGCACCAGGTTGAACTGGCGCGCCTTGCCATCGGCCTGCAGCATCGAATATTTCGACGTCTCGTCCTTGGTGTTGGTCGGGCCGGGCGTCACCTGGATGCGGTGCAGCCACTTGATGTTCAGATTGCCTTCCCAGCCCGGCATGATGAAGCGCAGCGGATAACCCTGTTCGGGGCGCAGCCGTTCGCCATTCTGATACATGACCAGCAGCGCCTGCTCATGCGCCGCTTCCAGCGGCACCGAGCGCGACAGGTTAGCGGCATCGCCGCTTTCTACCAAAATCCATTTGCCCTTGTGGTCTCCTTGGGGGTCCACACCCGCTTCGTCCAGCAACGTGGAAAGACGGATGCCGGTCCATTCGCTGCACGACAAAAGCCCGTGAATGCCGCCCGCCGTCAGCGGCGCGGGGTTCGGGCCGGAATTGGCGCCGCTATTGCCGCCGCATTCCATGAAATGCATGGCGCTGATGCGCGGATAGCGCAGCAATTCGTCCATGGTGAATTCCAGCGGCTTCTTCACCAGGCCATGGATCACAAAGCGATGCGCCGCCGGATCAATATCGGGCACGCCATTGTGATGGCGTTCATAGTGCAGCCCGCTCGGCGTGATGATGCCTTCCAGCATTTCCAGCGGCGTGCGCGACGAGCCGGTGCCCGGGCTGACACCCGGCGGGCCCACCAGCCGCTTGACGCCGGCTTCATAAGAGGCCGGCATGCCGTAAGCCGAGAAAGGCTTGCCCGGCGTCTTCATCGCGGCAGTGATGTAATCGGGACCATCCGCAGCGACAGCCGGCGCAGCGGCCAACGCCCCCACTCCGGCCAGGCCCGCCTGCAACAGGCTGCGGCGGGAGGTCTTCTTCACTGTGTCTGTCATGGAGACTCGAACGCTTGATGAATTGTCATCTGCTTATAAGCAAAGCGCGCCGCATCTGTCGTTATTTATGTCGCGCCATAACGGCCTCGCACGCACGCCAAAACGCCAAACGGCGCCGTGCTTTCGCACGGCGCCGTTTGAACGACGAGACTTATAAGTCTTAGAGGCCCGGATACTGGAAGCCGGCCTTGGGCAGAACGTGCTTGGGATCGGGGCGGATGCTGAGATAGTCCACCATCGTGTCGATCTTGCTCCAGCCATGCGGCACGCCGGCGGGAATATGCACGACGCAATGTTGTCCGACGGAAAAAGTTTTGCCGCCGACCTCGGCCGTCAAGGCGCCTTCGACGACGAAACTGAACTGTTCATTGGCG
>Ga0073936_10008058_pt1 | contig 13510 bp, 11 predicted proteins | sample AliMusrvi5mmetaG_FD_87041 | JGI IMG/M metagenome (GOLD analysis project Ga0073936, IMG submission 87041) | Freshwater lake bacterial and archeal communities from Alinen Mustajarvi, Finland, to study Microbial Dark Matter (Phase II) - Alinen... | ecosystem: Environmental > Aquatic > Freshwater >... | reverse complement strand
TGCCCAATGTCTCCAATATTGTTAAAACCATCTAGGATATCATGCGCAAGGACGCCGGCACCTACGGCGATGCCCAGCGCCTGGAGCAACTGGGCTGGATGTTCTTCCTCAAAATCTTCGATGACCGCGAAAAAGAGATGGAAGTCCTCCGCGATACCTATAAATCCCCGCTGCCAAAAAATCTCCGCTGGTCCACCTGGGCCTCGGATGCCGAAGGCATCACCGGCGAAGCTCTGCTCGATTTTATTGACGGTACCCTCCTGCCCAAGTTGAAGGCCCTTACCGGCGGCGGGGACAAGATGGCCGGTCTGATCCGCTCCGCCTTCGAGGATGCCAACAACTACATGAAGAATGGCACCTTGATGCGCCAGGTCATCAATAAGATCAACGGCATCGACTTCAACGCCTCCGATGACCGCCACATGTTCGGCGACATCTACGAGAAACTCCTTAAGGATCTCCAGTCGGCAGGTAATGCCGGTGAATTTTATACCCCGCGCGCCGTCACCCAGTTCATCGTTGAACAAGTCAATCCCCGCCTCGGTGAACGCGTGCTCGACCCCGCCTGCGGCACCGGCGGCTTCCTCGTCTGCACCATCGAGCACTTGCGCAAGCAGGCCAAGACTGAGGCCCATGAGCGTACCATTCAGGACTGCTTAGCTGGCATTGAAAAGAAACACCTCCCACACGTCCTGTGCATGACCAATCTCCTTTTGCACGGCATTGATGTCCCCTCCAATGTCCGGCACGACAACACCTTGGCCCGCCCTCTGCGCGACTGGGGACCAAAGGAACGGGTGGACGTCATCGTTACCAACCCGCCGTTCGGCGGCATGGAGGAAGACGGCATCGAATCCAACTATCCCGCCGAGTTCCGCACCCGCGAGACGGCTGACCTGTTTCTCGTGCTCCTCATGAAGATCCTAAAACCCGGCGGCCGGGCCGGACTCGTGTTGCCCGATGGCACCCTCTTTGGCGAAGGCGTCAAGACGCGCATCAAGGAAGCCCTGCTCACCGAGTGCAACCTGCACACCATTGTTCGCCTGCCCAACGGCGTCTTCAATCCCTACACCGGCATCCGCACCAACCTCCTCTTCTTCGCCAAGGGGCCGAAGACCGAGCACGTCTGGTACTACGAGCACCCGTACCCGCCCGGCGCCAAGAGCTACAACAAGGGCAAACCCATCCGCATCGAGGAATTCGAGGGCGAGCGTAATTGGTGGGGCTCGGAAAAAGACGGGTTCAAGAGCCGCGTCGAGAACGAACAGGCTTGGCGCGTCTCCATCGACCAAATCAAAGCCGGCAATTTCAACCTCGACCTGAAAAACCCGCACAACCCCGACACCGGCCCCGGCGACGTGGATCACCTCCTGCCCGAATACGAAAAACTCCTCGCCCAGATCACCGAGACGCGCGGTCAGTTGAAGGCGCAACTCATGGAAGCCCTCACGCGATGAAAGATCAGGAAACCAGGGAATGGAGAGTCGCACGCAAAGGGAGCGAATAAATGTCTGATGTTCACCACCGAGGCACTGAGTCACAGAGGGAGAAGTTCAACCTCCCCGATGCGGGCCGTATTGAACGGAAGCCGTTCAATCCAACCCGCGTGTTTACTGGGAGGGAACCGAGATCACAGGATAGAATCCTTCCTGTGACCTCCGGCTCCTTCCTTAAACCAGCACGGACAGACTTGGCACGTTGCGTGCAAAGGCTGACCGTATCTGCGGTTTCCTGGCTTTCACCTCTGTGTCTCGGTGCCTCCGTGGTTAATCCCTTTCCCGTCCATCCAGAATGAACCTGAAAAACAAACCTGCCGCTACGAAACGAACCGCCGTCGCCAAAGCCAAACCGGCCGATCTCGCCTCGCTCATCATCGAGGTGCGCGAGCTGATTCAGTCCGCCCGGCGGGGTGTGTCATCGGTCGTCAATACGTTTCAGGTGATGACCAACTTTGAGATTGGCCGCCGGATCGTGGAGCATGAGCAGAAGGGCGAAAAGCGGGCCGGATACGGTCAGAAAATGTTCAAGGCGTTGTCGGCGCGCTTGACTGAGGAATTCGGCAAAGGTTTTTCTGTGAGCAACCTCCAGTTGATGCGGAAGTTCTTCATGGAGAATAGAATACGAATTCAACAGCAGCCTACTGTTAAATTGGTGTCATCCGGGATTTGGCAGCAGCCTACTGAAAAATTGCCCGCCGTTAAGATTTCCCAACAGCCTATTGGAAAATCTCCCTTCACCCTCAGTTGGACCCACTACGTTCTCCTCCTCACCATCAAAGACCCTGACGAACGCAACTTTTACGAAATTGAGGCCACCACCTCCGGTTGGTCGGTCCCCGAACTCAAGCGCCAGAAAGCCTCCGCGCTTTACCAACGCCTGCTTCTCAGTCGGGACAAGGATGGCGTAAAGCAACTCGCGCAAAAAGGGCTGGTCATTACAAAACCGGAAGACGCATTGAAGGAACCGTATGTCCTCGAATTTCTCGGTTTGGACGAAAAAGCCAGTTATTCCGAATCCGATCTGGAGTCCGCCATCATCTCCAATCTCGAGCGTTTCCTCCTCGAACTCGGCAAAGGCTTTCTTTTCGAAGCGCGGCAAAAGCGCTTCACCTTCGACGAAGACCACTATTTCGTCGATCTGGTTTTTTACAATCGTCTACTGCGTTGCTATGTCATCATAGACCTCAAAATCGACAAGCTCACCCATCAGGACCTCGGACAGATGCAGATGTATGTGAACTACTACGACCGCCACGTCAAACTACCCGACGAAAATCCGACCATCGGCCTCCTCCTGTGCCAGTCGAAGAAGCAGACCGTGGTGGCGCTCACTCTCCCCAAGGACGCCAACATCCACGCCAAGGAATACCAACTCTACCTGCCCTCGAAAGAACTGCTCAAAGCCAAGCTCCTTGAATGGGCGCAGGAAAGTTGAAGACTGAAGCATGAAATCCGCCCCACTTCAGACTTCATCCCCCATCCTTCAGACTTTCTTCCAGAAGTTCGACCAATTCGCCGACGCGCCCAATGCGGTCGCGAAGATGCGGGAATTACTGATCCACTTTGCCGTCAGCGGCAAACTTGTCACCAATGACCTCGCTGAGAAGCCGATTGGATTGAAACTATCTGGGGCCCCAACTGACAACCCAGGGATTCCAGTGAACTGGCGCTCTGGATTACTCGGAGAAGTTTTCGCCTTTGAGTATGGTGACAATCTACCCGCGCCAAAGAGGACCGAAACCGGTGAGTATCCGGTGTATGGCTCCAATGGAATCGTCGGAACCCACGACACCTACCTCACGAAAGAGTCTGCGATAATTGTCGGTCGCAAAGGTTCCGCCGGTGCATTGAACATTGCAGACGGCCCGTCATGGACGACCGACGTCGCTTACTTTGTTCGCCCCCCAAAAGACCTAGACCTTCGATTCACTTATTACCTGTTTTCGACGCTGCGACTTGATGAACTTGGCAAGGGCATCAAGCCAGGCTTAAGCCGCAAAGAGGCTTACGCCTTGCCAATCGCCATCCCCCCCCTCCCCGAGCAGAAGCGGATCGTGGCGAAGGTGGATGAGTTGATGGCGTTGTGTGATCGGCTGGAGGCGCAGCAGGAGGAACGGAAATCCCGTCACGCCGGGATCGCCCGCGCGGCGCTGGCCCGTTTTGCCGACGCGCCTACCCCTTCAAACCTCAACCTTCTTTTTCATCCTTCTTTCACCATCTCCCCCGCCGACCTCCGCAAATCCATCCTCACCCTCGCCGTCCAAGGCAAACTGGTGCCGCAAGATCCGAAGGATGAGCCGGCGGAGACGATTCTTCGAACAACGCGCTCATTGATTGAGCGCTTAGTAGTAGCCAAGAAACTCTCGTCGCCAAAACCTCTTCCGCCTATTGAAGAGAGTGAAATTCCGTTCTCGCTTCCGAACGGTTGGGCATGGTGCCGTCTCGGTCAAGTCATGCGTATATCTTCCGGCGATGGCTTAATAGCCAAGGACATGTGCGACGGGCCTATTCCGGTCTATGGCGGCAACGGTGTGAACGGCCACCATGATGCGCACAATGTGGCTAAACGAACGCTCGTCATCGGACGAGTGGGTTTCTATTGCGGCAGCATTCACGTGACGCCAGAAAGTGCATGGGTTACGGACAACGCGTTCATCACTACATTTGATGAGGAACACGTTGACATGGATTTTCTGAGTTGGCTCCTTAAAGCAACCGACCTCCGCGAACGAGACAACGCAACTGCGCAACCGGTCATCTCCGGCGGCAAAGTCTACCCAACAATTTTGGCTCTCCCCCCCCTCGCCGAACAACGGCGGATTGTGGCCAAAGTGGATCAACTGATGGCCTTGGTGGACCAGTTGGAAACGCAACTTGCCGCCTCCCGCGCCACCGCCGCGAATCTCCTCGAAGCCTTCGTCGCCGAACTCACTGTCTCCTGAGTTATCGATTGAATATCAAAATGTGGAAAATTGATATTTACAGGAGTAAAGCCACAAGCTATTATCAATTCGATTCATTTTGATAATAGACTGATAATTCGGAGAGTTGAGATGAAACTGCCCCAGATACCGCCTGATTTTAATCTCCGCTTCGCCTCTATAGGCGACCAGAAGCGCATAGGGGACATCGTTCGCCTGGCCGACCGCCCGCACACCGGGGTTGAATACTACCACTGGGATGAACTGAAACGCCATGGAGCGCCCGAAGGTTTCTCGCACGAGGAGTGGTGGTACGCTCTGAAACTGAAACGCAAGGCGGTTTATCGGGAACTGCCGTTGATGGACAAGAAGGGCCAACCTTTCCACTACTTCATTCCTGATAGCGTGCAGAAATTATTACACGAGATCGATTTCGGGGCCGGCGCTTATATCGGCATGCCGGATCCGATCGCGAATCCGCGGACGCGGGATCGGTACCTGATCAGTTCCTTGATCCAGGAGGCCATTACGTCAAGTCAACTCGAAGGGGCTGTGACGACCCGGGAGGTGGCGAAGGAGATGATCCGGTCAGGCCGGACGCCGCGCGACAAAAGCGAACGGATGATCCTGAACAATTACCTGACGATGCAGGAGATCATTCGCATCAAGGATCAACCCCTGACGTTGCCGCTGCTTCTGGAGATTCACCGTCTCGTGACCGACCAGACCCTCCTCAATCCAGATGCAGCGGGGCGATTCCGCACCCCGGACGAATCGGTCATGGTCATGGATGGAGAGGGGCAGGTCTACCATGATCCTCCCGCGGCCGAAGACCTTGAGGCGCGGGCTCAAACGATGTGCGCCTTCGCCAACGGAACGACTCCCGCGCTGTTCATTCCTCCGGCGATTCGAGCCATCATTCTCCACTTCTGGCTCGCTTATGACCACCCGTTCGTTGACGGCAATGGGCGGACGGCTCGAGCCCTGTTTTACTGGTCCATGCTTCACCACGGTTTCTGGTTGTTCGAGTTCATCTCCATTTCGAGCATTCTCGTCAAGGCGCCTGCCCAGTACGCGCGCGCTTTCCTGTTCGCCGAGACCGATGAAAATGATCTGAACTATTTCATTTTGCATCAAGCCGACGTGATTCGCCGCGCGATCGAGGCGTTGCACGTCTATATTGACCGAAAACGCGAGGAGACAAGGTCTGATGAAACGCGATTGCGGGCTCTGCGCGATCTGACCTACCGTCAACAAGCGTTGATTACATACGCCTTGCGTCATCCGGGGCAAGAATTCACGGTTGCCAGCCACCAGCGCAGTCATGGCGTCGCCTATGCCACCGCGCGCGCCGACCTTCTGGGCTTGGTCGGTTTGGAGTTGCTCGTTCAAAGAAACCGCGGAAAGACGCTGGTCTTCGAACCGATCCACGACCTGTCCCAACGGCTGAAAACTCTTTCGAAGTCGGACGGGAAGAGGAGTTCGGAAAGCGAAAAGCCATGATTCGGAAGGTGACCGGAACAGGGCAGACCGAGTTACCCATGTGATCTCCCTACTCGGGGTCGGGATCGGTATCGGAATCGGGATCGAATTTCCTGCGTTATCATCGATTCCGATAGCGATAGCGACCCCGGCCATCAGATTCACTTATAGGCCAGCATCCGATCAAGGATCAGGTCCACAACCGGTTTATGGTTGTGATCCTTGGCAAGGTTTATAGCGGTCATTCCGCGGCTTGTTTTGAGGCCCAAGTCCCCGCCGTTGGCCATGAGCAACTTCACCATTTGTACGTGTCCCTTAAGCGCGGCCAAATGCAGGGGGGTCCACCTCATGGCGTCGCCTTGATTCACATTCGCACCCCGATTGATCAGCAATCGTGCAATCAATAACTGGTTCTTGTCGGCTGCTTCATGGATCGGCGACCGGCCCCGGTTGTCGGCACCCTGAACATCCGCACCCCGGGCAAGAAGAGCCTGAACCAGATCTTGGTTCCCCGCAGATACCGCATAGAGCAACGGGGTCCATCCATATTGATCCCTCGCGTTGACGTCCACCGCATACTTATCCAGGAGTTTCAGGGTGGCGGTCACTTCGCCGCTTTCCCCTTCCTCATGAATCGCCTCCGCCCAGACCGTTTTCACAAGTATCACGGCACAGATTGCCGTTATGATCGTTCTAAACAACGCATTCATGTTCGTCCTCCTATTCCCACATCGCCACCGTCACTGGCGACTGGGCCCCGGTCTGATCGCGAATAAAAACAGTCATCCGATCGATGTCCTGCCGACGCAATCCCAGAAAAGTGGCCACCGATCGTTTCATTTCATCCAGCGATCGTACCGTTACATAGTGCCCGTTGCTGGACATCCAGAACTCGTCCCCCACCGGCCCAACCGCCACGGCGTGTCCCGGTCCCTCCGGGGGGTAAAAGCACAACACTTGGGCGCTGAAGCCTTTCTCCTGGCATAGATCTCGAACACATTCCGCCATGCCCAGGCAAGACCCACTTTCCCGGTCCCAAGTATCCCGGCCCGTTACCGCCTCGAGACTGTCCTCGCTCCGGTAGCTGATGCGACGCCTGACATAAGTACAAATTTCAGATGGGGATTGGACGGTGGCGAGGACTTCTTCCCAAGTCGGCTTGCCAAATTGCCGTCGAAACCAAGAGATGGGTTGCGATAGCGGTTTTCCTTCGGAGACCGCAATCGGGAAAGTTTCCAATGGAGTGTCCGGCGTATCAGCCGGCGTGCGAGTCACTTCCCGTCCGCGCACAGGAACCTCAACCAGTTCATCCGCCCAACTCGCCAGGCTCGTGCATAACACGACAGCCAGCGTCACCGACCCGACAGCATGGAGAGTCGTTTTTAAACACTTTTCATTGGCATTCTTGACGTTCATAACGGCCTCCACTTCCCCCCGCGCGCCAAACCCTGCGCGATTCGTGGCGGAATTAAATCTTCCGTGGAAATGGTAGTGAAACTCCGGCTCATCGACCATAGGGGATCGGGCGGATTTGCGAGTCAAAAAGTCTTATTTGAGATGGCACCCCCTAGGGGAGTCGAACCCCTCTTACCAGGATGAGAACCTGGCGTCCTGACCGATAGACGAAGGGGGTAATGCCTTCCAAAAAACCGGTGCATACTAACGCAACTCCCCTACCGTTGCAACGCCCAATTCGGCGTATCGCCTCTCTCTTCCAATGCGGCTTGAACATCCGGCACGGCCGCTAATAGCTGCGCGGTATAGGGATGTTGCGGCGCCGAAAAAACTGTCTCCGTCTCCCCGCTTTCCACGATTTGTCCGTGACACATAACGGCCACCCGTGGGCACAGGTAACGAACCACGGCCAGATCATGGGCAATAAATATACAGGCGAAGCCCAGTTGGGTTTGGAGATCCGCTAATAAATTCAAAATCTGGGCCTGGACCGATACATCCAGGGCCGATACCGGTTCGTCGGCAATCAACAGCTCCGGCTCCAACGCCAAGGCCCGCGCAATCCCCACCCGCTGTCGCTGGCCCCCGCTGAATTCATGCGGATAACGCGTCGCCTGTCGCGAGTCCAGCCCCACCTGCTCCAACAATTCGGAAATCCGCGCCGCCCGCCGTTCCCGTGGAATCAGCCGGTGGACCGCCAGCACCTCTTCCAGAGCCGAACCGATGGTCTGCCGAGGATCCAACGCGCCCATCGGATCTTGAAAAATCATCTGTGCCCGACGGCGGAATCCCTTCAACGCGGAACCCCGCAGGCCGGCAATCGACTGACCCTCAAATAAGATTTCCCCTTCGTTAATCGGCTGGAGTTTCAGAATGGCCTTGCCCAACGTGGTTTTCCCCGATCCACTCTCGCCCACCAAACCCAGGCTGGTCCCACGCTCCAGGGTCAGGCTGACCCGATCAACCGCCGCCCGCAGGGCAGACCGGGGCTGATTAACCCGGCGAAACCACCCGGGCGAAGCAGGGCCACCTGTCGCATCCCGAAAACGAACGGTCACATTTCGGACTTCAAGCAATGACATCGTACCACCCATTCTTCACCAAACGCCGTCGGCGCCGGCATGGTCGTCCCACAAATTTCAGCCGGCTGCCCACAGCGGGGCGCAAAAGCACAGCCCGGCGGCATTCGATCGGCCGCGGGAATCTGTCCCTCGATCGCCGCCAACCTCGTCCTCTTTCCCCGCAGGGATGGCACCGCGTCCAATAAAGCCCGGGTATAGGGATGCCCCGGCCGGGCAAGCACCGCAGCCACCGGACCGCGTTCAACCATCTGCCCGCCATACATCACCACCATCCGATCGGCCGCCTGGGCAACCACGCCCAGGTTGTGGGTGATCAGGAGAATCGACAGATGAAAGCGGACCTGGAGATCGCGCAACAGCCGCAAAATCTGCGCCTGCACGGACACATCCAATGCCGTGGTTGGTTCGTCCGCGATCAGCAAATCAGGCCGGCCGGCCAATGCCATGGCGAGCATCACCCGCTGTTGCATTCCGCCGCTGAGTTGATGCGGATACGACGACGCCACCCGATCGGGATCGGACAGTCCCGTCAGGGTCAATAGCTCCCGAACCACCGGCCGGGGATCGGCACCGGGGTCGGCTCGCCGGACCGACTCGGCCACCTGATGGCCTATGCGGAAAACGGGATTCAAGGCACTGCCCGGTTCCTGAAAAACATAAGCGACCTTGCGGCCCCGCCATTCGCGCAAGCGGGCGGGGGGCAAATCCAGGATTTCCACGCCATCAACCCGGATGGACCCCTGGGTAATCTCCGCCGTAGGAGGCAGCAACCGCATGATCGATAGGGCGGTCACGCTTTTGCCGCACCCGCTTTCGCCGACCAGCGCCACCGTTTCACCGCGGCCCACCTCCAGGTCGAGTCCCCGCACAGCCGGAAGCAGGCCGGCCCGGGTGCGAAAAGCGACCCACAGGTTTTCCACCGTTAAGACCGGTTGATCCGCCATTAAAATCTTCTCCATTGCGCGGGTCACTTCCGCAAAAATCCATTCGAGAGAGCGCAGAGTGGCTTTTGAGTAGGTCAGGCATTCTTGCCTGACTTCCCCGCTCCGCCAGCCCCCACCTCACCATCCCAGAAGTCGGGCAAGAATGCCCGACCTACTGCGCGGAAAGGACAGATGTCATTCCACCCATCTCAGCGAGTAACCCCATCCTCTTCCGCATCGGCCTCATCGCCGGTTTCCGCTTCGAAAGGTTCCGCCACGGTGGTCCCATCCTTGCGCACCAGAATTTCAATGCGCCGCTCGACTTCGTTCAGTCTTTCAGAACAGACCTTGATCAATTGTTGACCTTCCTCAAACGCGCTCATCAGGGCATCCAGGGGCAGGGTTCCGTTTTCCATTTGTTCGACAATCTCTTCCAGGCGGGCCAGTGATTTCTCGAAATTCGGAGCGCCTGCGGAAGCGGCGGGCTCACTACTTTTACGTCGACTCATGGCGCTTAACCTCCACTTCGATGGACCCGCGGGCCAGCCGGGTGCGTAGAATTTCGCCGGGATCCACCTCGGCCGCATTCCGCACCACCCGCCCGTCTGTCCGCTGGGTCAGACTATATCCCCGTTCCAAAACATTCAAAGGATTTAACACCCGCAATTGAACGGTCAGACGTTCCAGATCCCGGCGGGCGCCGATCCGGCGATCCTGCAGGGCGCGCAGGGCGCGTTGGCCCAATTCATCCATCCGTTGCTGGCGTTCGCGCCAGGCGCCCTCCAGGGCATGCCGTAAAACCTGTCGATGGCGGCCCAGCCGTTCGCGTAAAACCCGGATCAGATGGGCGGGTTCCTTGAACACGGAACCGCGCCGGCAGATCTCAACCCGGCGTCGATAGTGTTCAACCCGGATCCGGATCCCCGCCTCCAGCCGGCGTCGATCCTGGTCCAGATTCGCCACAAAATCCTCTTTGCGCCCGACGACCAACTCCGCCGCCGCCGAGGGGGTCGGTGCGCGGAGATCGGCGACAAAATCGCTGATCGTGAAATCCGTCTCGTGCCCGACGGCGGAAATAACCGGGATCTTCGACCGGGCGATGGCGCGTGCCACAATCTCCTCATTGAAGCACCACAACTCTTCCAGGCTGCCGCCGCCGCGTCCGACGATCAACACCTCCAGCCCGCCATGGGCATTGAGTTCATCGATGGCCGCTGCGATTTCGGCCGCCGCTCCCACTCCCTGGACCCGCGCCGGCGCGATCACGACATGCAGGTTGGGGAAGCGCCGTCTCAGCACTTTCAGGATGTCCTGGATCGCCGCCCCCGTGGGCGAGGTCACCACCCCGATGTGACGGGGCAGGAGCGGGAGGGGACGTTTGCGCTCGCTATCGAACAAACCTTCCGCCTCGAGTTTCCGTTTGAGTTTTTCGAATTGCTGAAACAGCGCCCCTTCCCCGGCTTCCTCCAGGGTGGAAACCGTCAGTTGATAGGAACCGCGTTTTTCGTAAACCGTCACCCGGCCCCGCACTCGCACCCGCATCCCCTCGCATGGCGTGCAGGCGATCCGCAGCAAATCACTCCGCCAGATCACCGCCCCGATCTGGGCGCCTTCGTCCTTTAGGGTAAAATAACAATGCCCCGATGCCGGCCGGCTGAGATTTGAAATCTCCCCTTCGAGATACACCGAGGGAAAACCGCTCTCCAGCGCCCCCTTGATCCGGCGGGTGAGTTCCGTCACCGTCCAGGGGGGGCGTTCCGGTTCGGCCGCATTCGCCCAATCGAACAGGGTTTTCATTCGCGCAAGGTTCCCGGAGATCGGAGAACAGATTCCCGGATCCGGGTGATTTTCCGGGCCCGCCCGGTGGCTTCATCCAGATCGATCACCACCCCCTCCACCGAGACATCCTCGGTGGCGATTTCGAACTTGCCCGGCATACCGGTCAGGAATTTCGGCAGGACGCTTTCGATTGTCCGACCAATGATCGACGCTTTCGGCCCGGTCATCCCCAAGTCAGTAATGTAGGCCGTCCCCTTGGGCAGGATGCGCTCATCCGCCGTCTGTACATGGGTGTGAGAGCCCATGATCGCGCTGACCCGGCCGTCGAGATACCAGCCCATGGCGATTTTTTCCGACGTTGCCTCGGCATGAAAATCCACCAACACCATGCGCCCCAGATTGGGTTCGCGGGTCAGCAGGGCATCTACGGCGCGAAACGGACAATCATAAGGTGACATGAACACCCGGCCAATCAGGCTGATCACCGTCAACCGGCCGCGCGGGGTTTCAACGCTCACCCAGCCTTTGCCCGGACATCCGGGCGCAAAATTAGCGGGACGGATCAGCCGGGGCTCGCGGTCCAGGACCGGAATCAAATCCTTCTGGTCCCAGGCATGATCCCCGAGCGTCAAAACGTCGGCGCCAGCCTGGAAAAGTTCTTCAGCCAGGGGCCGGGTGATTCCCCGCCCTCCCGCCGCATTCTCGGCATTGGCCACCACCGCTTCCACCCCATGCCGGCTCTTCAATTCGGCCGTCACCCGGGCGAAAGCCGTCCGTCCGACGCCCCCCACAATGTCACCCGCGATAAAGATTTTCATAGATCACCGTGCATATTCTACGGCCCGGGTCTCGCGCACCACGACCACCCGGATTTGACCGGGATATTGAACGTCCTGCTCGATCTTCTTGGAAATATTCCGCGCCAGGACCATCGCCCCGTTGTCGTCAATCTTCTCGGGCAACACCACGACCCGGACTTCGCGTCCCGCCTGAATGGCGTAACTCTTATCCACGCCCGGGAAACTATCCGCGATCGTCTCCAGCTTTTCAATCCGCTTGATGTAGATTTCGGTGGTCTCGATGCGAGCGCCCGGGCGCGATCCGGAGATGGCGTCGGCGGCTGAGGCCAGGACCGCATAAAGACTTTCGGCGGGCACATCCTGATGATGCGCGGCCGCGGCGTTGACCACCACGGCTGATTCCCCATAGCGTTTCAGCAAATCGGCCCCGATCGTCGCATGGGCGCCCTCCACCTCGTGATCGAGCGCTTTGCCGATGTCATGGAATAACCCGATCCGCTTGGCCAGCAGGGAATCCAGATTCAACTCCGAGGCCATCACGCCCATCAATTGGGCGGTCTCCAGCGAATGCATCAGCACATTCTGGGAATAGCTGGTACGGAATTTCAGGCGGCCCAACAGACGCACCAGTTCGGGGTCGACCCCTTGTGCACCGACCATGTAGAGGGCCTCCTCACCGGCCAGGCGCAAGGCATCCTCGAGTTCCGCACGCGCTTTTTCCACCACTTCCTCAATGCGGCCCGGATGAATGCGCCCATCCAAAATCAAACGCTCCAGGGCCATCCGCGCGATTTCCCGGCGGACCGGATCAAAGCACGAAATCACCACCGCCTCCGGTGTATCGTCCACCAGCAGATTCACACCCGTCGCGGCCTCCAAGGCCCGGATGTTGCGCCCATCGCGACCGATGATGCGCCCCTTGAGATCGTCGCTCGGTAACGCCACCGTGCTGGTCATCCGCTCGCAGGCGTGCCCCGCCGCATAGCGCTGAACCGCCAGGGCAACGATTTTCTGCGCCTCCCGCTCGGCGGTCTCCCGGGCATCTTCCTGCAGTCGACGTACCAATCCCGCCGACTCGGTATGCACCTCGGCTTCGATCCGGCTCATCAAAACCTGGCGCGCTTCGGCTTGGGTCATTCCGGCCACCCGCTGGAGTCGTTCGCGCTCCTCTTCGTGCATTCGGGTCAGATCGGTCGCTTTTTGAGCCAGGTCCTTCTCAACCTTTTCCAAATCCTGTTGCTTCTGATCAACCCCTCTTTCCTTCTTGTCGATCAAGGCCACCTTTCGGTCGAGATTGGATTCGCGTTGCGCGATCCGACCCTCAAGCGCGGCCAACTCCTCCCGGCGCGACTTGGTCGATTTTTCAAATTCTTCGCGATCCTTGATGGCATCAGCCTTCGCTTGGAGGCGGGACTCTTTTAGTAGATTTTCGGCTTCCCTCCGGGCCTCGGCGACAATCCGTTCCGCCGATCGTTGGGAATCGGTTACCTGGCGGCGATTTAGAATCACCCGCAAGCCATACCCCAAGCCCAGTCCGGCCAGTCCTGCCGCTAGGGCAATGATCACTGT
>Ga0073936_10008055_pt1 | contig 13511 bp, 15 predicted proteins | sample AliMusrvi5mmetaG_FD_87041 | JGI IMG/M metagenome (GOLD analysis project Ga0073936, IMG submission 87041) | Freshwater lake bacterial and archeal communities from Alinen Mustajarvi, Finland, to study Microbial Dark Matter (Phase II) - Alinen... | ecosystem: Environmental > Aquatic > Freshwater >... | reverse complement strand
TTAATTATTGTGCGTAAGTGTTTGTTATGGAAATGGATAGATTTCGTTTCAGTTGGAGAATATTAAAATGAGAAATTTGAAAATTAATTATTTTATGCGTGTTTTACCATGAAAACACCTCCTCCCCCCCCTTCCGACGGTGATCCCGTTGCTGCCACACCACCGGTAGATTTATAAGCCCTTGCCACTTGATTTTGGCAGTGAGGTGAATGCGTCAAAAGGAGGATGGGACAAGAGGAACTGTGGGCATACATAGAGCAATCGCGCCAGGAGGCCGAACGCGTCGCCTCCAGCGTCAAAGATTTCAGGGTATTCAATTTTGATCACATCCCCGACCGGCCTGTCATTCGGCCAGAGGTAAAGCGGATTGTGGACTGCTTAGTCCGGTATCAGGGTAGCGGCGTTGCCCGGCATATGATGGTGTTCGGCGCCAGGGGTTGCGGAAAAACGCTGACCTTCCGTTACCTTGAGAAGGCATTCTCGGAACGTCTAAAACTCCCCTTCTTTGGTATCAATTGCCGGATCCATAATTCAAGTTTTAAGGCACTGGCTGCCCTTCTCAAAGCCAAGCCCCGGGGGTATGCCTATTCGGAACTTTGCGAGCGATTTGAGAAGGAGATCCCCGGCCCGGCGGTCATCGTCCTCGACGAGGCCGACATGCTGGTTGAAAATGACCTCCGTCGGGACATCCTGTACTTCTTGAGCCGGAGCCCCAATCGCTATTCCCTGGTGCTCCTCAGCAACAACCATCGGTACCTGAAACAGCTGGATGAGAGCACCCGATCCTCCCTCCAACCGGAAGTCATCTCCTTCAGAACCTACTCGGCAGGGGAGATTCTGGACATCCTGAAAGACCGGGCGGAAACCGGCCTGAAGATGGTCGCCCCTGGGTTACTGGAAGAAATCGCCGCTATGACCGCAAAGAACACGAATGGCGATGTCCGGGTCGCCATCAAGGCCTTACTCTACTGTTCCACTGGGGAGGCTCCAACCGTGGCCGCGTGTTTTGCCAAGGCGAGAGAGGATGTGGTGAAAGATGTCCTGGTAGGAACCAATGACAAGGCACTCCTGATCCTCAAGGCAAGCATGGAGGAGGCAAGTAAGTTGGTGAAGTCCGTCTACCAGAACTACACCACCCTGAGCCGGGCTTGCGGGGAGGAACCCTACGGTTACACACAATTCTATTCAACCCTGGGGTATCTGGCCTCCCTTGGCCTGATCCTTCTGGTCAGCGCCAAAGTGGACCGGACCTTCACTAACCGGATTGAGCCATTGGTCTCCCCTGATGAGTTGAACGCCGTTTTTTCTGCCCGATTCCAGAAGTGAGTAGAGAGAGTGCGCTGAACGCGTCAGATAGTCAGATCAACCAATGATGTGAACCGGTGAACCTCTTCTCTTCTTCTTCTTTCTTTATAAAGTTTTTGTTGTTTGTTGTTAGTGGTAACAGGATTGGATCGTTTTGTATCTGGGAGAATTCCTCGACGCAAACGGTGGACTCTCTCTACTTTGGCAGATCACTTTTCAGACCTGTTTGGCTTCCAGAAACCCCTTTCCTTTTTCGGTGAGCCGAATCATTTTTGACCGGCCTTTTGGTGAGAGGTGCTCCACCTCCTCAATGAATCCCATTTCTATCAGGGATCGCTTGGTTTTATCGCCTTGCCTGCCCGACAATTTGCATCTTGTATATCGCCCGACAACGCCTGAGTCCGGCATAATCGCCACATCAACAATGAATGCCATCTCTGATTCAGAAAGTTTCGGCTGGTCTGCTGGTTGAGAACCTATTTTAAGTTGTTCGGTTGGCCGGATAAATGGCGCCATGGCTTCCTGAATACTCTCATCAGAGACCAAAACGGCCGGGATCTTGATTTCCGGCACCCTGATCATGAATGGTTCCTTGATTCTGCCCTGCAATTTCACAATCGCCTTTCCGATTTCCATGGTTCCCAAAGCCATCGGCTGATCCTCCTGCAAGAGCATGGCGGCGCTGATGGTTGTCACGTCCTGCTTTCCCTTGAGATTCATGGATATGGTTGTGTAGGTATTGGCCAGCGCAGTCTTGCTGATTTCTGACGGCATCTGGTCAAGAAAGACGATGCCCTCCGACATTTCACGGATTTCCCTGAAAATGATTTCGACGATGGATGCTGGTTGGCCGGAGCGTTGGGAGAGCCGCGACAACAAATGGTGGGCCTCTTCAATAATGAGAATATGCTTGAGCTGATTCCTCTCGTTCTTGACCATCCTATGTGAATATATCTGGAGCATCAGCATTTCAGAAAAGAAGAGTTTGTCGGCATGGCTAAGGGCTTCAAGCTCAAGCACGGTTGGCCGGGACAACAACTCGTCCATAGTCACGTTGGAATCGGAATTGACGATGCTGTCCATGGATCCGAAACACAGGGAATGCACTGCTCTGATAGCTGATGATAACCACAAACTGACCCTACCAGTAGCGGGGGTATTTTTCAAAATGGCCATCACATCCCGGAATGTCGGGTAATGCTTCACGGTGCCATCATAAATACCGTGCTTCTGGTATAGTTCATCAATAATGGATGTCAGCAAATACTCAACTCCCGCACCACAGAAATATGCCGCATTGATGACCGCGACAAGTGCCTTCAAATGCTGGCGTGGATCGATCCCGGCGGGCGGAATCAGCGGGTTGATCCGAAGGGGAGCCACGTCACGACCGATGGTGTAGACGCGAAGGTCAGCAAGTTCTGACAGATTCCGGAGTCTTCGCCAGGACTGCTTCCAGTCAAGACAAAGCCAGGGGATGCCCGCTTTTGCCAGATTCATAGCCAGGAGGTAGCCAGCGTTCGATTTCCCGCTTCCTGTTCGACCCACCAACGATGTGTGTTGGACCAGTTCCATAGGGCGCAGGCCAAATGGACAGATATCCTTGCCATTGTAATGGACCCAGCCCATGACAACATCGCCCTGGGCATCCTGCTGACTGGGAGGAAGGAATATCGGCGTGGTGTTCTGGAGGTCGGTGTTGAGGTGCGCATTGACAATGAGATTTAACTGCTCCTCAAGCTCTGCCCTGCCGTCCTCGTCCTGAAAGAGGTAGGCCTGCCAGAACTGGTCTGCTTGGCGGCCGATGATCGGACGGAGTGCCAAACATTTACTCTGGAATGCCTGTGTTTGTTTGTCCTTTACTGTCATCGAGAGATGGCATGGAACTCATGAGTCCTTGCCTGAATTGGCTGCCTGCGTATTTCTTGCTGGCTAGGATGAGTTCACGTCTGAGTTCAAGGGAATCCCGCCAGAGCGTCACGTCCTCATCACGAAGTTGTTTCTCAAGATCCATCTTGGTTCGTTCAAGACCCTGTCGGCGTTTATCCCCATCGGGTGTTTTGAGCACGTAAGCTCCATAAATGTCGCCAGAGACATCGGTAAGTCGGTTTTGAATGGCAGAGCGGTTTCTGTCACGGATTGTCACACGCTCATTGAGAAGCTGTTTGAGGACATCCTCAGAGAAGTAATCAAATTTCAATTGCTGGCCAGTGAGGCTTTTGAGCAAATCTCCGGATGCATCTGCCGCCGGCGTGACATCAGAAGTCTCACTAATGGAATACGTCGCCGTTGAATAGGCGGATTTCTTTTCGTTTTTCAATCCCGGTGTGTGCAAAACCGCGTAGCTCGGGCTGAAAGGGCGGTATTCCGTAACCCGCCATCCTTGATCTGTTGTAAATGAATAGTTTGCCATGTTGTCATTCCTTAGTAGTACAGAGATATGACACACAGCCCCTTTATATATCTATCGGTTCCATAAAGGCCGGCGGGTCAATAGCGGGAAGTCCACTGCCTGGAGAATGAAGATATTTCCCTCAGAAGGTGCTGATCATCGGCAGAAATGGCAATTTTCTCATTAGTGATGATTTCCTGGACTAAATGGGCGTGCCCCGCTAGCAAAGAATGCTCCTGGAAAAATTGCTGACGGGTCTGATGAAACCCGAAAAATGAGATTTCGTCACCGGGACGGAGTTCCGACTGTTTGAGTGAAAGAAACGTGGCGTTTGCCTGGACGCGTTCATAATGGATTCGCAACTGGGCGATGAGTTCATGGACGTCTTTCTTATCTGTCGGCATCTGGCATTAAAACGATGGGGATTATCCACAACCGCAACTGGCAAATGAAGGGCACACACGCTGTATGCCCGTCTTCATTTCAACCAGATATCTTTTTCCGCATGCACAGCACTTTCTATCCTTGGCTTTCCCGTGGGCTCTATACTTGAACCCCTTGGATATGCTTTTGGCAGATTTGCAGTACGGACATTTCGACGGTCTTCCTTTACCCATTGGTCTCACCTCGGGATATGAAGAATGGCTTAGTTAATAAATGTTTCGATGCCCCGCGCGAGCAGAAGTGTCACCGCCGGGTGTGATCATTGACCGGTTACGCGTTGGGGCGGCGCACCCATTCTCATCGACATACGGTCGGCAACGGAATTGGGGTTGCCACCAGTCCCCACGGTCGGCAATGCTCCTTTACACGTGGGGAGAGGTTCAACCGGCATTCAGAACGATCCCGTTGATCGCAAAAACCGTTTCTTGAGTTTTGCCTCCCGGCACGCTACCTTCGCTTGAAACCCTTTGCCGTTATTGTTGTGATGATGTACCCGCGAGCAAAGAACATCAACAATGGAGCCTAAGAAATCACTAATTCATGAAGATCCGCGCGTGCCGCTGGCTGCGGAACGGACTTTTTTGGCTTGGATCCGAACCGGCTTGGCGCTAATGGGATTCGGTTTCGTTGTGGCACGTTTCGGGTTGTTTCTGCGGGAATGGTCGGCGGCACAGAATATTGATCTTCATTCGGGTCATCGGGTTTCTTTATGGCTGGGCATAACATTAGTCGGGCTTGGAGTGTTTCTGAATCTGGCGGCTTTAGTTCGGTACCGCAGCTATCTTAAGCAACTCTCTCTGGGAATCATCCCTGAAGCGAAACCTCATCTTGAAACGTTTGTTGCTGTGACACTGGCACTCACCGGCGTGGCGGCCGTCCTTTACCTGATTCTCGTGTCCTAAGAAGGAATCTCCGAAATCACTATGGTAAACCATTCGCAATATTGGGTTAATCAACTTGACCCGGTGATGATCCATATTCACGGTAATTTCGGCATCCGTTATTACGGTTTGGCGTATCTTCTGGCGTTTGCGATTGGATTTCTGCTGCTCCGTTGGTATTACCGCGCCGGAAGATCCCCTTTGGATCCAAAGCAAATTGAGACGGCCATATTCGCACTCGTTCTTGGAGTGATGCTCGGAGGGCGCCTAGGGGATGTGATCCTGTATGATTGGGCTGACTTTCTGAGCGATCCGTGGATGGTGTTCCGCATCTGGGATGGTGGTATGGCCAGTCATGGTGGTTTCGTTGGCGTGGCACTGGCCCTTGCATGGATTTCATACACATTCAAACTGTCATTTCTCCGGTTGAGCGACCTCTTGTGTACAATCGTGCCCCCAGGGCTTCTGCTAGGGCGCATAGCCAATTTCATCAACGGAGAACTATGGGGCAAGGTTACTGCCGTGCCGTGGGCCGTTATTTTCCCAAGAAGCGCCCCGCCAAACACCCCTTTTGCACTCATCGCGGCCCGGCATCCATCCCAGCTTTACGAGGCGGCGCTGGAAGGTGCCGCGCTTTTGGTATATACTCAATGGCGTTTCTGGCGAACGGACGCACAAAATATTCCTGGCCGATTGAGTGGAGAGTTCTTGGTGTTGTATGCGGTCGTCCGCATCATTGGCGAACAGTTCAGGGAGCCTGACGCCGGGCTGATTCTTGGGATGAGCCGCGGGATATTTTATAGTATCTTTCTGCTGGTGACGGGTGTGATTGTCATTTTCTATGCAAGCCGCCATCATGGGCAGACATCCCAGGGAATTCTTCATGGCAATTAGCAAGATAAAGAAAGAAAAAGCGCTCCGTACTGGGGCCGAGAGCATTCTGGAGAGCATCTCGGACGGCGTGTTCACTGTTGACGCCGACTGGCATATTCTCTCATTCAATCGGGCCGCTGAAGCGATCACGGGTATTCGCCGCCGCGATGCCATCGGGAAGACCTGCTCGGATGTGTTCCGGGCCAGCATGTGCGAGGCGGACTGTGCGCTGCGTCAAACGGTCAAGACCGGCAAACCAATCATTAATAAGTCCGCGTTCATCGTCGATGTCGAAGGCCGCCGGATACCCATCTCCGTATCCACTGCTATTTTGCGCGACGAACGAGGCCGAATCGTAGGCGGTGCAGAGACGTTTCGCGACCTCAGTCTGGTGGAGGAATTGCGTAAAGAATTAGAGGGTCGGGTTCAAGTGGGCGATTTGGTGAGTCGTAGCGCCGCTATGCGTCGCATTTTCGATGTCTTGCCGCAAGTCTCAGCCAGTGACGCGACAGTGTTGATCCTTGGCGATACCGGAACAGGGAAGGAACTCCTGGCGCGCGCAATCCACAACTTGAGCCCACGCAAGAGCAAGCCGTTTGTGCCGGTCAACTGCGGCGCTTTGCCCGACACCCTGCTGGAATCGGAGTTGTTCGGCTACGTGAAGGGTGCATTTACGGGAGCAACGAAAGATAAGCTCGGCCGGTTCGCTCTGGCCGAGGGGGGCACGGTGTTCCTTGATGAGATCGGCGACATCAGCCCTGCACTTCAGGTACGCCTGTTGCGTGTACTGCAGGAAAAAACCTACGAGCCACTGGGAGGGACACGCGTGTTGCATGCCAACGTGCGTATAGTAGCGGCAACGCACAGGGATTTATCTGCACAGATTCGGAAAGGCGCTTTTCGCGAGGATCTCTATTACCGTTTGAACGTTGTGAAACTCGACTTGCCCCCGTTGCGCAAGCGCAAGGAGGATGTCCCTCTTCTCGTCGAACACTTCGTGGAACGGTTCAATCGGCGGCAGGGGAAATCAGTTACCGGCGTCGCCCCGGACGTCATGGCCTTACTCATGGCGCACAACTATCCCGGCAACGTGCGGGAGTTGGAGAATATCATCGAACGGGCTTTTGTGCTGTGCGGAATGGGAAAGATCGAACGGGTTCATCTGCCAGCGGAACTCACAGGCCACCCCGCTGTTAGCCGGATTCCTGCGGGTGAAACGATTGCCGCACAAACGCAGGCATCAGAAACGCAGGCGATTCGCACTGCCTTGGAGCGCCATGGATTCAATCGTCTAGCCGCCGCCCGTGAGTTGGGTCTTCACAAAAGCACGCTATTTCGTAAAATCAAGGCGTTGGGGATTCAACTTCCCGCTCAAGACGGTCGCTCCCGACGCACATAAAATAAACCGTACTCGAGTCTCGTAACGTGGCCGTGGAGGCGAGGGTGGGTGTTAACGCTCCCGCTGGATCCAGTATTGATTGACACATTCTGGATCGACCACATCTGCTGCAATCACGCCATCAACAAGCACGACAAATCGTGTGCAAACCCGGCGTGCAAAATCAAGGTCGTGGGTTGCAATAAGCATCGCGGCGTCCTCTGCAACCAGCAATTTCGATAGTTCTTCCCTCCCAACTGGATCAAGTGCCGCCGAAGGCTCATCGAGCAATAAAAGCGGCGGGTCGGAAACGAGCGCCCCAGCCAAGGCTACACGCTGTATTTGACCGTGTGACAACCGGTGGGGCGAAGAATCGGCTAGCTTTTCAATGCCCAGCCTGTGCAACATTGACAACGCTTTCCGGTGTGCTTCAACCCGGGAAATACCCCGGCGCTCCAACGTGAAGGCAATGTCGTCTACCACGCTTGGAAACAAAATCTGATCATCAGGTATGTTAAATAAAAACCCTGTATTGTCGCGAATTGCCCGCTCGGACACCTTTGACAAGGGAACATTACAAACTGAAATATCCCCCTCGAAGGGAATCAACCCAACTGCGGCATAGAGCAGGGTTGTTTTCCCTGACCCATTGAGCCCCAGAAGTGCCACGCGTTCACCGGGGGCGATATCCAGTGATATATCCTTTATGACCGCAGTGTCGCCGGGTCGGTATCGTGCTGATACATTGTGATAGGTGAGTGCTGAATTCATGAGTTCTCCAAACATCGAAGCGTAAGGGATGCGCCAAGTAAAAGAAATGCTGCCGCTAAAGCGGCGGCATCGAGCCATGAACGGGGTTCGCATGAAGAACCCTGTGGCAGTTCAAAACCACGTAACGCCATGGCGGCGGCGATGCGTTCAGCGCGATTAATAATACGAAGGAGCCAAATGGTGGGCAACGCAGGAAGAAATTTCAGGTTCATCATAAAGCCTCTCGGCATTCCTCGAAGTCGCAGGGCAGACGCGATTCTCGTGGATTCATCCGTCAACATCGCCGTTTGATGGACAATCTGAAAGATGAGGCCAGCAACGGCCCGAGGAATAGGCAGACGGACAAGTCCCATATTGAACTCAGCCAAGTCGAGACTTGCGACCGTTGCCGCACAAATAAAGATGCAGGCGGCGCCACGCAGGCCGATTTCCAGAGGAACGCCGGCAGTAGCGAACCAGTAGCCATTCAGCGAGGGATGAGGTTCCAGCCAGGGGGAAACAAGAAAACAAGGCAGAAAAAGTGCAATGGAGTAAAGGGACAAGCCGGCCAGACGCTTCAACGGAATTCCGCAAAACGCTACCCAGATGAGAACCGTTCCGATGATCATCGAAACGCCCCAAACCCTGAATATTGGAAGGGCAAGACAACTTGCAAAGATGAGAACTCCGCATGCAAGGCGCGTGGAGGGAGCTAATCGCTGTACGCGGACGTGTCCTGAACCCCAGAAATCGAGGAATGAGCTCACCGCTTCATCCTTGCCTTCGCGCTGTCACGATGTAGCGTTGCTCATTATCGGTCATGGCGATGACGCAGTAGCCGCTCTTCCTGAGAATTGCCGCTGTTTCGATGGCAGGAATAAGTTGATCGCGGTAGACGGATGGATGGGCTTCTTGATGGATGTGATTGACTTGGTCACGCGAGATGAGGTGTACGATGTGCAGATACCCGCCGGAGCGCAACACGCGGCGTAGTTCGGTTGCGGCTGTCGCGCAGTCCTCGAAATGGGGCCAGACCGAGAAACAAATGACCCGATCCATGGTGCCATCATCAAGGGGCAGCCGGTCCGCTGATGCCTGATGCCAGGTCACGCGCGTGTCATCCACTTTCCGCCTGGCCTCCGCCAGCATATGCGTTGAGATGTCAACCGCCACAATTCGCCCGGTTGGCCCAAGCCTGTGGAGTAAAGCGGTGGTGAGATTACCCGTGCCGCAGCCGACATCCAACACCGTTTCACCGGGGCTGATGTTGAATTCTTCAAAAAGCGACTCGAACTTCCCGGCTAAGCTCAGCAGATCATGCCAGGTATCCCACTTCTCGGCGATAGAATCAAAGAATTCTATCCGCGGATCAGGAAAGGTTTTATTATGCATTGGGTTTTGTTTCCACCGGTTTTTGCAAAGGTTTCAACGATAACCGTACAATGGCGGGGATTACAAGCAGCATCAGGATAACCCCCGGCCACCCGCTTAGAAAAGAGATGCCTGCAATGAACGTTGCCGGCAGTCCCATGAGTTTGGCGGCCAGATACATAAGGCCTGCACCAAGTATCCGCCCGAAGGCCAGCACGGGAATCAAAATATAGAGGACATGAACACGGGGGAATTTTGTGTGCGCAAGACCGATCAACAGTGCCATGGAGGACAATTCTAGAGCCATAATCGGTGCGATGGGTGGAATAAACGGGGGCATTCCCGTAACCGCTCCCGACAAGAGGGGGACAATCAAAGCTGTCAACGCTGACATGCCGGGGCGGACAAAGAAGGCTAATGCCACCAGCGGCAAGTACATCGGCATAAAAATGTGCCCCAAGTGGACGAGATGAAACAGGACGGGTAAAAGCAATGCCGCCGCCCCGAATACCCCACAATAGGCTTGTTCTCGATGTATCATCTCGTTTCCCTTCAGTCGCAGACTTTTGTGTTAGAACTTCAGTTTCAATCCTGAAAAATAGGTTGTGCCAGGCATCGGATAGCCCGACAGGTATTCATAGTCCTCGTCCGTGATGTTTTCGGCAGAAACGTAGAACTCACCATGCAGACTGGAAACAGCGGCAAGATCCAGCGCCACTTTAGTGTTTGCCACCAGATACCCGTCAACCTTCTCCAAATCCTGGGCGGAAGGTTGTCCAGATCGCCCATTATAGGCATACTGGTCATCCACATACTCCGCATCCAGATCGATCTTTACATAGCGAGTGGCTTGGTAAGAGATCCCAGCGCTGGTGCTGAACTCAGGCATTCTAGGAGTGGTTTCGGAATCCGGATGAAGATAGGTCAGGCCTGCAAACAAGGTCACGTCAGTGCAGGGGTGCAAATGTATCGTGGTTTCTGCGCCATCGGTCTTGATTTCTCCCACATTCAGAAGCCCATTGGGTGTGTATTGAAGGCGATTGTCCCCCTCATAGTGGAACATAGAAGCCTGTAGGGAAACCCTCTTGGAAAGTTCCCAATGAACGCCTGCTTCCGTATTGTCGATAACTTCGGCTTCCATTTGATCCATCGTAGACGCCGATATGCCTTTGGCATAGACACCGGGATAATTAACGCCTCGCGCTTGCGAAACGAAAACCTGTACCCCGTTTTTCTCCATCGTCAGTGCTGCGCACGGTGCTGTTTCGGAATCAAACTCGCTGTTTTGATAATAACGGGCTCCAGCGGATGGAGTGACTGTGACGCCTCCGATGTCCAGAGCAAAACGGGCACCTAGATAGGGTGAAAGGGTCGTGAACCGGTCCTCAAAAGAGAAAGGCACCAAGCCGGATGTGGTAACGTTCTTGGATTCCCCGCCCGTAGATTGCAGATCCAAACTCCCTGTTAGCGTTAACTGGTCAATGGGAACATCATACGACGAACGGAACCCGTAGTTGTTCCAATCTGTATCTGAACTTCCTGAAGGTGTGCCGGGGCCATTGAGATGATCCTTTGCCCAGCGGATCTGGCCATCATCATAATACAAGAGGGAAAACCCCTGTAGGTATTCATGGTTGTCATCCAGACGCACTACATGAGTCATGGTTTTAGTGGCAAACATGTCAAGGATGGGTGTTGTTGCATCGATCCGACCGGGATCACGACTCCAGTTATCCGTCAGTTGCAGAATGTAGGAAATATGGTCTTTGTCTGAGATATCCGCGCCCAGTCGGAGGAATTGATTGTCCAAGTTGGCGTCACCGTGTGGTCGACTGCCAGAGGATTCCTTATGGGCGGCACCTGCGTAGTAATCGAGCCCATCGATCTTTCCGCCACTGGCCAGCGAACTTACGAGGGTATCGTAACTGCCATAACCAAAATTGAGTTCGGTTTCATATCCCGGCGTGAACCGTCTCAGGGTTTCAATATTGACCGCACCAAAAGTTCCTGAAAAGGCCTGTGGCTGCGGTCCTTTGAAAACCGAAATGGAATGGGCAAAATCCACGGGGACCATATCCATGACGGGATGTGACCAGACACCGGATTCGCGGGGTGCGCCGTCAGAAAATACTTTGATTTCACTCCCCGGTCGGCCTGCTCCTTCTCCGCGAATATATACTGAGCCTCCGCTTTCACCGCCATACGAGCCAAGCAGATTATAACGGGAGATGGTCACGCCTGGAACCTGCCTTAACGCCGAAGGGAGTTCCTTCGCGTCCAATCGTTCGATTTGGTCGCGGCCAACCACTGATACCGTACCGCCGTCCTTCCCAACACTCTCTCCTTGTGTAATGGGCGAAGCCGTTACCAGAATGCAGGGCGCCGTGTTCGTTGCCCCCTGTGTCAATAACGTGTTCCCAAAGAGAAACGTGCCTAACATCACAATCATACTAATTCGAGTAGACATTCTGTGATTTCCTTTCGCTAGTTCATTCGCAAGGAAGTATTACATATTATATAATCGTAACATTATGCAATCGCAAAAATTTTGGGCCTGATAAAAATGCCTATTGATTAGAGAAGTCGTTCGCCGGTTGTTCCCGCCGCAAGCGAAACATGCTTCAGTCCTTTTACGGCCTTAAGGCGGTTGACAATGGCGTCTATCTCGGCGGCCATTCCCCGTACAGCAACAATTTCCAGACAGTTGCCGTGGTCGAGGTGAATATGCTGGGTCGAAATAATCGTGTCGTGGCAATCGTGCTGCAGGGTGGTCAATTTTTTTACGATGTCACGCTTGTGATGATCATAAACCAGAACGATCGCACCTGCAACCTCGTCACCTTCACGCCATTCAGTCTGTACAAGGCTTGTGCGGATCAAATCGCCTACCGCCTTTGATCGTGTAGGACACCGATCCGTTTTAATCTTAGCGTCGAACTGACGCATCAACTCTTTATCGAGTGATATGCTGAAACGCGTTAACGACATGGCTGTCTCCCTAATAGAATGAAAATCAATTTAGCCGTTCATTGAGGCTAACGCAATGGGCAAGAACTGCCTCAGGAGGAATACAATCGCCGATAGAGTAGCAACTATGCGCTGTTGTGATGGTGATACAGTCGTCTATGCGCTACTCTGCGTTTGTCGGCCTTCCTTGAAGAATATGTGCATCCTGCTGAAGGTTAATGCGTTGCGAAAGTTAGTTGCTTAGACCATCCGCTTGGCACGCTTAATGATGTAGACAAGGCTATCAAGATGAAGATGCAGACAACATGAAAGTGGCCCTTGCAACATGGAACGGCAGAGTTTCACCAGTTTTTGATGTAGCCAAGCAGGTGGTGGTGCTCGACATAAAAGAGGGGCGCGTGGTTGCCAGGCGGGAAGAAGAACTCCCGGGCACGGAGCCACAGGCACAGGCGGATCGTTTGGCGGTGCTGGCGCCACAGATATTGATTTGCGGGGCAATCTCAAAAGCCATGGCCAGCTTGTTGGCGGCTGTGAAAATCAGAGTGATCCCGTTTACGGCCGGGGATGTGGAGAAAGTGTTGGCTGCATGGTTGGCCGGAAATCTGCCGGATCCAGACTTGAGTATGCCGGGATGTTGCGGGCGGAGGCGTAGAAACGGGAGAGGTGGGCCATGTCGAGGCAAAGCCTTTCTATCCAAAGAAGGACGTGAGGGAATAATGAAAGTTATGGTTACGGGGAGTGGTGAAAAGATGACGGATGCCGTGGATCCGCGATTCGGACGGGCCAGTCAATTTTTACTAGTGGATATGAATACGGGCGTGATGACTGCACATAATAACGCACAGAATTTAAATGCGGCGCAAGGGGCAGGTATTCAGGCCGCAGAGACGGTCTCGCGTCTGGGCGCTCAAGCCGTCATTACGGGCAATGTGGGTCCCAAGGCGTTCCGTGTTCTTGCCGCCGCGGGAATCAAAGTATTTCTGGTTAAGAAAAGCTCCATCGCGGAAGCCATCGCCCAGTTTAAGAATGGCGAGTTGTCGGAAACCAAGGAGTCCAATGTCGAAGGGCATTGGGCATAAACAAAAAGAAAGGGAGACTAACATGCCACGAGGAGATGGAACAGGACCACAGGGATTAGGCAGAGGAACGG
>Ga0073936_10008053_pt1 | contig 13513 bp, 6 predicted proteins | sample AliMusrvi5mmetaG_FD_87041 | JGI IMG/M metagenome (GOLD analysis project Ga0073936, IMG submission 87041) | Freshwater lake bacterial and archeal communities from Alinen Mustajarvi, Finland, to study Microbial Dark Matter (Phase II) - Alinen... | ecosystem: Environmental > Aquatic > Freshwater >... | reverse complement strand
GCGATTTCCTCGCGCCGGCCCGCCGACCACAACCCGGCGCGTTCGCGAAACCGCACCAGGGCGAGCGTTTCATCGGCACCAAGGCCCACCGGCAATGGCACCGGCGCGATGGGCGGCGGCGCGGCCAGCACCGGCAACGGCGCGTTGTGCGCATAGATGACCACCGTGCCTGCGGCCAGGTCGCCGAGGCGCTGGAACCGCCGGGTCGCCAAACAACTCGCCAGGCCGAAACCATAGGTGAAAAACGGCATGCCATCGACCCAGCGCAGGAAGTTTCTAACAATCGCCTGGCCGAAGGTGATGGGCGAACCGGTGGCCTGCACCACTCGCAAGCCCACGATGCGCTTGCCGGGCGTGGCACCGCGTTTGCCCGCCTCGAACAACACCGGATAGAACCACTCCATCAAGAACCACATCAACAGCAGCATCCCGCCGACCACGCGCCCGCCAATCACGATCCCCAACAACCCCATCGCAATCCCCGCCACGACCATCACCCCGCCACGAATCAACACATCCAGCGCATACGCCCCGGCCCGCAGCATCGGTCCGGCCACCCGCAAACGGATTTCCACTCCCTCCGCGAGTTCCACTGCCTGCAATGTGTCGAGTCTTTCCTCCTTCACGGTGAATTGATGCCCCAACCTAGGCGATTTCCCCGCCGGGTAAAGCCTCGGAAAAAGTATTTGCGCCGGGTAGGGCGCGACGGTCTCGGCACGCCCACGCTTCCGCCCGCACGGGCTGCGCGGCTGCGCGGCGCATGAACTGCCCATGAACCGTCTCTCCCGCAGGGCAGTCAGGGTCGGCCGGGGCCGTCCGACCCTACCGGCGCCCGCCGCGGATCGGCAAGCCTTGCAGGCACGCTGCCGGGCGCGAGTTTGGTGCCGGAGGCGGGCACGCCGCCAGTCGCCGGGCGCACGCTCACCCTAGCAAATCCGGCCGCCGCCGGTTCGACCAGCGCCAGCCCGAGACGAGTGGCAGCGGGTCTGTCGGGATTATCGAGGCGGCGCACTTCCCATTTGCCGGGCGCGGAAAACTCGACGTCCACCTGCAACACCGCGCCCTTGCCCCCATCAATCACAAACCGCGCGTTGCGCTCGTTGCCCTCAACCAGAAACCACTCGCCGAGCCCCACCCATGCCGTCGCAAACATTGCGGGCTTGGCAAACCCGAACCGATCCTCGATCACCAGGCTGGCGTCGCCCTCTCGTTGATAGGTCCACTGCCGCTCAAGCTTTTGCAACCCGGTGTTCGGATAGGCGGAGGCGAAATCAATCACCTCGGTGTCGCACGCGTCGGTGAAATCCGTGCTCACGACCTTTCCGCGGCTCTTGGCCCCCTCGGCCTGCAAGGTGCCCGCCACCACCGGCACCGAATGGCCGAAGGAACTCAGTACCGGCAAACGGTAGCGGTCCGTGCTGAACGTTTCCGCCCGATAGACCATCGCCCCCGGATCGACCAGCACCGCGCGGCCCCGCCACACCACCACGGTCGTGCCGACGTCGTTGTGATTGTGATGTTCGGCGTTGTGGCCGCCTTTCCATGCCGCCGCCATCCCGCCGGCCCGCGCCGGCCGCACCACACACACGCCGCTCTCGGCAAACCACGAGCGCAGCGGCAGCGCGGTGCCGCTGGTGACCGCGCCCGACTGCGCTTCGCCCCGCAACTCCAGGTCAGTTAGGGTTTGATAGATCAGGGGCGTCTCCGCCAGCACTCCCGCCGCGCTGCCGGAAAACGCCTGCTTGTCGAGGAGCCAACGGACCTGCTCTACCAGTCGCCGCTCCGGTTGCGCGGTGAGCGCGCAATCGGCGAATGCCGGATAGATCCCGTCCGCAATCTCCAACTGCGCCGGGGCCGCGGCGATCCGCCGCACGCTTGGCGCCTTGAACAGGTCCACCTGCCCGCCGGTTTGCTTCCCTAACACTTCCGCCAGCACCGCATAGTGCCCGAAACCGTAGTTCCAGTATCCCAATCCCTCGCTGCAATAGCCGTCCCCGGCGAAGCCCGTTAGAAAAACCTCCATGTTCTTGACCGCCCACGCCACCGCCTTGGCCCGCGTCGCCCGCGACGGCTCGCAAGTCAGAATCGCCCCAACCGCCCCGGCCGTGCATACCGCGTTCCAGTTGTTGTCGCAACGCGCCCACCAATGCCCCGCCACCACCTCCTTGGGCGCGGTGCCGTCGATGGTCAGCAACACCGGACCGGTCAGTCGCCGCGCCACGTTTTCACGCATCAGCGCCAGGGTCTCGGCCGGCAGTTGTCCATCTAGCAACCACGCCGCGAGCGCCATCTGGTATCCATTCATCGCCACTGCCAGATCCGCGTACGGGTGACCGCCCTTGCACACCTGCGCGTCGTGATCATGGGCCGGCAGCAGCCACGAGGGATCGGAGCACAGGCTTCTAACCGTTTCATCGATGGCCGGCAAAAAGCGGCCTTTGGCCTCGAGGCATTCACCTATCACCAGCCGCTTGAGCCGGTCCCAGCGCTGCGAGTGCTGCGCCTGATAGCGGGAGCGATCGCCGTTGGTGAAGTATTCGAGGTAGCAATCCCGATCAAATGGCGTCATCGGCGCTTTGAGACTCGTTTCGGCGTGCTTCGTCGCCGTGGCGGCTTCCGGCGTCTGCGCCCAGGCACCCCACCAGACTCGATCCGACGCCGGACGCCCGATGCCACAGGGATGCTCGGGCAAGCGGTCGGCGGGATCTGCCGCGCCGATCACGCCACAAGTCACCAGCCATCCCGTCACTCCGAGCAGTGCCAAGGTTTTCATGTCACATCCCTACGGTAATCCGCGACGAGGGCTTTCAGGGATGCAACCCAAGGAGCCGTTTCCGAAACGTCCCGTGGCGGAGGACAGGCGTCCTCGCCTGTCAGGGAAAACAGCCGTCCCGGCTGTTGCGATTGATTCGTTAGAAATCTCCCCTTGCGCAGGGGCCATGTCCCCTCATCCGGCACACGGCGCGACGAGGTTTGCCAAGGCCCCCGCCAGATCAGGAACTTTGAACTGGAAGCCGTCCGCCAGCAGCGCCTCCGGCAGCGCCCGCTGGCTGTCTAACAAAGCCGCGCCGAAGCCGCCGAGCGCGAGCTTGAGCGCGAAGCCTGGCACTGGCAGCAGCGCCGACCGATGCAATGCCGCGGCCAACTTGCGGGTGAACTCGGCATTGCGCACCGGTTCGGGCGCGGTGCCGTTGACCGGACCCGACAGGTTTTCGGACATCATCACGTGCACGATGGCCGCCCGCAGATCGCACAGATGAATCCAAGCCATCCACTGCCGTCCCGTGCCCAGGCGGCCGCCCATCCCGCACTTGAACACGCGCCGCAAACGCTCAAACGCCAGCCCGCCGCGCCCTAACACCATCCCCAGCCGCAGACACACCACCCGCACCCCGAGCGCCTCGGCCTCCCGCGCGGCGGCTTCCCAGTCCCGGCACAAATCCGCCAGATAGCCGCTGCCGGCCGCCGCCGACTCGGTTAGAACAGCCTCCCCGCCATCGCCGTAATACCCCACAGCCGAGGCATTGACCAACACCCCGGGGCGCTCCCCGGCCGGCAAACGCCGGATCGCCTCCACCACCAAGCGGGTGAGCCCGACCCGGCTTTCATGAAAGCGGCGGCGGGCGTCCGGGGTCCAGCGTTGCGCCACCGACTCGCCCGCCAAATTGATCACGGCGCGGTGGCCGGACAAATCCAGAGCTGCCGGCGATTGCCAGTGCTTGATGCCGGCCAGCCCGCCACAGCCCGATCGGCTTACCCCGGTAACGGACAATCCCTTGGCCGCGAGGCACGAGGGCAGCCCGCGCCCGACAAAGCCCGTCACTCCCAGGATGGCCACGCGATCTCCGTTGTGCATCCCACACCCTCAGCCAGAAATCCTTCCCGCGCAAGTCCGTGCGGCTCCCCTACCCGCCGGAACGACGCACAAAGGAGATGCGCCCGGCACGATCTGTTAGCAAATAAATCTGACGATCGTCAGATTTATTTGCTAACAACCCGGTCGGTTGGATGGCGGCGCGGCGATGTCGAAGAGTGGCTGATTCCCCTCTGTCACGGCTCATTGCCGCCCGGGCTGGCGGGCTGACCTTCGCGCTCCGAACAGACCTCGGCGTTCTCTGTCGTGCCGGCGATGATGCGATGCAAGGCATTCCCCAGCGGTCCGCCGGGCGCCCAAATCCCCGGTGACGCAAGAAAGTCGCAATTCCTGTCAATTTGTCATAGCCTGACGCCAACCTCCGCGCCAAACTCAACCCGCCATGACTCACAAAAATTTCAGCGTGTTTTCCACCTTCCCGAAGATTGGCATTCGCCCGGCGATCGACGGTCGCTACGGCGGGGTTCGCGAATCACTCGAAGACCAAACCATGGAAATGGCCCGTTCCGCGGCGGCGCTCATCTCCTCCTCGTTGCGCTATCCGGATGGCTCGCCCGTCGTTTGCGTGCTCGCCGACACCTGCATCGGCGGCCTTGCGGAAGCGAGCGCATGTGCGGAGAAGTTCGCCCGCGACAACGTCGGCGTTTCGCTCACCGTCACGCCCTGCTGGTGCTATGGCTCGGAAACGATGGACATGGACCCGTTGCTGCCCAAGGCGGTGTGGGGGTTCAACGGCACCGAGCGCCCGGGAGCGGTCTATCTTGCCGCCGTGTTGGCCGGCCACACCCAGAAAGGCTTGCCGGCGTTTGGCATCTACGGCCGCGACGTCCAGCCGGCGGGTGACCCTGACATCCCGGATGACGTCAGCGGGAAAATCCTCAACTTCGCCCGCTGCGGCCTTGCCGTCGCCCTCATGCGAGGCAAGGCCTACCTCTCGATGGGCGGCACCTCGATGGGCATCGCCGGCTCGATGGTCGATTTCTCACTCTGGGAAAAATACTTCGGCATGCGCGTGGAGGACATTGATCTAACGGAATTTATCGGCCGCATCAACAAGGGCCAATACGACCCCGAGGAATATCAAAAGGCCCTCGCCTGGGTGAAAGCCAACTGCCCGGAAGGCGCCGACTACAATGGCGAGGCGCAAAAGCGCAGCCGCGGGCAACTCGACTCCGAGTGGGAATTCAACGTCAAGATGGCCCTCATCGCCCGCGATTTGATGGTGGGCAACCCGAAGCTCGCCGAGGCCGGCCTCCAGGAACAAGCCCGTGGCCGCAATGCCCTCGCTGCCGGGTTCCAGGGCCAGCGCCAATGGACCGACCACTTTCCTAACGGCGATTTCCTCGAGGCGATGCTCAACTCGTCGTTCGACTGGAATGGCAAGCGCGCGCCCTACATCGTGGCCACCGAAAACGACGCCCTCAACGGCGCGGGCATGCTTTTCGGCTGGCTGCTAACCAACACGGCGCAGATTTTCGCCGACCTGCGAACCTATTGGAGCCTCGATGCCATCGAGCAAGCCACCGGCAAACGCCTCTGCGACGAATTGGTGGGCGACGGCATTCTTCACCTCATCAACTCCGGCGCGGCGGCGCTCGATGGCACCGGCGAATGCTCCGATGCCCATGGCAACCCGCTCATGAAACCCCATTGGGAAATCACCGACGAGGAAGTGCAGAAATGCCTCGCCGCCACCACCTGGCATCCGTCGATATCCGAGTACTTTCCCGGCGGCGGCATGAGCACCCGCTTCCGCACCCGCGGCGGCATGCCCGCCACCATGGTCCGCCTCAACCTGGTCGATGGACTCGGGCCGGCGCTGCAAATCGCCGAAGGCCACACCGTCGCCCTGCCCGACGACATCCACGACGCGCTCGACCAGCGCACCAACCCCACCTGGCCGACCACTTGGTTCGCCCCCGTTCTAACAGGCAGCGGCCCGTTCCGCAGCGCCTATGATGTGATGAACCATTGGGGTGCCAACCATTGCGTCATGACCTGCGGCCACGTCGGTCACCTCTATATCACGCTGGCCTCGATGTTGCGGATCCCGGTTTACATGCACAATGTCGCCGATACCCGCGTCTTCCGCCCCAGCGCCTGGAATGCCTTCGGCACCGCCAACCTCGAGGCCGCCGACTTCCGCGCCTGCAACACCTACGGCCCGCTCTATGGCAGGAAATGATTCGTCAATTCCGATCCTTGGCTTGGGATCACACCAAACCGTGAGCGGCCTCGGTCGGCTCAAGGAAGTGAAATCTTCAGGCTTCTTCCCGGTCTCGGCCGGGCGGGTCATGCCGTGGACCAAGGGACCGCACGCAACCGCCGCCTGTCCCAAAGCCCGCGGCGGCAAGCCAAAACCCCAGGGCGTGAACACGTTGCGCCCATGGGAACCACAACCATAGCTCAAACGCTCCGCCACCGCCAGAATCTTCATACGGTGCTTGGGACCCCGCTTACGTGCGGCTGCCCCTCGGTCATTCCCGCCCCTGCCACAGGTTCACAGGCCAAGAACACTCCGACTGAGGACTGCCGCTATCTATCAGATATTGAAATTAAAGGACTGACCCCAACCCTGACCCCAACTACCTGTGCCAAACATCGACCAGTGCGCACAAAGCACTGGCAAGGTGTCGATGTCAACCGGCGCCATTGATTGAAGCGTAAGTTTGAAACACGAAAGCATCTTTGATACCGGTGCCGCCGGCTGGACTCCCGCACGGCACCAAGAGGGGTGTCTGGTGCCTTGAAGCTGCCAATCGTCGCGGCGTACGGCGTCCCGCCATCAAGGAGCTGGACTTGCTGGCAGCGGCCAGATACAACTCTGCCATCACGCCGATGAAAGTTCGCCTGCTGCTAGCATCTGTCGCCGCCCTCTATCTCGCCTCCCTGGCGCTGGCGGCACCGGCCGTGGAGCCGCCCTCCAAGGCACCTGCCGGGCAATGGCCCGCCAAAGTCCCACCTGGCAAAGTCCCACCCGTCATAATTACGCCCGGAAAATTCCCACCTGGCAAAGTGCCCCCCGCCAAAGTCACGGCTGACCAGGTACCTGCCGAGAAATGGCCCGCCATGGCCGAAGCGGGCGACCCTCTGGCCCAGGCGCTATTGGCACGAGCCTTTCTCTATGGCACGGACGGGAAGGACTGTAATCCGAAGTCGGCCGACGTGTGGGCGCGTCGGTCCGCGAGGCAGAACCATCCGCTGGGTTTATTCCTGCGGGGATGTTGTCGTGACCATGACTACATGCGGCCCAAGGCGCAGCGCGAGGAAGAGGCGAAGCCCTTCTTTGAAAAGGCCCTTGCCGCGGGCTTTGTGAAACAGGCCGAGCAAGGCGGCCGGCAGTGGCTTTCCCTGTTGGGGGATGCCCATCACTACGGGTTCGGCATGCCGCAAAGCAGCGAGGAGGCCGTGAGATGGTGGCGCAAGGCGGCGGCCTTGGGCGATGCCAACGCCATGTTCAGTCTCGGGGATCTTATGGGCCACACGATGCCAGTGGATCATGTGGCGGCACTGCAATGGTTTCGCAAGGCGGCCGAGTTGGGTGATGCAAATGCCATGACTTCCATCGGTACTTGGTATTACTATGGAGCCGGGGTTAAGGATGACATGTCAGCAGCCGTCGAATGGTGGCACAAGGCCGCGGACCGGGGAAATATCGAAGGTATGTCTTGCCTCGGCCATTTCTACCACTGGGGACCTCGGATGTACAGAGATGAATGCGAAGCAATGAAATGGCTGCTCAAGGCTGCCGCCGTGGGTTGTACCGACGCCATGCTAAGGATCGGCGAATGTTACAGTGACGGCCTCGGCGTCAAGACCGATAAGGTGGAAGCCGCCAGGTGGTATCGCAAGGCAGCGGCATTGGGGGACTGGCGCGCAAAACAAGCCCTGGTTGAAATGGATCGCGCCAAATAGCCCGTGGTTGGGGTCATGGTTGGGGTCAGTCCTTTAATTTCAATATCGGATAGATAGCGGCAGCCCGCAGTCTGAGTGGTCTCTTGGCCTGTGAACCTGTGGCAGGGGCGGGAATGCCCGAGCGGCAGCGGCAGGGACCTCCGTGGTGATGGGGGGCTGCAAGCCGATGTGCAAGGCAGGAGCCCGATCGGTGGGCGTTGGAAGCTGCTGGCCGGGTTTGCATCGATAGCATGCACAGGTGCGTGTGTTACCGTTGGATCGGCGTGCGGCAGCTAAGGCAGGTCGCGGCATGCATCCGTACCCGCATTCCGGCATGCGACGGCCGCAGACCGCCGCTACAATCACTCCCTGCCGGCACCCGTGGCCTTGGTGGCTAGCGAGGCTTCGCCTCAGACCCAAGACGCAAGACTTCAAGACACAAGCCGAAGAACTTGACCTAACAACAACATCTTTGGCTTTTCAAGGACTCTAGGGGCGCATTTGCGCTCCATGGGCACTGGGCCGGAAGGCAGGCAGTCAGGACCTGATGCGGGACGCCCGCAGCCACGTTAGGAGTTGCGGCTGGACGCCACAAAGTCATCAAGGCGCTGGCTTCCAGAGGAGGGCCGACATTTCCACTTGCCCGAGTGGGTGCCCCCGGCTAGGGTCTGGCGCAACCACCGACCCCACCACCACTATGAGTATCATGAGTTTTATCAAAGGCGAGCTGCTTGAAATCATCGAATTCCTTGATGATTCGCGTGACACTCTGGCGTGGCGGTTTCCCGATCAGGACAAGTCGATCAAGAACGGCGCGCAACTCATCGTCCGCGAGAGCCAGGCCGCGCAGTTTGTCTATCTCGGTCAATATGGCGATTGCTTCGCCCCCGGCAAGTACTCGCTGACCACCGACAACATCCCCGTCCTGACGCGCCTCAAGGGTTGGAAATACGGTTTCGAATCCCCGTTCAAGGCGGATGTCTATTTCATCACCACCCGTCTGTTCACCGGCAACAAATGGGGCACGCCCAATCCAATCATGATGCGCGACAAGGACTTCGGAGTCGTCCGCCTCCGCGCTTTCGGCATCTTTGACTTCAGAATCGTCGATGCCCCGGTGTTTCTCAAGGAAGTGGTTGGCACCGATCAGCACTTCCGGCTCGATGCCTTCGCCGACACCATGCGTGCCCGCATCGTCAGCGTGTTCAGCGATGCGCTGGCCAGCGCCGCGGTGCCTGCCCTGGATGTTGCCGCGCGCTATTCCGAGATGGGCGATGCCCTGTTGCCGCTTATCAATCCGCAGGTCACCACCAAATACGGCATCGAAATCACCAGCTTCGTGCTCGAAAATGTCTCGGTGCCGCCCGAAGTGGAGGCCGCCATCGACAAGCGCTCCAGCATGGGCGCGCTCGGCAATCTCAACGACTATGTGAAATTCCAAATGGCCGAATCCATGACCAAGGGCGGCACCGGCGAGTCAGCGGCAGCAATGCCCGCGCAGATGGCGATGGGCTTCGGCCTCGCCCAGGAGATGGTCAAGCAAATGCAACAACCGGCCGCCGCCGGCAGCCCGCCGCCGCTGACAAGCGCCGTCGCACCAGCGGGAGCAGCGCCGGCAGCCAACCCGGAAATGCTCAGCCCCGCGCAGGCGGCGGAAGTGTTAGGCGTGGCCGAGGCCGACGTCATCGCCGCCATCGAGGCCGGGGATTTGAAAGGCAAGAAGATCGGCACGGTCTATCGGGTCTCGCGCGCCGCGATCGACGCGTTTCTAGCCGGTTGATCCGGACCATGAAGAGACGGAAGAAGAGAAAGCATCTGTCGGATCGGACGAATCGGACGGATCCCTTTCCCCAGGAAACGAATAAGGGCGGGCTCCTTTTCTGCAATCACGCTGTTGTAGATGATAGAGATCAAGGCCGCACAGAGGACTGTGCCGCCTGCTACCGCGGCGCGGGCGCGCTTTGCCCCGTCACTTCGAGCGTCACCGGGCCGAGCAGGCCGGATGTGAGGTCGCCGCGGTAGCGGGTTGGAATGGTTAGATAATGATTGGCGAGGGTGTTATAGACCAGCACCTCGATACGGTTGTCGCCGGGCTTAAGCAGTTGGGAAAGGTCCACGCGCCAGGGCGGCGCGATGCGGATGCCGGCGACCTTGCCGTTGACGCGCACTTCAGCCGTGGAGACGACCTTGCCGAGGTCAAGCCATGCGGTGCCGCGGGCCTGGTCCGGGGTGAGCGAAACGGTCTTGCGGTACCATGCGCCGCCGGAATAGGACTCCAACACGCCCGCCTTGGACCAATCGCCTAACTGAATCCGGCCTGCCGCGCATTCGAGCGCGATTGGCGCGACGATGCCTGCCCCGCCGTAATTGCCGCGTTCCTGTTCGATGCGCAATGCCACCTTCGCCAACGCGGGCATCGGCGCGGGCAACTCGAAACGACCGCCGGCGGCCGCTTGCGTGCCTAGCACTTCCTTGCCGTCGACCCACACCCGCACTTTGCCGCGGGCGGTAATCGTCATGGCTCGCAAGCCGGGCGGCGCGGTGAAACGATACCAACCGGCCGGCTGTGCGACCTGCGGGCGGATGTCAAACGGCAACACCGCAGCGTCGGAGAACCACCGCATCGCTAGCGGCGCGGGCGGCCCACCAACGCGCTCAGCCGGTTCTACCGGAGATGGCGCGGCTTCGAGTTTGGCACGCGTGCTAACAACAAAGAAGGCGCGTCCGGGTTGGTCGTAGCGCAGCAGAATGGGATTGGCGCCGCGCTTGAGCGCGAGCGCGGGCTGGCCAGTTAATTGATGGTTGAGCCAGACGGCGGCCGGGCGGATGCCCCCGCTGAAGGCTTGTGCCTCACCATCTTGTTGGGCGGCCACGGTGCTCCAGAGGTAGTAGCGGGTGCCGCCGGGCTCGGGGCCATAGACAAATTCGTTATGACCGTCCGTGCGCGCACCGAGGCAGAGGAACGCATCAGTAACATTCTCCTTGAGGCCGTGGTAACCTTGATGGCCGGGATCGCCTTCGACGCCCCATTGCCACGAGAATTCGTAGGGTTGCCATTGCAACTTCTTGCCGCCAATTTCAACGGGCACCGTGGGGTCCACCGCCTTCAGTGCTGCGAGTTGGGCGTCGAGGTTCGCATCGGCAGACAGCGGGCCGAGTTTCCAAAACCTCGGGCCGTACGACTGGGTCACCCGTTGCCATTTCGAATCATCCAACTCCGGTGCCTGCCAACCGGGATTGGTTGCGGTTTCATCGGCATAGCGGAATTGCTGCGCCTCGGCACCAATCAGCGCCGGAGTGGGCGGCCAGCGGTAATCGCCGAAGCGGTTGTCCATGGTCGGCTGCAACTCGAAGTCCCAGTCGCCATCCACAGCGATCCTGGAAACCGCGGCCTCTGTTTTGTTAGAAGCGGCGAGCAGCGGCTGTCCGGGGCTGAAGACGATCAATTGCGCTTCGGAAGCGGCCAGCGGCAGGAGCAAGCGGGTGCCCTCGGCGGTTTGGGCGAGCACCGGCAGCGGGCGGGTGGCACCGGTCCAGACGTCCCACAATTCGACCTTGCCGGTGGCGCGGAACCAACATTCGGCGTCCTGCGGCGCGTTGTGAACCATGAACACGTCGCGCGGGCCGACACGCCGGTGCATCATGTTAGGTGAAGCATTTGTCGGGGCGAGCACGGCGAAATCGCGCGTGAAAGCCTTCGTGACCTCGGCAACCAACTCCTCCGGCTTTGCCACGCGGGTGGTGAGTTGCGCCACCAGCGCGGCAAGTTCCGCATCGTCGCGGCCGGCACGGTCGCTGGCTTCGGGCGAGGCGCCGAGCACAAGCACCAAGCCGCCGGCACGCTGAAACTCCAGCGCCTTTTGCAGCGTGCTCCAGCGTGCCGCTCGCATCGCAGGCAACACCAACACGCGATAGCGCTCGCCGCTGACGCACAGTTGTTTGTCGGCGATTTGGGCGCGGGCCAGCGATTCGAAGTCCATGAAATCGAAATCGATTCCCCGCCCGTAAAGTTGTTCGCCCGCCTTGAACGCGGCATCCACCGACTCCGGCCCGCCGAGGCCGGCTTCCATCGGAGCGACAGGATACATCACCGCCACGTCGCAGCGGTGATCGCCCTGGCTCATCAGATAACTGAGCCGCTGAACGGACGCCATGAAGCGGTCCATGTGCGCCCAATACGGCATGCGGAAATGATTGCAAGGCGGTGCCCATTCCCAAAACCCGCCGTGAGTCGAGTAATACAGGCCGTGCAGCGTGAGCAAGTTGTAGCCTTGAGCGAAGTTGGCGAATGTCGCCTCGGTTAGACGCTCGGTGTTGGTACCCCAACCGCTGCTGTGATAGCCCTCGATCCACACCCGCGGCCGTTGATAGAGATGGGCGATGGAACTGGCTACCTTGCCTTTGACGAGGTCGTGACTGAGGCCGGGCTGGTCGCTGCCGGGTCCCTGATTCCAGCGTTGGGTGCGGAAATAGTCGCCGAACTCGGTAACATCCCGCCCGCGCCCGCCATGGTCGCAGCCGAAGATCATGCCCCGCTGCTGGTGCCAGTCGAAGCACGGCTTGAAAAAGCCTTCTTCCGTTAGAGCCACCATCACATCGCGGTAATCGAGCCGCAGCTTGGGCGTGCGCGGACCGATGTCTTCAAACAGTGCCGCCAACTCCGGCAGCAGGTCATAACCCTTGCGATTCTTGAACTCCCCGGCGAACCGAGCCGTCCACAGGTTGCCGCCCACGCCGAAGCCGAGTTCGTCGGAAAAGAAGAAGTTCAATCCCTTGCCGCCCTCACCCGGATTGCGATCCTCAAATTGACCGAAAAACTTCTTCGCGTACGTCGGTCCGGTCTGCGGATTCATCGGATCGATCGACGGAGTGTGCTGCTGCGCCAGCACCGCCACCAAGTGGTGACGCGGGCCGGGGGCCTGCCATTTCAGCACGCCGTTGACAAGGTGATCGCGCAAATCCACCGCCGTGCCGGGCACCACCTTGCCGTCCTTCAATTGATAGGCGGACACCGACAGCGTCTGCGGCGGCAACTGCCACTCAAGCACGCCGGCGCCCACGTCGCGTGACTGTGCTTGCAGCGTTGATCCTGTTAGATCCGGCTGTGCCTTGAGTATCCCGTCGGTCACCCAGCCCTGGCCGAGACCGAGGGTGTAATCGCTGAGGCTGACAGCCATGTGGTGTTGTTTGGCCTCCTGGATGAACCAACCGACGAGTGTCCACCACGGTGCGGAAAACAAGGGCGGCTCGCTGGGAAATGTCAGCCCGTAGCTGTTGCCGCCGTGGTCGGTGTGGGCGTAATTGATTTGCAGGCCCATGACGCCCTTGACCTTGTCGAGTTGCTCGATCTGCCAGGCGAGCCGCTCCTTGGTCAGCGGATCGCCGAGCCACCAGTAGAACGCCACTTCGCCGTATCCCGGTGGTGGTTGCCGGAAACCCGGCAGCGCGTCGAGGTCGGCATTTCGGTTAGGGAAGCCGATGGCATGTGCCGGTGGTGGCGCGACCTTGGCGGGATCGCTGAAGGCAAGGTCGCCAGCGCGGGCGAGCAAGGGCGCAAACAGCAGCAGTGCGAGGCAGACTGGGGTTTGTGTTTTCATGGTGAGGGTTGGAGGATGGAGCGCCGTTGATGGAGCGCCGTTGATGGAGCGCCGTTGATGGAGCGCCGGCTTCAGTGGCTGTCGGGAAACTCCATCCTTGCGATTTTCATTAGGAAAGCCAAACTTCCGGGCATGGCGCAGTATATTG
>Ga0073936_10008050_pt1 | contig 13516 bp, 12 predicted proteins | sample AliMusrvi5mmetaG_FD_87041 | JGI IMG/M metagenome (GOLD analysis project Ga0073936, IMG submission 87041) | Freshwater lake bacterial and archeal communities from Alinen Mustajarvi, Finland, to study Microbial Dark Matter (Phase II) - Alinen... | ecosystem: Environmental > Aquatic > Freshwater >... | reverse complement strand
GTCCTTGGGCCCCATCGTCGAGCATCTTATGATGAGGGGCGCCTAGGCGCGGGGAGGAATGATCTGATGATCGGTGAAAAGAAGTCCCGCCCGATATTCGACTGGGCCGGTCAGACCCGCTCTGTGGGATTCGTTCAAGAAGCTCGACCCCCGGCACCAGGCCCGCAATCCTGTCATGTTCGTCGTAGAGGTCGGCAGTGTGCTGACCACCGGCCTGTGGCTGCAGGCGCTCTGCGGCCGCGGGGAAGCCCCGGCCGGATTCATCCTGGCCGTCTCCCTCTGGCTGTGGTTCACCGTGGTCTTCGCCAACTTCGCGGAGGCCATGGCCGAGGGCCGCGGCAAGGCCCAGGCCGCGAACCTGCGCAAGGCCCGGCGCGACACTCCGGCCAAGAAGCTGGAGCGAGCCAGCAAGGACGCGAAGACGGAGGTTGTTTCGGCCTCCACCCTGCGCAAGGGCGACGTGGTCCTGGTGGAGGCCGGGGATGTTATCCCCATGGACGGCGAGGTGGTCGAGGGCGTGGCCTCGGTCAACGAGGCGGCCATCACCGGCGAATCGGCCCCCGTCATCCGGGAGAGCGGCGGCGACCGCAGCGCGGTCACGGGCGGCACGCAGGTGCTCTCGGACTGGCTGGTAGTCCGCATCACGGCCAATCCCGGCGAGACCTTCCTGGACCGGATGATCGGCATGGTGGAAGGCGCCCAGCGCCAGAAGACCCCTAACGAGATCGCCCTCAACATCCTGCTGGCGGGCATGACCATCATCTTCCTCTACGCGACCGTGACCTTGCTGCCCTTTTCCTTGTTCAGCGTGGAGACCGCGAAGGCGGGCCAGCCCGTTACCATCACCGTGCTCGTGGCGCTCCTGGTCTGCCTCATCCCGACCACCATCGGCGGGCTCCTGCCCGCTATCGGCATCGCGGGCATGGACCGGATGATCCAGGCCAACGTGATCGCCATGTCCGGCCGCGCCGTGGAGGCGGCCGGGGACGTGGACGTGCTCCTGCTCGACAAGACCGGGACCATCACCTTGGGCAACCGGCAGGCCGTGGCTTTCCTGCCCGCGGGCGGCGTGCCCATCGAGCGGCTGGCGGACGCCGCCCAGCTTTCCTCCCTGTCCGACGAGACCCCGGAGGGCCGCAGCATCGTCATCCTGGCCAAGGAGAAGTACGCCATCCGCGAGCGCCACGTGCACGAGCTGGGCGCCTCCTTCATCCCCTTCACGGCGCAGACCCGGATGAGCGGCGTGGACCTGCAGGACGGCCGGCGCATCCGCAAGGGCGCGGCCGAAGCGGTGGAGGCCTACGTGCGGGAACAGGGCGGATCTTTCCCCCCTGAGGCGCGGGCCGCGGTCGAAAGCATCGCCCGGGGCGGCGGTACGCCTTTGGTGGTGGCGGAGCGCGGCCAGGTCCTGGGCGTGGTGCACCTCAAGGACATCGTCAAGGGCGGCATCAAGGAGCGTTTCGCGGAGCTGCGGCGCATGGGCATCACCACGGTGATGATCACGGGCGACAATCCCCTGACCGCGGCCGCCATCGCCGCCGAGGCCGGGGTGGACGATTTCCTGGCCCAGGCCACGCCGGAGGCCAAGCTCAAGCTCATCCGCGACACCCAGGCCGGCGGCCGCCTGGTGGCGATGACCGGCGACGGCACCAACGACGCCCCGGCCTTGGCCCAGGCGGACGTGGCCGTGGCTATGAACTCCGGGACCCAGGCCGCCAAGGAAGCCGGCAACATGGTGGACCTGGACTCCAACCCGACCAAGCTCATCGAGATCGTGGAGATCGGCAAGCAGCTCCTGATCACGCGCGGCGCCCTGACCACATTCAGCATCGCCAACGACGTGTCCAAGTATTTCGCCATCATCCCGGCGGCCTTCGCCGGCACCTACCCGGCGCTCCAGGTGCTCAACATCATGCGCCTGGCCACGCCGGCCAGCGCCATCATGTCTGCGGTCATCTTCAACGCGATCATCATCATCCTGTTGATCCCGCTGTCCTTGCGCGGGGTGAAGTACCGCGCCGTAGGGGCCAGCCGCCTTCTGCGCGACCACATCTTCATCTACGGGGTGGGCGGGGTGGCGGCGCCGTTCATCGGCATCAAGCTCATCGACATGCTTTTGGTGTCGTTGCATCTGATCTAGGAGGAGATATGTATTGGGAGCAGCTTAAGACCTCGGTCCTGGCCCTGCTGGTGCTTTCCGCGCTGACCGGCATCGTCTATCCTTTGGTGATGACGGGCGCGGCGCAGGCCATCTGGCCGTGGCAAGCCAACGGGAGCCTGATCTTGAGGGACGGCAAGGCCGTGGGCTCTCGCTTGATCGGCCAATCTTTCGACGACCCGAAGTTTTTCTGGAGCCGCCTTTCGGCCACGACCCCGCCGTACAACGCCTCCAATTCCTCGGGCTCGAACTACGGCCCTCTCAATCCGGCGCTTGAGAAGGCGGTGGCCGACCGCTTCGCGGCCCTGCGGCGGGCCGACCCCGATAACAAGGCGGCCATCCCCGTGGATTTGGTGACGTCTTCAGCCAGCGGATTAGACCCGCACATCAGCCCGGCCGCGGCATATTACCAGGCTGGCCGCGTGGCCCGGCTGCAGGGGTTGCCCGAGGCCGAGGTCCGCCGCCTCATCGAGTTCCATACCGAGGGCCGCCTCTGTGGCCTGCTGGGCGAGCCGCGGGTCAACGTGCTGGAGCTCGATCTGGCGCTCCAGACCATCGTCAAGAGATGATGACCGGCGACGGCCGGCCGACGCGGGAGTATGGACTGGCGGCCGCGGCCGTCGCTTTGGCGACCCTGCTGGGTTTTGCGATGTCCCCTTACCTGGCCCTGACCAATCTGGTCATGGTCTACCTGTTGGCGGCCCTGCTCGTGGCCGCGCGGGGCCGCCGCGGGCCCGCGCTGTTCGCCTCGGCGTTGGGTGTGCTCTGTTTCGACTTCTTCTTCGTACCGCCCCGCTACAGCTTCGCCGTGTCCGACACCCGCTATGTGCTGACCTTCCTGGTCATGTTCATCGTCGCGGTCATCATCAGCCAGCTGACCACCCGCCTGCGGACGCAGGCGGAAGCGGCCAGGCTCGGCGAGATGCGCACGGCCGCCATGCACGCCCTCAGCCGCGAGCTCGCCACCGCGCGCGGTCAGGATGCCGTCTTGCAGGCCACGGTCCGCCACCTGGCCCAGGTCTTCGGCGGAGATATCCTGGCCCTGGTCCCTTCTCCGGAAGGCGGCTTGCGCTCGGGAGCCTCCTCCGCCGGGCTGCGGGAGCTATGTGAAAAGGAGCGCAGCGTGGCGCAGTGGGTCTTCGCGACGGGCCGGCCCGCTGGCCTCGGCACCCAGGCCTTGCCCATGTCGGAGGCGCTCTTCGCGCCCTTGATCGCGGCCCAGGGGCCGGTGGGAGTCCTGCGCTTGCAGCCGCGCCTCAAGCCTGGGCCGCTCGATCCGGAGCAGGCGCTGCTCCTGGATGCTTTTGCGCACCAGATCGGCTTGGCTCTGGAGGCGGACCGTCAGGCGGAGAGGGCCAAGGCCGCGTTTTTGGATGCCGAGAAAGAGCGCCTGCGCAGCTCTCTTTTGAGCTCGGTATCGCACGATCTGCGTACCCCCCTGGCCGCCATCATCGGTTCGGCCAGCAGCCTCCTGCAAGGCGGCGGCGCTCCCGTCGGAGGCAAGGCCCGCGAGCTGCTGGAGAACATCCAGCAGGAGGCCGAGCGCTTGGCCCGTCTGGTCCATAATCTCATCCAGGCCACGCGGCTGGAATCGGGAGCCGTGCAGCTGCGCAAGGAGCCGTGCTCCCTGGAGGAGCTGGTGGGCTCCGCCTTGGAGCGGACCGAGAAGCTGCTCGCGGGCCGCAGTATCGCCACCCGCCTGCCCGAGGACCTGCCCCTGGTCCCCCTCGACGGAATCCTGGTCGAGCAGGTGTTCGTCAATCTCCTGGAAAACGCGGCCCGGCACACTCCGGCCGGCGCCGGCGTCGAGGTCTCGGCCCGAGCCGAGGAGAAGCGGGTCCTGGTCGAGGTCGCGGACCACGGGCCGGGCCTGCCTCTGGACGCGTTGGAGCGGGTGTTCGAGAAATTCTACCATGCTCGTTCCGCCGCGGCCGGAGCTGGGCTGGGCCTGGCCATCTGCCGGGCCGTGGTCGAGGCGCACGGCGGCCGCATCTGGGCAGAGAACCGTCCTGGGGGCGGGGCCATCTTCCGTCTCGCATTGCCGCTGGGGGAAGCCGATGTCCGCGGGTGAACGCAAGGTTCTGGTGGTCGAGGATGAGGCGCCCATCCTGCGGTTCTTGCGTTCCGCCCTCCAGGAAAAGGGCTTCACGGTCATCGAGGCGATGCAAGGCAGGTCCGCCCTGGAGCTGGCGGCCGCGCGCAAGCCTGACCTGATACTCCTGGACCTCATGCTTCCGGATATGGACGGCATCGAGGTCCTCAAGCGCCTGCGCCAATGGTCCGCGGCTCCGGTCATCATCATTTCCGCCAAGGGCGACGAGAGCGACAAGATCGCCGGCCTGGACGCCGGGGCCGACGACTATCTGACCAAGCCCTTCGGCGTCGACGAACTTCTGGCGCGCATGCGCGTGGCTTTCCGCCACGCCGAGCAGACGCCCCAGGACCAGCTTCCGGTCTACGAGCACGAGGGCTTGAAAGTGGACCTGGCCGCCCGCCGCGTCTGGGCGCGCAGGAAGGAGGTCCATCTCTCCCCGCTTCAGTACGACCTGCTGGCCCTGCTCGTGCGCAATGCCGGCCGGGCCGTGGGTCAGAAGCAGATCATCAAGGAGGTCTGGCCCAAGGGCGGCGACGTGAGTCCGGAGTCCGTGCGCATCTGCGTGCATCAGCTTCGGCACCGCATCGAGAGCGACCCGGTCCGGCCCCGCCACATCAAGACCGAGCCCGGCTTTGGCTATCGGCTCAAATCGCCGGAGGACTGAGAGGCGCTCGGATCAGCCGCGGCTGCTTTGAAGCTCGGGATACCGCTCCCGCGCTCCTTTCAGCGCGGCGTCGCCCGACTGGACGAACGAGCTGAACCCCATCGCGCACATCGCCAGCGGCAGCCCGTTCGCTTTCAGGGAGTCTTTCGCGGCGGCGAGGAAAGCTTTTGAGAATTGATGGATGCCCGGATCGTCATTCCGGCTGAGCGCGGCATCGTATTCGGCGTAGCGCGTGCGCAGCATTTTTTCGAAAGGCTCGGCATGGCCGATATCCTGATCGGCGCCTTTGACGAACCATTGATAGGCCTGTTTATGGAATTCATCCATCCCTTTGCGGTAGCCGGCGTCGTTCGCATATTGCTTCCGGGACAGGCGCGTCAGAAGGTACATGCAGGCGATGATCAATTCGTTGTTAAGATCGATCGGCTTGGCCGCTGAAGTCAGGATGTCTTCCAGCGGCGTCCCCTTCTTGCCGCGCATCATCTGGTCGAGCCAGCTGACCAGGGCGGTCTCGAAGGAATCGGCCTGCGGCCGCAGGAAGCCCAGATTCTTGAGGAATCCTTTTATGATTGCAGTCAGGATGAACACGCTTTTGGGCATCATATCGCGGACCTTATCGTAAGTTGATTCCCAGCGTCCAGTGGCCCCTCTCCTTCCACAGTTCTCTCGATAGGACGTCCGCGATGTTGCCGGCGAGGAGTTTGTTGCCCTTAGGCGTGCAATGGCCGAAATCTCCAGCGAACAGATCTGTGAAATAATCCTTCAAAGAACCGCTCTTCACCGCATCCTTGAAAATCTTCTCATTGTCCACAAAGATGATCCCACCGTCGCGCCCTTGGAATATGTTTTTTAACGGCTCCATGCTGCGCATCGGATATTGCATGCAGACCAGCATGACACCGCGCCTGTCCAATATCTCTTTCAGACGGCGATAATTGTCCGCAACGGAAAAAATCGGCAATTCCCCCTGTTCTTGATACACCTTCCCCAGTTCCTCGGAAGCCCAGCCATTCCTGGGATCGATCTCCAGAGCCCGCTTGAGGGCCGCGGCTGCCTCCGCGAATCTGCCCTGCGCTCGATGCGCGCTTCCCAGCAGCAGATAAGCCCGGTCATCCCTGGGATTGATCTTTAGAGCCCGCTTGAAGGCTGACGTTGCATCCGCAAATCTGCCCTGGGATTGATACAGCGCTCCCAGTTCCGCATAGGCCCTGTCATTGCTGGGATCGATATCCAGAGCCCGCTTGAGGGCCGCTGCTGCATCTGCGAATCTGCCCTGTGCTCGATACGCGCCCCCCAGCAGCAGATAAGCCCTGGCATTGCGGGGATTGATCCTTAGAGCCCGCTTGAAGGCTGACGTTGCATCCGCAAATCTGCCCTGGGCTTGATACAGCTCTCCGAGTCCCGCATGAGCCTTGTCATCCCTGGGATTTGTCTTTAGAGCCTGCTTGAGGGTCGCTGCCGCAGCTGCGAATCTGCTCTGGTCCTGATGCATGCTCTCAAGCGACAGATAAGCCTCGTGATTGCCGGGATTGATCTCCAGAGCCCGCTTGAAGGTCGCTGCTGCATCTGCGAATCTGCCCTGTGCTCGGTATGTGCTCCCCAGCAACAGATAAGCCCAGTCGATCCTGGGATTGATCTTTAGAGCCCGCTCGAGGGCTGACGTTTCATCCGTGAATCTGTCCTGGCTGTGATACAGCTCTCCCAGTTCCGCATACGCCAACCCATTCTTGGGATTGATCTCCAGAGCCCGCTTGAAGGCTGCCGCTGCATCCGTGATTCTGCCCTGGGCTCGATACGCGTTGCCAAGTCCCACATAAGCATTGTCATCCCTGGGATCGATCTCCAGAGCCCGCTTGAGGGTCGTAACGGCCGCCGCGAATCTGCCCTGGTTTTTGTAGGCATTCCCAAGTTCCACATAAGCCTTTTCATTCTTGGGATCGAGCGTCAGGATCGACTCCGTGGCCACCCCGTGCGGCATATCCCCGGTGCGGCGTCCCATGCTTGCGATGTGCTGCCATGCTATTCCCGCCAGTTTGTAGGTCCTAAGAGTCCTGATGAGCCGCACGATGCGCGGGCTGGTCTCCGACTCATAAAGCATATGGTGCCCGTTATCATTGATCCCCATCATTGCCACGACCATGTCCGGATGATAGGTGTCCAGGTCCGACTCCAAGCGGTGCAAGAGCAACGATGTGTTGGTTCCGCTGAAGCCTCGGTCTATCACACTGAATCGCATCCCCGGATTGCGCTCGTTGAGCGCCAGCTCCAATAATGCGGGATACTGCTCCTGGGTGGTGGACTCTCCGATGCACATGATCCGATATGCGCCTTTCTGCTGCATGGCCAGCGCGTTCCTGTGCGCCTGCCGACTCGAGATGATGAATCCGCCCAAACGGAGTGCCGCTTCAAGGCCGATAATAGCCAGAACAAATCCAAATATCACAAGCCCCAGCTTTTGACGGAGGTGGATATCCTTCCGGCTCGATGCGGTCATAGGGATTACAGCATGCCGTTTGGCTTGCCGATCGGCACAACGAAGGCGGAGGCCCTCGCCAGGGACATCGAGGATTTTGTGCGCTTCATGGCCGCGCGCGCTCGTAACGCCAGGCTCCCGGAGCCATCGTCAGCCGATGGCGGGAGCCTGGCAGGGAAGGGTTTCCCGACTGGTGTCCCGCGTCCTCCTGCCACAGGGCGACGCGGATGTCTCCCGCCGTCGCGAGCCGCGTGACGAAGCTCTCTGGCGGGCCCTTGACTGCCGCCCTGACCGCGGCGCCGGCATCGGTGTGCCGGCTCAACCAGTGGAGCGTCACCCAGGTAGGCGGGACAAGCTTGAAATCGCCGCTATCGCATCTGGATAGCGCTTCCCGTGGGCTGCACCAGGCGTAGGAATCGATCTCGCGTCCATCGATCGTGACCCTGCCGTCGCCAGCGGCTACGAAGAACCAGGTGCTGAACCGGTGCGGGACATCCACCGGCGGCAGCCAGTGCGAGAGGAACGCCAGCCGCTCCCGCGCCAGGAGAAATCCCACCTCTTCAGCGGCCTCCCGCACGGCAGCGGAGCGGGCGCGGTCGATCTCGTCGGCCCCATGGTCGGCGGCCTCGACCTTGCCGCCAGGGAAGACCCACATGCCGCCGAACGCGCCGCCGACGGGGCGCCGCAGCATCAGCGTCTCGACGCCTGCCGGCCCATCGCGCATGATGGCCACGCTTGCGGCGGGCTTCACGAGTTGCCGGCCTGCGTCCTCAGCGCCTCCGCCTGCCGCCGCGCCTTCGCGGCCTTGCTGCTGAGTGGGCTTTCGATCGGGCTGAAGCGGAAGGAGCATCGCCAGAAGATCCTTTAGAACGTATACGCCGCCGCGACCGTCATGCCCAGGCCGTAGTAGCCGACCCCAGCGCGGCTCTCCATGGAGCGCAGGCCGTCGAGCGCGGCGTTGAGCCTCCAGGTGGTGTCCGGTATCTGCCATTCGTAGCCCAGGCCCAGGTCCCACGCCGCTGAAGGCCCCAGGATAGGGGCCGCGAAATTCGACCGTTGGTCCGGGCCTACCACGTCGGAGACGGCCATGCCCAAGCGCAGGAGCACATAGCGCGTCTGCGGCGTGGCCAGCGGGACCAAGGCGAACTCCACTCCCAGCGGCACGGCCCAGCGCGTCAGCTTGCCCTGGGCGCCGTCGGTCCGGGTCTGGTGCAGGGCTTCGGCCTCCAGGCCGCCGTAGCCGCGCAGCCAGGGGAAGAAGTGCTTCTCGTAGAGGGCGCGCACGCCGGGCAAAGAGGCGACCGTGGTCGCGTGGCCGTTGCCGGTGAACGGGAAGATCATGGTGGAGGCCGGGCCTATTTCGATAGCCTGCGCCTTGCGATAGGACCAGCTTTCCCCGCTCCGGGCGGCCGTCGCCTTGACCTGGCCTTGGCCGCTGGGCATGGGCGCGTTGGAGTTGAGGTAATGCAGGAAATCCGCCTTGTCCTTTTCCGTCCAGGCCTGCTGGCTGTTCAGGGGCGGCGCGCTCTGCGCCCGCGCGCCGGAGGCAGGCAAGAGCCACGCCGCGCAGGCGGCGGCGAAAAGAACCCCTTGAAATCTCGCCACGGATTCATTATATCTAATGCTATGGGACTTCGCTTCCGGACGCTCGCCGCCGCCCTCTGCCTAGGCCTGCTCGTCGCGCCGCAAGCGGCCCAGGCCAAGACCGTGGCCCAGGCGCGCCGGGAACTGCTAACGCAATCCTTGCGCTATCTCAATGTCCCCTATCTTTGGGGCGGGGTGTATCCGGGCACCGGGCTCGACTGCTCGGCTTTCGTGCGGCTGGTCTATCACGCCGCCGGCTTCAGCCTGCCGCGCGTGGCCTGGCAGCAGTTCAACGCCCTGCGCGCCTTGCCGCCCCGCGAGGTTCTGCCCGGCGACCTGCTCTTCTTCTCCATGAGCCATCCCGGCTCGCGCCAGGTGGACCATGTCGGCATATACCTCGGCAAGGGTCTCTTCATCCACGCCTCGACCAGCAACGGCGTGCATGTGGAATCCGTCGCCAAGCCGTATTATATGCAGCGGCTCATCGCGGCGCGGCGCTACGCCGGATTCTAGCCGCGTCGAGGTAGAAGGCCAGGTCCTGCCGAGCTTTCTCGTCCGGGCACAGTCTCAGCCTCTCCCGCGCCTCAGCTACCGCCGCCTCCGGCCGGCCCGCCTCATGATAGTACCAGGCCAAGTATTGATGCAGCATCGGATGCTCCGGCGTCAGTCCGCGGGCCGCTGAAAGCGCGCTCCAGGCCTCGGGCAGGCGCCCGCGCTCCAGGCAGGTCTGGGCCAGCATCAAGCGCGCGCGCGGCACACCCGGGGCGCAGGCCGCGGTCTGGGTCCAGAGCGCGACCGGATCAGTGAAGAGCGCCGCGCGGCGGACCGACATGGCGCAATATATCGCGGCCAGGCCCGCCGGGGCCAGCTTGAGCCAGCGCGCCGCCGCGGGCCGCAGGCGCCCGGCCGCGGACGCGAGCCCGCGCATGAACAGCAGGCAGAAGCCGGCATGCGCCAGATAGAGATAGCGGTCGGCCGGCGCCCTGACCAGCAGGACCGGCGCGATATTAAGGAAGGGCGCGAGGCAGATGCAAGTCCAGGTTGTCGCGGCCCAGGCCACGCGGTCCCGCCGATACAGGCGGCGCAGGAGCCAGCCCAGGCCGATCGCCGCCGCGCACCAGGCGCCTACCGGCCATAGCCAGGAAGGAGCGGAGGGCCCGCCCGCGAACAGGCTGGAGTGCTCCAGACACAGGCCCCAGGGCCAGGCGAGCCGGGAGATGAGTTCGGCGAGCCCCCCGGCGCAGTCGAGCCAGTGGAGGCTCCAGCTTCCACTCACAGGAGGCTGGGTCGGGAAATCCGAGAGCCGCATGTGCCAGAGCCCGAAAGCGAGGCAGATGGCCGCGTAACCGGTCCACAGAGGCCAGCGCTTGCGCCAGCCGCCGCCTTCAGCGTATTCCCAGACCAAAACCGAGAACGGGATCACGATGGCGGATTCCTTGGTCAGCAGGCCGGCGGCGAGGAGCAGCCATGAGAGCGCGCATATCCAGGCCCTGCCCAAGCCCGGCCTCTGGATGCGCAGGCTCGCCAGGCACAGCAAGGCCACGATCAGATGCTTTTTTGACGCCGAGATCGCGATGACCTCGACATGGGCCGGATAGACCGCGAACAATAGCGCTCCAATGAAAGCAAGGCGCTCCTCGCGCAGGGCGCGGCGGAACAGGCTCCAGGCCAGCACGGCGTTGGCCCAGTGCAGGAGCATGCTGGAGAGCCTGTAGGCCAGGGGTTGTTCTCCCCCCCAGGCGTGGAGCCAGCGGTGCAGGATGAAGTTGAGCGGTTCGTAGCCCAGAGGGAAGGCGGGGCGCATGAAGAAGGCGGCCCAGCCCGGCCAGGGCCCGGTGGTCAGCGGGCTGTTGGCCGCGTAGAGGACGTCGTCGTGGGTAATGGGCGCCCAGGCCAGAAGCCCGAACGAGGCGGCGATGGCCAGGCCCAGGAGCAGAGGGGCCGCGAGATTCCAAACCGCCTTGCCGTCTTCAGACACGATATTGGTTCCCAACGTCGCGACTGGGGCTATCCTATCACAATGCGAGGCGGGCATGAGGAAAGGCGCTCCTTATTTATTAAGCATACGAGTGGACGGCCAGCGTCCTGCCCCGGTCCAGACTAGGATGACTTTTCCGGGCTTGCCCGAGATCGTCGCTGACCGGCCTTTAGAGGGCGTAGTTCGGCTTCCAGTTGGGCGATGGTGGGCAAGGACCGGCGCAGAGGGTCGGGCAGCGCCGGCGCTTTCCAGTCAGCCACGCCTATGGGCGCGGATATGCCGCGCAAGGCGTATTCAGCGGTCAGGCGGTGCTTGGCCCTGCACAGGATAAGGCCGATGGAGGGCTTGTCGTCGGGATGACGCAGACGCTCGTCTACGGCGGAGAGGTGGAAATTCATCTTGCCCGCGTATTCGGGTTTGAACTTGCCGGCCTTGAGCTCGACGGCGATGTAGCAGCGCAGGCGTAGATGGTAGAAGAGCAGGTCGATGAAGTAATCCTCGCCGCCGACTTCGAGGCGCACCTGCCGGCCGACGAAAGCGAAACCGACGCCGAGCTCGATGAGGAAGCGCTGTATCTGGTCGAGGAGGCCCGCCTCCAGCTCGCGCTCGCGCATGACTTCGGACATGGCGAGGAAGTCGAAGACATAGGGGTCCTTTACGGCCTGCTCGGCGAGGTCGGATTGGGGCGGCGGGAGGGTGGCCCTGAAGTTGGTGACAGCCTTGCCTTGGCGAAGGCAGAGGCCGGATTCGATCTGGTGGGCGAGCATGTCACGGCTCCAGCCGTGCTCGAGCGTCTGTTGAGCGTACCAAAGGCGAACCGCAGGGTCTTTAAGCTTCTGAATCAGAATGACGTTATGAAACCATGGGATCTCTGCCACAGCCTGTGGCAGAAGCCCCCGGCCCAATTCTGACGCAGGCTGCGTCAGAATTGACGACTTCGATTCTGAAGCAGGCTGCTTCAGAATGGCGGTGCGCGATTCTTGCACAGCCTGCGCAAGAATCTTCCCAGGCCATGCCAAGTAGAACGCCCGCATGCGCCAAATATTCCTGGGCGAGAAGCCTGCTGTGCCGGAGAATGACTTTTGGAGGTCGGCGGCCAACCTGTCCACGACCGCGCGCCCCCATCGGTACTGGCGCTGCCGTTCAACGATAGACCTGCCGATGCCCCAATACAGGACAAGGAGTTCTCGGTTGGCCGAGAGCGCTGCTTTGATCCGAGCAGAACGGATTCGCGCTTTGATGTCATCAAGGAATTCATGATAACCGATTGGCAAGGACGCAATGGTATGAGGATAGCGATAGCCCATGCCATACATACGACTTGAGCCTCTGAAAGTTCCCTTTTGGAGAGAAAGGCCGGCCTCTGCCGCGGCAAACCTTGCCAAGAAACAAGACCGTCGCCGCCCGAGCGCAAATGGTATAATTGGGTCTCGCTGAACTCATCCTATCATCGGTCCTCTGCAGCAGGGAGCTAGGCTGGTCCGGAGAGAGCCCGATGATCCAACCTCTCGAAACCGTCGAATATCTTCTCAGCGAGACCGACCCCGCCCTCTTGGGCGTCTGCGCCGCGGAGGTCGCCTTCGTCGGCCGCTCCAACGTGGGCAAGAGCTCTCTGCTCAACGCGGTGTGCCGCCGCGACGTGGCGCGCGTCTCCAAGCTCCCGGGGCGGACCCGCGCCATCAATGTTTTCAAGGCCGGCTTCGACCGCTGGCTCGTCGACCTGCCGGGCTACGGCTTCGCGGTCGGGCCCGAGGCCGAGCGCGCCGGCTGGGGCCCCATGATCGAAGGCTATCTGCGCATCCGGCCTTCCCTGCGCATGGTCTTCACCCTCATCGACGCGAAGGTCGGGCCGACCAAGCTCGACATGCAGATGGTGGCATGGCTGGAAGACGCGGGCCTGCCCTGGCGCCCCGTGGCGACCAAGGCCGACCAGGTGAAATCCTCCCGCACCCAGGCCCGCCGCCGCGAGCTCGCCAACGCCCTGGGCCTGCAGGCCGCCGACGTCGCCTGGGTGAGCGTGCTGGATGGGTTCGGCGTGCGCGAACTGCGCAGTGAAGTCGTGACCCTGCTCACCCCCTAGATGCTGTCCCAGTCCGAAGACCTTCAGCAAGAGGATAATTGGTTCGAGGGCATCAAGCCCCGCGCCCGGCGCAAATACGCCAAGCGGCCGATGAAAGGCCGCGCCCGCGAACTCTCCGCCGAGGAGGGCAACGCGACCGTGGCCGAGATCTTCCCGAACCAAGCGGCGGTGCGCCCGGACAACGGGCAGGCCCGGCACCTCTGCGGCTACCGCATGTCGACTTTGGCTTTCAACGGGACCTCCCGCGAGCGCTCCCCGGTCTGCGTCGGCGACCGGGTCCGGGTGGAGGCCAGCGTCATCGTGGGCCGCTGCGCGCGGCGCAACGCGCTCGTGCGCTCCGCCCCCAACGCCCGCAACCCCCTCCTGCACGCCGTGGCGGCCAACCTCGATGCGCTCGTGGTGGTGGCCGCGGCCTGCGAGCCGGATTTCACGCCCGGCATCGTGGACCGGTTCCTGGTGGCGGCCTCCGCCCAGAACATACCGG
>Ga0073936_10008049_pt1 | contig 13518 bp, 8 predicted proteins | sample AliMusrvi5mmetaG_FD_87041 | JGI IMG/M metagenome (GOLD analysis project Ga0073936, IMG submission 87041) | Freshwater lake bacterial and archeal communities from Alinen Mustajarvi, Finland, to study Microbial Dark Matter (Phase II) - Alinen... | ecosystem: Environmental > Aquatic > Freshwater >... | reverse complement strand
TATAATTCAGATCCCTCCCATGTATTCTGCTATCAAAAAAGACGGTGTGCCTTTATATAAACTTGCAAGAAAAGGACAAAGCGTACAAAGAGAAAGCCGAGAGATAAATATAAAAAAAATAGACTTGTTAGAGTTTGCACCTCCATATGTAGAAATAAAAGTGTTCTGTTCAAAAGGAACTTATATTAGGACTCTAGTGGACGACATAGGAGAAAAACTTCAAACGCTTGCCCATGTTGCGGAGTTAAGAAGGATCTCTTCAGGAATTTTTGATATTGCTCGATCTATGCAATTAAATGACATTATCAGCGTAGATGATATTTTTTCCAAGGCGATGCCAATAGAAGAGGTAATAAAGAAACTAATGCCAGTGCTGGAAGTCCCAGAGGAACTTGCCATAAGGGTTGCAAATGGGCTTCAACTATCTTACATGGACCTTATGTCCATAGAAAAGGATGTTAACAAATGGGGCTGCTCTGATAACGTTGCTCTAGTTTCCAATACTGTGAGTGGCGATAAAAAAATATTGGCGGTGCTAAAAATAATACCACAGGATTTTGAAGAGTTGATAAATATGAATTCCTCGTCTAAAATAGCAAAGACGTTAAGGATCTTTCATAACGAAGAGTGGAGAAAATGAAAAAAATAATTTCATGGAACGTAAATGGTCTTAGAGCCTGTGCAAAAAAAGGGCTTTTTGATTTTCTTGAAAAAGAAAAACCAGACATACTGGCCATCCAAGAAGTAAAAGCCACGCATAAGCAAACAGAAGAAGTACATTTTCACCCTGCTGGATACGATGTTATCTTATTCCCTGCAGAAAAGGCTGGCTACAGCGGTGTTGGCATCTATATTAAAAAAGATATTGAGCGCAAAATAGAAGTAGGTCTTGGCATAAAGGAGTTCGACAAAGAAGGACGAACAATTACTGTTCACATGAATGATCTTACTTTTATAGTGGCGTATTTTCCGAATTCACAGGCTGAACGCAATAGGTTAAAGTATAAATTAGATTTTTGCTCCTCTATTAGAGGATATTTGGATAAGTTAAGTAAAAAAAAGGTGCCCGTACTTTTATCCGGTGATTACAATATTGCACACACAGAAATAGATCTGGCTCATCCAAAAGAGAATGAAGACAGTCCAGGCTTTTATCCGGAAGAAAGGGCTTGGATGGACGAATTCCTCAAAAAGGACTACTTTGACACTTTTAGGATGTTCCAAAAAGAAGGAGGGAATTATACCTGGTGGAGCTACAGAACCAACGCTAGAGCTAGGAACGTGGGCTGGAGGATCGATTACCATTGCGTAAATAAGCATCTTAAGGACCGTGTAGTTAAGAGTTATCACAACGCAGACATCCTTGGCTCAGACCATTGTCCAGTAACGATTTTAATTAAATAAAAAAAACACTTGAGTTTAGGCTCACAATTTGGTATTTTTTCCCTGTCAAACAGCGCAATTCATTAATTTCATGTGGAGGACTAAATGAAAAAGGTATCAGTATTAATAGCAATGTCAACGTTGCTTACTATTTCAGCGTGCAAACTTACACAAGATGGAAGGATCATGATAGACCCTTCTGAAGCCACAGCATTACAAGATTCACCAAAGACAGCGTCTTGGACTGTCGTAGGAACTAATCCTTTAAGCTCAGCCGCTACCAGCAGCATAGCGATGTCAATGTTCAATGGATCAACTCCGTATGTTGCTTATGCGGACGGTACCGGAACCTCATTCAAACTTGCGGTTCAAGCATGTACTGGTGGAGCATCCTGCACATCGTGGACCACTGTTGGAACAAATATTTCTGCAAATGAAGCTTATGATATAGCAATGGCTGTCTACAATAATAGTGGAACGGCAAACCCTTATGTTGTTTACAGGGAGCTTGTAACTGCTGCTCCATCTCTAGTTTTTAAACCAGTTGTTAAAATGTTTAACGGTACAAGCTGGTCCGACGTAGGCAATATAAGTTCTATACTTGGAGCAACGGTTCCTTCTGACTGGTATCCTCAGGTAGCTGTTTACGATAACGGCGGTGTTGCAATGCCTTTCGTAGTCGCTAAGGGAAGAGTGATGTATTATAACGGAACTAGTTGGTCCTTTTTAGGTTTGCCAATACCTGGAGCAGCAAATGGTTTTCCTAAAATAGCTATTCACTTTGATGGCACAAATCCTGTTCCTTATGTTCTATATCGTGACGAGACGGCTCCAAATCCAGATACTTTAACACTGGCGTATTATGATTATAGTATTGATGACTGGGCTTTTCTTGGAGGACGTGGATTTGGCTCTTCTACAGGTACAGTTGGCTGGTTTTCTTTCTACTTTACGGCTGCGGGAACTCCATATACTTTCTTTGAAGACACCGGTACTGGACAGAGCAAAGTTATGACTTACAGCGGTTCAGCTTGGGTGAATTATGTAACAACTCCAGTTTCATCTACGGAGATAGCTTATCCTGCAATAGCTGTCGATGAGACTGATAGTACGGTCTATGTTGCTTACCGCGATAGTAGTAGTGATAAACTAATTGCAAAGAAAAGCACAGGAACAACTTTTACCTCACTTGGGACAGGTTCTATTAGCTGGGTTAACTATATCAACTTGGGTATAGACACAACTAACCACGTTCCTCTTTTTTCTTATGAAGACGACAACTATTCGCCAGCAAGGGTATATGTAAAAAAATATCAGTAATTATTTCTTTTAGACTAACATTGTGAGGGAGGAGCGCCATGCTCCTCCCTTTTTTTATATACAATTTGTTAGCTGTGTTCTATTAAATGTCTATGATGTTCAGAACAAACAATATAATCGATCCACCAATAATCGATTTTAAGAAAAAACTTATTGGTCTTTGTGACAGGCAAAAGGTGATTGATCTTGTGCAGGCTGTACCGTCGTACCCAATGCCCGGCAAGATAAAAGAAGAACTAACAAATAATTTTAGGGATGAGTTTTCTTTTTACTCCCCAGGTCAGGGATTGGACGAGCTCAAACAGGCAGTGTGTGCACTCCACAATGTTAATGGCGTAAAAATAAATACCTCGCAGATCATAATAACTGCGGGTGCCAACCAAGGTGCCTTTAGTGTTTTTACGGCGCTGTTTAAAGCAGGTGATAAAGTTGCGTTGCCTGTTCCATATTATTTTAATTACGATATGGGACTAAAAATGTTGGGCATTGAGCCAGTTTATTATTATTTAGATGAAACCAACGGGTTTAAATTCGAGTTCGATAGTTTTGATAAAAGTATTTTAGATAAATGCAAAGGCATCGTGGTCGTAAATCCGAACAATCCTACTGGGGCAGAGTATGATATTAAAGAATTAAAACTGTTATATTCGGAGTGCGTAAAAAAAGGGGTTACACTTATTTCTGATGAAGCTTATGGCTTCTTTTCTCAAATTGGTTACCCAAACATAAGCATGCTTAACAACGTCAACAGCCTTAATAATTTAGTTATAGTAAATACTTTTTCCAAAACTTTTAGTCTCACTGGTTTTAGGGTCGGTTACACCATAGCCACGGAAACAGTAATAAAGGAAATAGCAAAGGTCCATGATACTGTAATAGTTTGTGCTCCACGTATGGCTCAGATAGCAGCGTTGACGGGACTTAATGATTGTTCCGAGTGGTTAAATGAAAAAGTAAAGTTCATACAGGACAATATTGAAGAGTTCAAAAAACTGTTTGCGGTCGCTCCTACAAAATATAAACTTGCCTGCTGTGGAAATTTTTTTGCATATCTTAAGCATCCTTACGAGGACAAAACGGCAGAGGAGGTTTCTTTTTTACTCGCAGAAAAGGCCAACATAATGACTTTACCTGGTCCAATATTTGGACCAAAACAAGAGAGATTCATAAGACTTGCATTCGGCAATTTACAAGGAAAGGCTCAAATATTGCAGCTTGTTGAAAGACTTAAGGGGTGATATACCTATCAGTGCTAATATCATTAATAAATATCAAAAAAGGGGGGGGAGATGCCTTCAGTAGTAATTTTGGGAGCTCAGTGGGGAGATGAAGGGAAAGGGAAAATAGTCGACCATTATGCAAGTATTGCAGATATGGTGGTCAGATATCATGGTGGTGCAAATGCAGGGCACACTTTGGTCATCGACGGAAATAAAATAGTAATGCATCTTGTTCCTGCTGGAATAACAAGGGCGAACAAAATGTGCATAATGTCCGATAACGTCGTTATTGAGCCTAATACATTAATAAAAGAGATACAGCTGGTAAAGGATGCAGGCTACGATATAAGTCCTAATAGATTCAAGATCAGCGAACGTGCTCATGTTACCATGCCGTATCATTTGATGATAGACCAGCTAAGGGAAATCAAGCATGCCAGAGCTAAAATAGGTACTACCGGAAGGGGCATCGGACCAACTTACGAGGATAAGGTTGCTCGTCGTGGGATAAGGATGGGAGATCTTGTAAGGCCTACGATACTTAAAGATAGACTAGAACTTATTTTGGAAGACAGAAATTATTACGTTACACACTATTTGGAAGAAAAACCTTTTGAACTTAATAAAGTTTACGATGATGCTGTTAGAATAGGAGAAACACTTGCTCCTTATATAACAGATACCTCAAAACTTGTTTATGAAGCTTGCAAGGCAAATAAAAAAGTTCTTTTCGAAGGCGCACAGGGAGTAATGTTAGACCTTGATGGTGGAACTTATCCTTATGTTACTTCTTCCAACACAACTCCGGGTGCGGCTGCAATGAGCGCAGGGGTTTCTCCAATGTTCATAAAGAACGTCGTTGGAGTATTAAAGGCATACAGCACAAGAGTTGGAGAAGGTCCTTTTCCAACAGAACTTATGGACGACACTGGTGAACTTTTACGATTCCAGGGTGGCGAATATGGTGCAACAACAGGACGTCCTCGTCGCTGTGGTTGGCTTGACATGGTCTGCCTAAGATACGTTGCGCGCTATGCCGGCCTTACCTCCTTTGTACTTACAAAACTTGATATACTTTCTGGTTTTCCAGAGATCAAAGTTGCTGTGGCCTACGAAATTAATGGTAAAAAACATGAAGAACTTCCTTATGATCTTTGCGCTCTGTCCGGAAAAGTAACTCCAATATACAGGACTTTCCCAGGCTGGACCGAGGACCTTAAAAAAGTAAGGAACGTGGATGATCTTCCACATAATGCAAAAGAATATGTTAACTGGATAACCAAAGAAATGGGTGTTCCTTTAGCGCTGTTATCCTTAGGTGCTCAAAGGGGAGAAGGAATACAATCACATGATCCGTTCGAGGTATAAATGAGCCCACAGCAGGATAGCCCGACAAAGTTCGGTGATTATTACCTGATGGACAAGATCGCCATCGGCGGTATGGCCGAAATATGGCGAGGTAAAACAATCGGACTTGAAGGCTTCGAAAGAACTGTTGCACTAAAACTTATTTTGCCTTCGTACACCCAGAACCCAGAATTTAATTCTATGTTCGTAGATGAGGCAAGGATTGCCTCGTCTTTAAATCATAGCAACATAGTCCGTATAACTAACTTTGGTGTTACAGATGGAAGGTACTATCATGAAGAGGAATTCATAGATGGTCGCTCTGTAAGACAGATCTTACAAAAATGCCGTGATAACGAAAAACTTCTACCCATAGATTCTGCCTGCTACATAATAAGCGAAGTCTGCAAAGGGTTGCACTATGCACACACCAAGCACGACCCTGTGACTAACGAAGCCCTTAACATCATACATAGGGATATGAGCCCACAGAACATAATGGTGTCCTTTGAAGGCGAAGTTAAAATAGTTGACTGGGGTATTGCAAAAGCAAAAGGCAAAATGGAAGAGACGCGCGCTGGTGTTCTTAAGGGCAAGTTTGGTTATATGAGTCCGGAACAGTCCGAAGGGGAAGAACTTGACGCAAGAAGCGATATCTTTTCTTTGGGTATAGTTTTTTACGAGGCTATAACAGGGGAAAGATTATTTGTTTCGGATAACGAAATAAATACCTTAAAGAAGATACGTGAAGGCAATATTCCTTTGCCTAGCAAGGTAAACCCTGCAATAGACAGGGAACTTGAAACAATAATACTAAAGACCCTGGCGCGACCCAGGATAGAAAGATATCAATCCTGTTACGACGTGCATGAGGATATAGTAAAATATCTTCATAAAAAATTCCCAGCATACAATTCATTAAAACTTTCAAAGTTCATTAAGGAATTATTCAGCACAGAAATACTTGCAGACAGAAAAAGGATGAGTGAGAAAGAGCAAAGTATGCCCTCCTATTCTCCGCTGAGCTATGGTGTAAGGTCTTATGAGGACAAAACAAGGGTAAGTACTTCCGACCAGTCCTCCTATGAAAAGTTTTCAGATTCAAATCCTGACAGGACTTTGCTGGCGGATTCCGCTTCTAACAAAAAAGACGACAATAATGAACCTACCGTAGCTACAATGTCTGGTGGTTCGATGTCATCCGCTTCCATACATGAGGCAACACAAAGCTCTGCTCCAAGACCCCTAAGACAAAATGCTCCTTCAGAAATAAACTATAATAGGTCCGAGGTAAAAGTAATAGAGGCTGGGAGCAAAAGAAAAGTGTTCGTAAGAGTTGCTCTTGTTGCTATACTCGTGGTACTGATGGGGCTTGTATTTCTTATGCCGAACAGACCAAAGCCTGTGGCTGCAGTACCAGCTCAGCCGGCAGTAACTACACCTTCAGAAACTGGAGTTGCAGTACCAGGAACCGACCAAGCAACTCAGCAACCCACTATAAAAATAGAGTCTGCTCCAGCACCAGCGCCGGTGCAAGAACAAGCAAAAGTTCCGGAAACATCACCACCCACACAGCACCAGACAGCAGAGCAACAACCTGCACCAGAACAAAGGGCAGAGCATGCGCAAACTTATGTTGGCAAAGAAGGCAGCCTTACTCTTTCCAGCGAGCCTGTTAAAGCGGGGGTATTCTTAGATGGGCAGGCAAAAGGGATAACTCCTTTAAAAATAACTGACCTTGAACTCGGTAAAAGGTATGAGCTTTCCTTAAAGGCCAATGGGTTCGAAACGTTAACGAAGTTCTTTACGCTAAGAAGAGAAAGTAACAATCTCAGGTTAACACTTGTACCCACTGACTCCATTGATAAAAGTTTCATAAGCATAGATTCACAGCCTCCTTCACAAGTATATGTTGACGGAAAACTTGCTGCGAACTTTCAATCGGTCTTTATGTATCAGGTGGAACCAGGCAACCATATAGTTAGGTTCATTAACAAAAAATTGGATATAGATTATTCGACGGTGATAAAGGTGGAAAAGGGCGAACATGTTAAAAAGAACATAACGTTGAGGTAAATATGATAGAAAGATACACCCACAAAGAAACCTCCAATATTTGGAGTGATGAATCAAGGTTTGGCCGTTGGCTGGATGTAGAAGTTGCTGCTTGCGAAGCGTTGGCGGAAACAGGAAAGATCCCTGCAGAGGCAGCAAAAAGAATAAAGGCCAAAGCAAAAATAAACCTTCCAAGAATAAAAGAATTGGAAGAAATAACAAAACATGAAGTGGTTGCTTTTGTTAACAGCATTGTAGAACAAATTGGTGTTGATGGTTGTTATTTCCATTTTGGAGTTACATCGTCAGACATAATGGATACATCATTTTCTATGATGTTGAGGGATTCATTAAAGCTGGACTTAAAAGAACTTATTACTTTAATGGAAGAAGTAAAAACAAAAGCAATAAAATTTAAAGACCTCACCTGTGTTGGAAGAACACACGGTATACACGCTGAACCAATGAGCTTTGGTCTAAAATTTGTTCACTGGTATGATGAACTAAAAAGGAACAAAGCGAGATTAGAAAAAGCAATAGAAGAAGTTTCTATTTGCATGATATCCGGTGCTGTTGGAACATATTCTGCTCTTGATCCAAAAGTGGAAGAGCTTAGCGCAAAAAAGCTTGGACTTAAGACCATCGGCATTACAACACAAGTTATTCCAAGAGATATCTACGCCGACGCTTTCAACACTATCGCTCTTTGTGGTGCGACCGTTGAAAGAATAGCTTTGGAACTAAGGCATCTACAAAGAACAGAAGTTATGGAAGTAATGGAAGAGTTCACAAAGGGACAAACAGGATCTAGCGCAATGCCTCATAAAAGAAATCCAATATCCGCAGAAAATCTTACCGGCTGCTCAAGGGTTTTAAGAGGTTACGCCGGTGTAGCATTAGAAAATATTGCTTTGTGGCACGAAAGGGACATTAGCCATTCTTCTGCAGAAAGGATAATCGCTCCAGATGCGACTATATTGTTGGCCTATATGTTGAAAAGGTTAACAGGTCTTTTGTCTCGCATTAGGGTCGTAGAAAGCGGAGTAGAAAAGAATCTTAATCTCACTCATGGTCTTATATATTCAAGCATAGTTCTTGTTGCTTTAATGGAAAAAGGAATGAAGCGAGATGATGCTTACGTGGTAGTTCAAGAAAACTCCATGAAGCTTTGGGATGCAATAGAAAAGGGAGACACAACACTGAACTTTATCGACGTTCTTAAAAAAGATACCAGAGTTACAAAATTAATAGATGAAAATGGGCTTAAGAACATTTTTGACAAAAAGAATATTTTTAAGCACGTAGACGGAATATACAAAAAAGTTTTATAAGGGGGAAGGAATGGGGGAGCGCAACTTTAAATTCGTAAAGAGTGGAAAGGTAAGGGACATTTATGAGTCTACGGCGACAAATGAACTTTTAATAGTAGCAAGTGATAGGATATCTGCATTTGATTGCATACTTCCAACGCCGATACCACAAAAGGGCGTTATGCTTACTCAGATATCTAATTTTTGGTTCGATAGAACGTCTCATATAATAAAGAACCATATTTTGGTAAAGGACCCTAAGGGGCTTAACATAGATACTCCATACAAAGACCTACCAGAACGTTCGGTAATAGTAAAAAAGGCTAAAGTGCTCCCTATAGAGGCTATAGTAAGGGGTTACATCACTGGTTCTGGCCTAAAAGAGTATCAAAAAAAGGGTAGCATCTGTGGAATAGAGCTAGAAAAAGGATTAGTTGAATCGCAAAAATTAAAAGAACCAATCTTTACTCCGTCAACAAAAGCGCCAATGGGCGAGCACGATCAGAATATCCCTTTTGAAGAAGCGGTAAAGCTTTTGGGTGCTGACTTGGCAGAAAAGGTCCGTGATATAAGTTTAAAACTTTACAAATTCGCTTCTGACCATGCGGAAAAAGCAGGCATAATATTAGCGGACACAAAGTTCGAATTTGGTATCTTAGACGGTGAATTAATAATAGTTGATGAAATGTTCACGCCGGATTCTTCCAGGTTCTGGCCAAAAGATGCTTACTCTCCAGGAAAATCGCAACCAAGTTACGACAAACAATATGTCCGTGACTATTTGAATACACTGGATTGGGATAAAACTCCTCCAGCGCCAGCACTTCCGGCTGCTGTTGTTGAACAAACCCGTCTTAAATATTTAGAGGCTGTGAATCGTTTATGCAAATAACATTGTCCGGTGGGCGCGCACTTTCTGATTTTAGGATCGCTGGCCTACTTGAAAAAATAAAAAGATCAGTTCCAACATCAGGTGTAACTGCAATCACCGCAAAGCTCGTTTACTTTGTGGACCTGCAAAAAACTCCAGATGACGAAACAGTTAAAAGAATGAATGAACTGCTTAGCAGCAACGGAGAATTCATAAAAGGCACTGGCTTTTTTGTTACTCCCAGAAAAGGGACAATATCTCCTTGGTCTTCCAAGGCTACGGACATTTTTCATAATGCAGGGCTTGCAGACATAAAAAGAGTAGAGCGCGGAATATATTTTGAACATAATGGAATAAGGTCACCAGAACTACTTCATGTTCTTTATGATAGAATGACAGAGGGTGTTTACAACGATGTTGATGACCTTTTTATACAACCAGAACCGGCTCCATTAGTTTACATTGATGTACTTAAAGACGGGCACGAAGCGCTACAAAAAGCCAATACAAAAATGGGACTAGCACTTAGTGAACCAGAAATTGATTATCTTTACAAAGTATATACTGGTATAAAAAAGAATCCTACCGACGTAGAACTTTTAATGTTCGGTCAGGTTAACTCAGAACATTGCAGACACAAAATATTCAATGCAGAGTGGATAATTGATGGAAAGAAGCAAGAAAAATCCTTGTTCGGGATGATAAAGAACACGCACGCTTTACATCCTCAAGGGACAGTAGTTGCTTATTCTGATAATTCATGCGTGCTAGAAGGTAAAGTTGGCGAATGGCTAGAACCAAGACGTAGTTCAGATAACGTTTACGAATATTCAAAAGAACAAATAGATATTATTGCAAAAGTAGAAACACATAACCATCCAACTGCCATCTCTCCTTTTCCGGGAGCAGCAACTGGTGTTGGTGGAGAAATCCGCGACGAAGGTGCAACTGGCACTGGAAGCAAATCCAAAGCCGGTTTGAGCGCTTTTATGGTATCTAACTTGAAAGTCCCAGGTTTTGTTATGCCTTGGGAAAAAAACCATGCAGAGTTCCCACAGCGTCTTGCTACTCCATTGGAAATAATGATAGATGGGCCAATAGGTGGTGCTGCATTTGGTAATGAATTTGGGCGTCCACAACTTTGTGGGCTGTTCAAAACTTACGAAGATGTCCACAATAATAGATACCGTGGCTACCACAAACCAATAATGGTCGCTGGTGGAATGGGTAACATAAAAAGGGTCCATGCACATAAAAAAGATATCGCTCCAAAGTCGTTAATAATCCAACTTGGTGGCCCTGCAATGAAGATAGGCATTGGCGGTGGAGCAGCTTCTTCTATGGATACTGGTTCTAACGATGCTGAACTTGATTTCAACTCTGTGCAACGTGGGAATGCAGAAATGCAAAGACGTTGTCAGGAAGTAATAGATTCTTGTATCTCTATGGGCGAAAAAAATCCGATATTAAGCATTCACGACATTGGCGCGGGTGGACTTTCTAATGGCTGCCCAGAACTTGTTAGTGAAACCGGTGGTAGCTTTTGGTTAAGAAGCATTCACAGCGAAGACAAGTCTATGAGCCCAATGGAAATTTGGTGTTGCGAAGCTCAGGAACGTTACGTGTTGGCTGTTGCACCAAAAGACATAGATGCGTTCGTTAAATTGTGTGAGCGCGAACGTTGCCCAGTTGCCATAATAGGAGAAGCAGGGAATGACGGTAAGCTCGTTCTTACAGATGAACATTTTAACAATAAACCAATAGATATAGACGTTGGCGTTATATTGCACAAACCGCCAAAGATGTTGAGGAACGTAAAACATTTAACAGAAAATCATAAACCAGTGGACATAAGCAATATAAAGTTCCACGAGGCTAGGGATAGGGTATTAAGACTTCCTGCGGTAGCGAATAAAACATTTTTAATAACCATTACAGACAGAAGCGTTACTGGATTAGTTGCCCGCGACCAAATGGTGGGTCCATATCAGACCCCAATATCTAACGTCGCTGTAACAGCTAGGTCGTTTAATGCCTATGATGGCGAAGCAATGGCTATGGGAGAAAGGACCAACATCGCATTGGTGGCCCCTGCTGCGTCTTGCAGAATGGCAATAGGCGAGGCAATTACTAACATTGCGTGCACAAATATTGGCGACATTGGGAACATAAAACTTTCTGCTAACTGGATGTGCGCTTGTGGAGAAGAAGGCGAGGACGCAAATCTGTACGATGCTGTAAAAGCAGTTGGGATGGAACTGTGTCCAGAACTTGGAATAAGTATTCCAGTTGGAAAAGATTCTTTATCAATGAAAACGGTATGGAACTCCAAAGACGGGAACAAATACAAAATGATAGCACCGTTAAGTTTAGTGGTGAGTTCCTTTGCTCCTGTAAAGGATGTTCGCAAAACCGTAACTCCTGATCTAAAAAAATGCGAAGGTTCAAAATTAATATTAATAGACCTAGGACAAAAACAAAATAGATTAGGTTGCTCAGCGTTAGCTCAGGTTTACAATCAAGTGGGCGACGTTACTCCAAATCTAGATGATCCAAAAATGTTCGTGAACTTTTATGATGCAGTTCAAGAATTGATAGAAAAAGAATTGATACTTGCGTACCACGACCGTTCGGACGGTGGACTGCTTGTAACGATATCAGAAATGTCCGCTGCTGCGCGTATGGGAGTAGATATAAATACGGACCTGCTTGGGCCTAATGCGTTGGAAGTCCTTTTTGCAGAAGAGCTTGGTGTAGTTCTTCAAGTTTCTCCGCAACATTTGGCAACAGTTAATGAAATACTAAAAAAACATAACGTCAGCGATATAAGTTTTGAAATAGGCCAACTAAGGGCAGATAAAATAATGCCTTGTGGTGATGTTGTTACAAAACTAACCAGAACCTGGTCTGAGCTAACGTATAGAATGCAGGCACTAAGGGATAATCCAGAGTGCGCAAAGCAGGAATTTGATAATATTCTGGACGACAAAGACCCTGGAATGAATTTTAAGGTTACTTTTGATCCAGATGAGCCGTTCAAAATAAATCCTGCGCTTACAAAGCCTAAAATGGCTATTTTAAGAGAGCAGGGCATAAATGGACAGGTAGAGATGGGTGCTGCATTCAAACGCGCAGGATTTGAATCTGTGGACGTTCACATGACGGATCTTTTGGCCGGCAGAGTTAATTTAAAAGATTTCAAAGGTCTCGTTACCTGTGGAGGCTTCTCTTACGGCGACGTACTAGGTGGAGGGTCTGGCTGGGCTAAATCCATAATGTACAATGGAGCGCTTAAAGAAATGTTTACAACATTTTTTGCGCGCAAAGATAGTTTTGCCCTCGGAGTTTGCAACGGTTGCCAAATGATGTCTCAGCTAAAGGGCATAATCCCAGGTGCTGAACATTGGCCAGAATTCACAAAGAACAAGTCTGAACAATTTGAAGCAAGGTACGCGACCGTAGAAATATTAAATTCACCGTCTATATTTTTTAAGGGTATGGAAGGCTCAAAGGTGCCAATACCTGTTGCACACGGAGAAGGTTTTGCCAACTTCAACAGCACGGCCTCAACCAGCTCATATGACGCTTTGGTAAAGGACGGGCTTGTAGCAATGAGGTTCGTAGATAACTATGGTAACCCAACCGAACGTTATCCATTCAACCCTAACGGCTCCCGCGACGGCTTGACCGCTCTAACCACCGCTGACGGCAGAGCGACCATAATGATGCCTCACCCAGAACGCTTATTCCGCAGTGTGCAAATGTCTTATCGCCCACGCGACCTCTTCACCGGTGAAGCCGGCCCATGGCAGAAGATGTTCATGAACGCAGCTAAATTTGTTTCTTAAAAACGTTGAATTTGTCCAAAACGTCGTCTTCCTTGGCCCATTTTCTAATTTCATTTAGATGAATAGGATGTTTTTGTGCAACTTGAACAGCTTGTTCCAAGCATTGTAGGTCGTTCCAATAAAAATAAGCTGCAAGCCTATCCATAACGCATTGAGTTGGTGTT
>Ga0073936_10008045_pt1 | contig 13522 bp, 10 predicted proteins | sample AliMusrvi5mmetaG_FD_87041 | JGI IMG/M metagenome (GOLD analysis project Ga0073936, IMG submission 87041) | Freshwater lake bacterial and archeal communities from Alinen Mustajarvi, Finland, to study Microbial Dark Matter (Phase II) - Alinen... | ecosystem: Environmental > Aquatic > Freshwater >... | reverse complement strand
GCTTGGATTCTTCTTATCCTTCTGCTCCTTGCCTTCATCCTTACTGCCTGCTTTTTCAGCCTTTGAGCCAGCTTCCTTTTTTTCAACAGGCTCTCCGCCGCTGCTTTTGATGTGGGTGGAACGATAGAGAAAACCGCCACCCAGGGCAACAGCCAGGATTACTCCGATAAAGATTTTTTTCTTGTTCACTGCACACCTCCTGCAAGATCAGCTGCTACTGCTGTTTCAAGCCTGATCAACGCCACACGCCTACTGTGCAGCGTTGACAGATATCCATCGTTGACCTCAAAGAACTTTTTCTGTTCTTCTATCACCGAGAGAATTCCGACCTCGCCGATCCGGTAGGCTTCCTGGGTCAGTTTCAGGTTTTCGGTCAGTTGCGGGATAATGCCCTTCTCAAATTGTTCGAGTATCTGTTCCGACGCTGACAGGCGAGAGACAGCAGTCTCAACCTCGGCGATGATAGATCGCTCCAGTGCCAGGCGGCGGGAATCAGCGGCATCAAGACGTGCCTTTGCAGCAGCCCTTCCGCCCTGGTTGCGATCAAACACCGGGATCGGCATAGACAGGCGCAGTCCCAGCTGGGTATCGCTGTTAGTTGACGACATGCCGCCAACTTCGGTAGAGCCTCGCTGCCATTGGACAAAGAGCCCTGCTGTGAGATTGGGTAGCGCTTCAGCTTTAGCTAGGCGGGTTTCGGTCTCGGCTTTGTCTCGTTCTATTGCCAAAGCCAGAAGATCTTGGCGCGAGGCTAAGGCCTTCATTACGATATCCCGGATTTTTGGTGAAACTATCGGTGCGGAAAGATTGACGGACAGCTTGATGTCGGATTCGTTCAGTCCGGTCAATGATGCGATTTTGATGCGAAGCGGGATTCTCTCACGCTCAACTTCAAGCAAACGACTTCCGGCACGGGCCAGCTCAACATTGGCGAGGTTGAGTTCCAATTCGGGTATGTCACCAGCCTTGAAACGCTCGTCAGTAATCCTTACCAATTTCTGATTAAGCGCAACCTGACCTGCCGCCAGTTCTCTGCGTTTGTCAGCCAGGGCCAGGTCAAGAGCCAAGGCAGCAACTTCATCCTTCAGCAGTCGCGCGGCGTTGTCCCGCTGGCGTTGCACTACTTCGGCTTCTCGCTGAATCGCCTCACGTCGCAGGCGCAGCTTGCCGTTCAATGGGAGTTCCTGATTTACGCCGATTGAAACGGAAAGCTCTTCAGGACTGCCGGTTAAACTACCAGTGACTCCCTGAAGTTCCAGGGTTAGGTTGCTTATAATACCGGCCTGGATGGCAAGCGATTGCTTTGCCGCCGCTTCCTTTTCCAATGCGGCCAGTTCGGCGCTATGTTTCATGGCTAAAACAACAATTTCATTGATACTACGGGGAAGCGGCTCGGCCAGTACCGGTAGGCAGACAAGCGCCTGTAGAAAAAGAGCGAAAATGATTCCGCGCAAGAAAAATAAGCGTATCACAGGTTAACCTCCAGATAGATGTATAGCTACGGCAGGCTCAGATGGACACAGGCCGCAGGTTTGGCGTTACTATTGAATTATTTCTGGAAACAGATGGTTAGATGGAGGCTGAGTCAGGTGGAACAAAGAGGGAAAGAAAGACTTCGGGTAAATGTTTTAATGGGTTAGACGCGCTCGATTCCAAAATGATGGGGTTATAGCCGATTTGAAACGGTTGAACAACCAGAGGAGCATGGCAAGCGCAGTTGATACAGGTATCACAGCCGTCGTAATCTTTGTGTTGTTCTAGCGGAGTACAGGGACACTGATGAGGAGTTGAGATTTCAGAATGCGACAATTGATCGCTTGCTGCTGAAACTTGACTTTGCATGGCGTGAGCACTTTCGTGTACACCATTGAGCGTGACGGTCAGGATGACTACGAGGAAAACCCAGGAAAAGAATTTTATATGGATAAATTTTCGCATAAATACTTCTGGATTATGTTCAACTCTTCCCTAACAGTCAAGAACCAATTGTATATTTATTTACTGCAAACCTACTGAATTAGCCGGTTGATTCTGCCATAGCGCTCCAGCTGGCTCCGCACCATTGAAGCAAGATCACGCGGGAACGCATCCCACGAAAAGCGCCATTCCCAATTTCCGGAAGCGGTGCCGGGTAAATTCATTCGGGTCTCGTTTCCCAGCCTGAGCAGGTCCTGAAGCGGGAATATTACCGTGTCCGCGACAGACATGAGTGCTACGCGCATCATTCCGTCCAGGATTTCACCACCCCCCACTCCAAGATATTCCTGCACTCTTAACCGTTGTGCTTCTGCAAGCGAGTTTATCCATCCGACCGTCGTGTCATTGTCGTGAGTGCCGGTATAAACAACTCCGTTCTTCAAATGATTATGCGGCAAATAAGGATTGGATGGCCCGGAATCAAAGGCAAACTGAAGGATCTTCATGCCGGGGAAACTGTAACGGTCACGCAACGATTCGACTTCTGGAGTGATCACCCCAAGATCTTCAGCAATGATGGGCAGAGGTCCGAGAATAGAAAAAACCGTATCAAAGAGATCCGCTCCAGGCCCTTTAATCCATTGTCCCCTTTCTGCGGTGCGATGGGATGCAGGAACTTGCCAGGCCGCCTCGAAACCCCGGAAGTGATCGATACGCACAATGTCGAAAATTGCCAACATGGAACGGAAGCGCTCGACCCACCAGGAGTAACCTTCACGCCCCATCATATCCCAGGCATACAGCGGGTTTCCCCATAACTGGCCGGTACTGCTGAAATAGTCAGGCGGCACGCCGGCTACGTCGATCGGTTTACCTTTGCTATCCAGCTGAAAGAATTCGCGCCGGCTCCACACATCCGCAGAATCGTAGGCCACAAAAATCGGTATATCGCCGATTATTTCTATTCCCTGAGCAGTTGCATAATGTCGTAATGCTTTCCACTGTCTGAAAAACTGCCACTGCATATATTTCTGCACCCCAATCTCAGGACCGAAGTCAACGGAGGTTCTCTCGTACATTGAAGGTGTAGGCAATGCCAACTCTCTTGGCCATTTATCCCAACTTTTGCCATTGCAGTGATGTTTAATCGCCATAAAAAGAGCATAGTCGTGAAGCCAGGGGGTTGTGTCGCAGAAGTGCCAGAACTCCTTCTTTCGAGCTGTATCCTCCCCCGCCAGAAACGCAGAACCTGCCTGGAGAAGCAGTTTTAATTTCGCTTCGGAAACGGCATTAAAATCTACATGATTTTCGCTGAAATTGACGCTGCAGCATCCGGCAGGGAGGTATCCTTCGTCTACTATCTGTTCAATATCTATCAGGAGAGGATTACCCGCAAAGGCCGAAAAAGCAGAATAAGGGGAGTTTCCGAAGGCGGGCGGTGTAAGAGGAAGCACTTGCCAGTACGACATTCCCATAGAATACATGACATCAATGAACCTTCTGGCATCTGCCCCCAGGGAACCTATGCCGCCGGGACCGGGCAATGATGTCGGATGCAGCAGAATCCCGCAACCTCTTTTGCTTATCATCTGACCCCTCACAATCTAATAAATTTTCCAAGAAATTAAGCATACTTCTCCATAACTTTGCAATTGAATTCCAAAAGAGAGTAACTTAGCCGAATAACTTGAATGTCGTAAAGATTCAGGTATAGTTCCACCCGAAAAACCAAAAAGGAGTCATATCCCTCTAACATATGGCAATTCAAAATAATGACATACAGGTGAGCGGCATTGATACCAAAGCTCTCTCGAACCTGATTATAGAACTCAACATTGCGCGCCGAAACAGCCGCGCCTATCCCAAAGACCATCCGGCCATCGGCTCATCTTTGCTAAAGGCGCTCGCCAGTTACGAAGGTCTGATGAATATGCGTGAGGAAATAGTTCTCGGCGTAACCAGCGATGCTCTCATGGTTGCAGGGGTTTTTCTGGAAAAATCAAATCTCGTCTACCGCGATTTTGCCCATGTTCTTTTCGAACGCGGTATCGGTGCGCTCGTACTGCGAAACGGGCTTGATATCGAGGAACTGAAAAATTTTACCGTTATTCTTGGATTGAAACGTGAAGACATCCTGCATCAGGGCGGTATCGAAGAGGTATGGACCAAAGCCGGTATTGTTTCCCTTTCCGTTCGCCCCATCCGGTACGACCTGTTCAGCACTACTGATGAAGAGTCGATAGGCGATGTACCACACAAACCATCCATGGAAGGGTTGTGGGAACGATTTGCCCGCGGGCTTTCCCAAGGGGGGCTTGGGCATGACGGCAGTGCCGAAAACAATCTGGACCCCGAAATTCTGGCATCCATACTTAACCGGCAGTCCGCTCAGGGCGCCACCCATGAAACAAGCTACAGTGCGGCAATAATCGATTTTATGCGGCAGGATGACGGCACCCAAACATCCGGAGCCGGTTCCAACCTGCCTTACGATAAACTGGCAGTTTTCATAAGTAATCTCAACCCGGATCTTCGACGTCAATTTTTAAGCAGTTCATTTGATATCAGAAACGTCCCAAACCGGTCTGCTCTGGAGGGAATCGCCAATAATCTTTCGGAAGAAGCGGTTATTGAAACCCTTGAAGACATAAGCCTGAATCAGCTCAGTTTACCCCCGGTCATAATAGGTCTTCTCCAGCGCCTGAGCAGGCATGCCTCTACCGGCAGGCAGGGAACTAATGCTGACATTTCAAGTGAAAAAGATCTTTTCCAAAAAATGAAAACCATTTTCAGGGAGCACGCTACTGAAGAGTTTATACCGGACGCTTACCAGAGCAAGCTCAATCACTTGATAACTGCCGACACAATTCCGCACATGCCGACTGAAGACATAAATATCCTGTTGGAAACTCTTGACAACGGACATATAGAAAGACGAATCGGCGAGATCCTCGTAAATCTGGTGAAGGAAAGCTCTGACGACACCCAGGAGCGTGAAATGCTGACTCAGAACCTCAGCGATATGTTCGCTTACTTCCTTGAAACCGGTGACTATCGGCAGATGCACAGAATGATGAACCAGATTGAGGACGATTCCCTGCCTGTTGATATTCAGGACAACTTGCGGGAACAGTACGTCAAACACGAAATTCTTGAAGAAATTCTCAACGGTCTAACCATATGGGGCAAGCCTCGCTTCGATGAAATCCGTATGATTATTTTAAAGATAGGAACTCCTTTCATTGAAGTTCTTCTCGATCGCTTGTCAGAAGAAAAAAACATGTCATTGAGACGTTTTTATATGGATTGCCTCATTGCGATGGGCCCTGTAACAGTTGTGCCGATTTCGAATCGCCTCAACGACCATCGCTGGTACTTTCTGCGTAACCTTCTGATCATCCTCACTGCCCAGAATGATCCATCAATTGTTCCACTAATTCGTCCTTTATTGCGCAACACCGACAAAAGGTTGCGTCAAGAGGTACTGAAAACACTGGTATTCTTTCAGGATCCGGAAGCTGAGAAGCAAATATTGCAAGAACTTGACAGCCAGGAAAACGAAAAACTGCTTGCAGCAATCCAGCTGACGGAAAAATGCCAGTCGCCTGACATCTTGAATAAGCTGCTCGATTTGCTGGCTGCTGGAGGTCTGAAGCAGCCGGAGTACGAAATCAAAAGCGCTGTTGTGCATTCACTGGGAGAAATCGGTCGAATAGAAGCTCTGCCGGGACTGGTTAAAATTCTTGTATCTACGAGTTTATTTCACTCAAAACTTCTTATCAGCCTTAAAACGGATGTTGTACGCTCCCTGGAACGTTATCCGTCAAGCAGCGTAAAACCTCTGCTTGAGCGGCTTGCCTCCGGAAATTATGAGGTTACGCACCAGGCCCTGGAGTCATTACGAAACATTTCAGGTAAATCAGCATGATCAATAATCTTCGACATATTCAGGATTTTATCCGTCATCTGCTCTCAGCAACTACAAATGCTTCGCTGTATGGTATGGAGCATCCGCAGGTAGGACGTACATCTTTACAGGCATTCGCCAGTATCAGCACCGCGCTGGAGAACAGTCAGGGGTTTTCGTTGATGGTCGTCGAGAATGAGATGGTCATCGATAGTCAACCGCAGGAATCAAATATGTTCCTGGACCGTTTGACCCGGATTTTAAAATCACGCGGCATTGGAGCCATTAAAGTACTGGCAGGAATAACAAAAAAAGAGGTCGATGATCTCATATTCGGACTTGCCAGGCAAAAGACCGACGAATCACTTGTGATTGGCTCCTCCGACCACCTTCGTCTTGGACGAGTTGAGGTGCGTTTGAGAGATGGAAGTGAAGACACAAGTATCATAGAATCAGCAGCGGGGCAGGTTCAGTTACCTGATATGCCTCAAAAAGAACTTGAGCGATTCATGGAAATCTACGAGTCATTCAAACAGAATAAAAAAATCAAAATAACCGGCATATTCGATGTTGTATCAGGTTTTGTTAAAATATTCCGTCAGGAGGGCACTCCTCTTCTCGCCATGGCGGCCCTTCGTGACACAGATGAATATACATTCACTCATTCAACCAACGTCTGCATCCTCAATCTGGCCCAGGCCATGGCTCTGGGTATTGAGGGGCAGTTGCTGAACGACATCGGCATGGCTGCCATGCTGCACGACATCGGCAAACTTTTCATCCCGGAAGAGATAATAACTAAAACGGGTAAACTGACCCCCGAAGAGTTTAATATCATTCAACAGCATCCTGTCAAGGGAGCGTATCACCTTCTCGAAACACCCGGAGTACCGCGATTGGCGATCATAGCAGCCTATGAACACCACTTGAAATTCAATCTGACCGGCTATCCGAAAGTTTCAGGTAACTGGCAGCAGAACCTGTGCAGCCACATGACCATGATTTCCGATTTTTTCGATGCATTGCGAACAAGACGTTCCTACCGCGAACCGTTTGAACTTCAACAGATCGCCGGCATGATGCAGGATATGATGGGCACCGAGCTGCATCCGGCGCTGACAAAAAACTTTCTGCGTATTATTTCAGGATTGAATAATTCATCCGCAAATTCAGCTTCATCCCCCTCCGCAGCTTGACTTTCAGGTTTTACATGCTTAACTCATAACTGAAGGCATCCCGCAACACAAAGGCAGATCATGGACTTCAACAGATTGACTCAAAAATCACAGGAAGCGTTTACTGAAGCACAAAACAAGGCTATTACCTACGGGCATGTCGAGGTGGATTGCGAGCATCTGCTCTGGGCGCTGCTGGACCAGTCCGACGGCCTGGTGCCGCGCCTGCTGCAACGGATGGACATTCGCCCTGATATGGTCAAAAAAGAGATCGAGGCCGAGCTGGACCGCAAACCTCGCGTCTCGGGACCTGGCGCAGAAGCGGGCAAGATTTATGTTTCCCAGCGACTCTCCCGTATCATGGTGGCAGCCGAAAATGAAGCCAAGCGCCTCAAAGACGAGTATGTATCGGTTGAACACCTGCTGATGGCGCTGCTGGCTGAAGGGGATAAGCTCCCATCCGGCCGCATCCTCAAACAGGCCGGGATCAACCGTGAGCGCTTTTTGAAGACTCTGACCGATGTTCGCGGCAGCCAGCGGGTACAGAGCGCTAACCCGGAATCAACCTATGAGGCTTTGGAAAAATACGGCCGCGATCTGGTCAAGATGGCCAGAAGCGACAAACTTGATCCGGTCATCGGCCGTGACGAGGAGGTGCGCCGGGTGATCCGGGTGCTCTCACGCAAGACCAAGAATAATCCGGTGCTGATCGGTGAACCGGGAGTCGGCAAAACGGCCATCGTAGAGGGTCTGGCTCAGCGCATCGTGCGGGGTGACGTGCCGGAAGGCTTGAAGGATAAAACCATTTTTGCCCTGGATATGGGGGCACTGGTAGCGGGCGCCAAGTACCGGGGCGAGTTTGAAGAACGTCTAAAAGCGGTGTTGAACGAGGTCAAAGAGGCTGACGGACGCATCATCCTGTTCATCGATGAGCTGCATACGATCGTCGGCGCAGGAAAGGCCGAAGGATCAATGGACGCCGGGAACATGCTGAAACCGATGCTGGCCCGAGGCGAATTGCACTGCATTGGCGCCACCACCCTGGATGAGTATCGTCAGCATATCGAAAAGGATGCCGCTCTGGAGCGCCGTTTTCAGCCGGTACTGGTTGAACAGCCTACAGTCGAGGATACGATTTCCATCCTGCGCGGCCTGCGTGAGCGCTTTGAGGTACACCACGGCATCAAGATCCAGGATGCCGCTCTGGTAGCTGCCGCAACCCTCTCCAACCGCTACATTACTGAGCGTTTTCTGCCGGACAAGGCTATTGACCTTGTGGATGAAGCTTGCGCCATGCTGCGAACCGAGATCGATTCATTGCCGTCTGAATTGGACGCGATCTCCCGACGTGTGATGCAGCTGGAGATTGAAGAGGTTGCCCTAAAGAAGGAAAAAGATCAGGCCAGTAAAGAACGATTGGAAACACTGCGCCGCGATTTGGCAGATGACCGGGAAAAAGTCTCCTCCATGAGGGCCCAGTACAATTCCGAGAAGAGCGCCATTCAACGTGTGCAGGGCTTGCGCGAACAGATTGAAAAAGCTCGTCGCGACATCGAACAGGCCGAGCGTTCCAGCAATCTGGAGCTGGCCTCCAAACTGAAATACTCTGAACTTCCCGGCCTTGAGACTACCCTCAGAAATGAAGAGGCCGCACTCAACGAAAAGCAGGGTGGACATAAGCTGTTACGAGAAGAGGTGACCGAAGACGAAATCGCCGAAATCGTTGCCCACTGGACCGGCATCCCGGTAACCCGCCTGGTGGAGGGTGAGCGGGAGAAGCTGTTGAGACTGGAGGATATCCTTCATCAGCGGGTGATCGGCCAGGATGAGGCGGTACAACTGGTTTCAGACGCAGTGCTGCGGGCCCGTTCCGGCATCAAGGACCCGCGTCGTCCGATCGGGTCATTTATCTTCCTGGGCCCGACGGGCGTCGGTAAGACGGAGCTGGCGCGAACACTTGCCGAAGCGCTGTTTGACTCGGAAGAAAATATGGTGCGTATCGATATGTCCGAATACATGGAGAAGTTCGCCGTTTCACGACTGATCGGAGCACCCCCCGGATATGTCGGTTACGAGGAAGGGGGCCAGCTGACTGAGGCGGTGCGGCGCAAGCCGTATTGCGTACTGCTTTTCGATGAAATCGAAAAGGCCCATCCGGATGTGTTCAACATCCTGCTGCAGATTTTGGACGATGGCCGGGTAACCGACAGTCATGGCCGCACCGTCAGCTTTAAAAACGTTGTTATCATAATGACTTCCAACATCGGCGCCCCATACCTTCTGGAGGGGATTACCCCGGAAGGGGAAATCAGGGAAGAGGCGCGCAAAGCGGTAATGAACGAACTAAAAACCAGCTTTCGCCCCGAATTTCTGAACCGGGTCGACGACATCGTGCTCTTTAAGCCACTGCACCTGAACGAGGTAATGCGTATCGCCGGACAGCTGGCCGAGCAGCTGAAGCAACGTTTAAAAGAACAGCGCATATCGCTTACAATTTCAGATGAAGCTTTGAGCTTTATTGCCATGGCCGGATACGACCCGGTTTATGGCGCACGACCACTCAAACGTTATCTGCAAAGGGAGCTGGAAACACGTGTGGCACGGGCAATCATCGGCGGGATTGTGGCGGAGGGGGGCACGCTGCGGGTGGAAGTTGTGGATGGAAAGCTTGTGGTTGAATAGCCGGAGCTTATTTCAAATGCTGTGCATTGACAACATTGATCGGCGAACCAGCCTGAAATGCAGAGACATTTGCGACTACTATCTCCATCAACCTCAGACGGGCAGCCAGAGAAGCCCAGGCTATATGAGGGGTAATGATACAGTTTGGGGCGGTCAGCAACGGATTGTCTGCCAGCATCGGTTCATGGGCAACCACGTCCAGCCCTGCCCCGGCAATCCTGCCGTTATGAAGAGCTGAGGCCAGGTCACCTTCATTTACCAGCGCTCCCCGCGCCAGGTTAAGCAGATAGGCGGTCGGCTTCATCGACCCGAGCAGTGCTGCGTTTACAAAACCGCCATTATCCGTGGTCTGCGGACAGTGAAGGCTCACCACGTCAGCTGAAGCAAACAGCTCCTTCAGCGAAACAAAACTCACCGGCACCGCTCCCGGCTCCAGCGGAATACGTGGTGCGTAGGCAATCACCTTCATCCCGAATGCGTTTGCAATTCTCGCAACGGCCCGTCCGATCGTGCCATAGCCGACAATCCCGATCGTCAGGCTATCCAGTTCAATTAACGGAGTTTTCCAGAAAGCATGATCCGGGCAACGCACCCACTCACCCTTCTTTACCGCGCTATCGTGCAGCCCCACGTGCATTGCAAGCTCCAGAAGCAGGGAAAATGCGGTCTGGGCAACCGATTCGGTTGAATATGCAGGAATATTGGAGACAGGAATTCCGAGCTTGGCGGCAGCCTTGATATCGACGTTATTATAGCCGGTGGCCAGCATCGAGATATATTTCAGCTTCGGCAGCGACTGTAGCGCGGCTGCATCCAGTTTGACCTTGCTGAGAAGAACTATATCCGCTTGAGCGGCACGTTCCAGCTTCAGTTCCGGCGGCGTACGATCATAAATCGTACAGGCGCCCAATGCTTCCAGCCTGTCCCAGGGATTATCTCCCGGATTAATGGTGTAACCGTCCAGAACAACAATCCTGGTGGAGTCTGCCATGTCGTCTACTCCTTGACTTCGGTCGGCTCGGACCCGACGGTTTCTTCGACTGGTTCAGTTCCGTCTTCATTGCGCTCAGATCTTCGGCTTTTCTTTTCCTCTTTCTTTTTCTGACGCTCCAGCTCTTTTTTACGTTTTTCAAATGAATAATTAGGTTTGGCCATTGTGGCTCCTTTCTGTAATCACCATAAATCCATCGGCAAAGTATCATCTCGAATATCATCAGGTCAACAGCATAAAAGAAACCGGGTTCCCTGCCACGGGTTCCCGGCGTGATGAAATGAAGTAATTTTAGGGGTTGGGGGGCATGTTGCGTGCACTGTCCGCCATTAACCTGCTCAAAAGTACAGTCAAGCACAAATTGTCTGCCTTGATGATTACACCTTCACCCCGCCATTGAAATTCATCGGGACAATGGACTCTTTTTTCCGATACACCATCCCTTGAAAAATAGCCACGACATCATTGGCATCATCGGTAATCCGAACCGAGTACGACGCCAGCTTGTGGTTCATTGCCTGCTCCCTGGCTTCAGCGTAAAGAGTCCCGCTGACAGCTGTCTTGACAAAGGATACGCTTGCATTTATGCCCATAGCCAGAGTGCCGCGTGAGTTCGAGGCAACGGCAAAGGCAAAGTCGGCCAAGGTAAAAATTGCGCCGCCATGTACCGTTTTGGCCCCGTTAAAGTGGTACGGTTCAATCTTCATGCCGGCTTTCGCCCACCCCGGCCCCACTTCAAGGAGTTCCACTCCTGTATGACGTGCGAACAGATCCTCAGCGGAAAAAAACTCCTTTATTTCTTTCATGGTGATGCTCCTTTTGATTCAATAAACTGGCATCAATGCTTTCCACCAGGAGATTCCAGACGCTTCACCATCCGTTCAATAAAATCCTGGCGAGCCGATTCTTCGGCATATTCCTTACGACAGACATCTTCAGTACAGGCTTTACCGCCATCTTCCAGGAGTTTTCGCGCCTCGGCATATTTTCCTTCTTTTCCGAGCAAACGTGTCAGTTTGATTATTAGTATAAATTCGCCGGGCTTGGCTTTGAGCGCCTCACGAGATAGTTCCTCGGCACGGATTAAGTCACCGCTTTTCTCAACCTGCTGCGCCTCGGCGGCATACAGAAAGGACAAAAGTGCATCATAAGCCGCTTGGCCCGCATTGTTTATAAAGATCTGGGCGTGCTCCTTCAAATATGTTCGCCCTTCGGCCGGGGCCTCCTTCTCCACAAAAGACATGACAAGCCCGATAATGCTGTCCGGGTTGTCGGGTTTCAGTTTGGCCGCTTTCTGGAAAAACTCAATGGCCAAATCAGGGTCGTCCTGCTCTTTATGCTCCTTGCCCATTTCATAGTAACACGCGGCAAGAGGCGCGGCCACTCCATTGAGGCTGCCGAACTCCCGCGCTGTGACATCCATGAGCTGTGCCGATGCTTTCTGTCCCGCATCACTTTCAAGGTATTGTACGTCGTTGCAGAGGCTGACTATCACTGTCATGCGCCGTTTGACTGCGGCATCTTCCGTTTCTGATTTTTTTCCGAAAAGATCACGTAATTCCGCCAGCGCTTCAGTCTCCCGACCGGCCATCATGTGGGCAATTGCAATAGAAACAGCTGGATATGCCCTGTCAGGATCGCTGGAATTCACCTTGCTGCGCAAATTCAGGCTCTTGGTGAGCTCGCGAATCGCCTCTTCATGCTTATCGACCTTCAACAGCGATTGTCCACTAATGAAGTAAGCGTCCGCGCTGAACAGCGTACTCTGCCGATCGAAACTCGACTTGGCCTTGCCGCCGGTGGCCTCTTTTTTAAGAGTTAGAACCGCTTTTTCGAAGTAACAGTTTGTTGAATCTGATTGCGGTTTTTCGTGAAGCTCGCCGTTCGCACCTTCCGGTGTAATTGAAAGCGCAAGGGTGTGTCCCTGGACAGGGCCGGGCTCATCGGGATAGGCTACCTGCAGTCGGCCAAGGTCATTTCCGGAAAAATGCCCGCTCTGAATTTCCAGCCCGCTGAAATAACCGGAAATCTGTTGACCATCGGGAGAACTGCGTTGATCCAGCGCCATTTCCAGCGGGAAACGGTTACCGGTCTTGTCTTTGTCTAAACAACCGGCGCCGGACACAGTGACCAGTTCCATCTCACCACTATAGAGGGTCATGGTGGATGTCGAAGAACAGGAAGCCAACGGCAGAGCAAGGAGCAGGAGAGCGATGATGCTGGTGACACAATTCATATTTTTATTCCTGTTTTTATATAGTTGGTTGATTTATGTGAGGCCGCAGATTCGTATCGATTTAAACGGTCTAGAAACAGTTTAGTAACGGTTTTTCTTGAAATAATTGGCTCCCCATCTCGGACAAATATGGGCAATGGGAAGAGCACTTATCGTTGTAACGGGCATGGTTTTGACCTGCCAGTTTTTTTGGGCAGGGCGTAAGCCTTGTTGGGCATTTTTACTCAATACTTGCAGTGGTCTCGTGTCAATAGTCGTCCTCACGGGAGTATTTTCATTGTAGGCGCGGGTTAGCCCGTATCTCGATAATTAATTTCTCAAAAGCATCTTGCGCGGCTCGTCTCCCAGCGAGGCCAAAATCTTCTTTGAACTCCGAAAATGAAGCAGCACCTTGTCCTGAAACTCTCACCCGTGCAAGCATGTTTCCTGTTGCGTCGGTGACAGTCGATGAGAGATCAATAGCAAACTGAGTTGGTGGCCATGTAAAGACGGAGTTCGAGTTTGATGTAGTGTAAATTTCCGGGGCAAAAACAATGCCGACACCATCGCGTTTAATTGCTTCAAAATCTGATGGGGACCTAACAAGTACAACATCACTATATATGGAGTTAAGG
>Ga0073936_10008043_pt1 | contig 13525 bp, 14 predicted proteins | sample AliMusrvi5mmetaG_FD_87041 | JGI IMG/M metagenome (GOLD analysis project Ga0073936, IMG submission 87041) | Freshwater lake bacterial and archeal communities from Alinen Mustajarvi, Finland, to study Microbial Dark Matter (Phase II) - Alinen... | ecosystem: Environmental > Aquatic > Freshwater >... | reverse complement strand
GCAAAAATATCTTGATGAAAGGGCTCGTTTTAAACGGGTTATTTCACCCTATACGTTCATTTGGGGTCAGAAAACGGAACAATCACCCGTAATTTGAGAGATTGTTAACGATTAATGAACGGCCACTCACGTCAGAGCACATTACTGATTTTTACACTCAGCCACGTGAACATACATCATCACTTCCAGAATTAGATATCAATGATCTCCAGACAATGCTCTAAAAAACACCATTTTGTTTTTGTCGCATACAATAAAAATATGAGTCTCAATCAATATTTAATTCAAAATTACACTCAAGTCATCGACTTGTATGACGGCGGCGTCAATCTAGATAAAAGTCTGGCGATTGTACTCACCGCGGAAGCCCCGGTTATGTATACATTCTTATCGCGCGAACAGCTCGATAATGCCGTCTTATCCACATTGCCGCTTAAGACAGGATCATCTGTGCGCATGGTGATTAATGCAACACAACGATACTTGTTAGTCAAGGCGTCTAGTCCCACTGTTTTGAATTTGACACGATCAGTCACCACTGCAGTGGCGGAGATGTTCAGTGCTGCAAATTACTTTTGGGCTGCGTTGATGATAGGTGGTCTCGCCGTTGTTGCGGGTTGCATGGCTATCCTCTTCTTCATGCACTATAAGAAGGTCAATTATACCTCACCCCTCAGTGCAGCACTGAAAGAGTACAAGAACCCAGCAAAGACCAGCTTTAGCCCCATATCAGTGTTTGTCCGTCAAATGACAAATGAGGTGCGTGACGCAACTAACTATGCTGTAGATACGCTATACACACAACCACAATTGAAAAAAGCCGCGCTTGACGCGACTTCAATTAGCAAATAAAACTCCAAAAAAGCCCGTCCCCACCTTTGACCGTTGCCCAGTAACAATTGTTGATGACACTTCATCTAAATGATCATCCTCTTCATGGAATATTGCATTCAAAAAGTTGAGCATCGACTCTTCGAATGACGCCTTTGTAAAGACCGCAGACGAGTCACATCTGACAGAATATCGTGATATGGATTGGAGGGTTCCACCCCATGACATTTGATTTATAAGTAGTTCGAGATGCACGGTCAAGATATTTGGGTCCATAATCTCGCGTAACTCACGGTAAAGATACATGCGCGCAGCTTCAATTCCAAGCGTGCGGCAAATATCCCAGATGTTATTTGACACAGAGACGTATGGGTCAATCGCGGGCATCGTCAAAAGACGTTGGAATAGTGATCTGTGAGGGGTTGTATATAATAGCAGGCCATCAATCGTCTCAATGACACGTTGTACGTTAATTAACCCACAGACTTGCGTTTGATTCAATCGTGGCAATACATCGTGCTCGAGATCATCAGGTGAGCATCCCCACATAAAGATTTCAAACTGTGGATTCATCACAAAGGACACGTCATCATATTGACATAATATCTCAAAGAGTTCGAATGCGACGTGAAGCGTGCGAATACGTTGCGCATTCATCACAATCAAAAGCCCCGTGGTTGTAGGGGGGTGCGATGGTTGGTACCAATTGACCCAAACTGGTGCGGGTACGAGTGTATACGAGCTGAGTAATGACTTAAAGGTTGTGTATTCAATACTACGCCGATAATGGCTACTAGCGTCGCGCAAACCAATGGTCATGATTGTTGGGTGCAATTCTTGTGTGAGGTTAAGAAGTTCAAATAGGCGCGGGACACCCTTGACAATTGTTTTAATATTCGCACCACACGAATGAAACTGATTGAGGACAGTCTGTGTTAGGGAGCTCGTGATCGATTGGGCGGCAATTATGCCCATATTTTTGCCCGGTATCAACTCCATTTAAGCCAATCACGGTTGGGGTGCGCATGTCATTTTTGAGACAAGTGTTGAGACTTGTCACAAAAATATTTGCAGGGGGGCGCTGGGGTGCTGGGGCACTAGAACATTTATTCGCGAAAGCATGTCCAACATCGCCACTGGTAAACTTCAAAGCCGCCAATTTCGACTTCGGCCGATGTTGCGGTGAGTTTGCGATGGAGAATAGCCGGTCGTTGGCGACAGTGTGTGCACATGTTTGGTATCACACCCGCCTTGACAATTTCATCGGCCAATTCAAACAGGCGCCGCGATGCGACAAACAACTCCGATTTCCAATTGGTGGAAAGGCCAAAACAATACACCGATTTGCCCGCGTCGGCCAATGTGCGCAATTGTTCAACTTGTGATACAGTGATAAATTGGACTTCATCAATCAAGATATAATCAAAGTCGCCACATAGGGCGTCCAAATCGGTCGCCGGGTGTATTACCGCGGTGGTCGCCAGTTCGAGTGGGGCGCGCGTCGAAATGGCGTTCGCGGCCCGATCATCAACGATTGATTTAAAGACACCCACACGGCCGGCTTGATTTTGAAGAAGGGCATGATACAAACTTATCAATAGGCAACTTTTGCCGGCATTCATAAGACCATATGTGAATCGTAACATGTTATTATACTATACTAGAGGTGGGAGTGTTAATAACTCAGTTTTAACAATAGCGCATGACAATGTTCCAATTGACACGGTCGAGCAATATGGTGGCAATTTCATACTGTGTGGCCATAGGATCAACTATACCCATACGTTCAATCAGGGACCCCAATTGTCGGCGCCCTCGCCCAGCCAATTGATGTGATATACTGATACACAGGCGAATAAATCGCCGCAATTGCAGTTTGAGTGGCTGGTCCGCATACATTTCTTGAAATTTGATCAAATGAGGCGAGTCTTCAAAGTAAAGACGTACATATTGGCGCCCCACAAAAGGATCGTTGCCGCGCAGGACCAAAAGCTCATGATATTCGCGATTCCACCGCTTGAGCGATTTGCCGGTTGCCCGATGGACCATCACGGCAGCCACTGGGGCAGTAGTTAAGTCAGTGGTGGACACGCGGCCGATTAGGGGTAGCACTGTGGGTGTTTCTGTCGCAAATTCAAATGTGGCAAAATCCGCAGTTGAGAGTGGAACGCGGCCAAAGTACTTTAACCTATCGCACCCATTCGCCGACTCGTGGTGTAAAACAAGCGGGTTAATGAATGAGATTGTCTCGAGATAAAAGTAATAGCAATATGCCGCATCTAATGACTCCCAAAACTCTAGTGGATCCGGGAAGATATCGGGCAACATACGATCTTCAAATAGCGAGCCAAAGCTAATGCGCGAGCCCCAAAAGCACTGACGGGCGTTGATTTTGCCAATGGTTGACATGTGCCAGGCATCATCAAACTTGTATACACGTACCAGCGTCGCTTCCGGGTGGCAATATTGATACCAGTTGGCCGGATCGGGATCAATGAGGGTCCGCGCCGCATGTACTCTATCATCTCCATATTCAACTGGGCGATATACACCCATTACCAATAACGTATTGTCATTATAAATTGCGCCGCGAATAGGCAGGTTATCTTTAATCGTTAGAACTGACATGTTTTGTTCACTTGTTCTGTGAATCGCGCAACTCTCAGTTTGAGTCGCCCACGCGCGCTTGTGCCACGAACCATGCCAATGGAGTCATGTGTGTAATGTGGCACAAAAGGCTCGGTATCATTGAAGGCTCGCATGTGAACAGCGCCGCTATCATTGTGGCATCGTCACATACAAGAAGACAATCGACATGTGTTTGTCGTTCGACCAATGCGCAAAAGTGGGCGGCAAATCGCGGCATAAGACACAACTGGCGCGCGAATGCAGGCGGGGCGCGAGCTGCGATTATGGCGCATTGGTGGTCCGTGAGTGACTTTGGGTCGTCCGGAAGCCATGTGGGTGTGCTGGGGCGGCGGCGTCTCTCAGTGGCGAGAAATCGTTGGTGTTGGGTTGGGTCACGAATCATATCAAAGATGGCATTAACATGTGGGGGGTGGGCGCGATTGAGGGCACACGTCATATCATCGGTGTCCAGAGAGGGATGGACAAAGTTTATAACGTCACTGGGTAGACATCGGCGCAATGCAATGTGTTGACTCAAGGGTGTGTCAACGACAAGTGTGGCAAGGTGGCGTGGGGCGCATCGGAGTAGGGTGTCAAGGTGGCGGAAGGTCATTATTCAAGATAGGATGGGTCGGCGCGGACACATTTCAATTGACTGGTTGCGCAATGACGAGAAATTGGTCATTCTCAAAACGGATCGATTCGACGCGCAAATCAAGTTGGGGTTGCGCCCATGTGCCGGCCACCCACGCCAGAGTATGGGGGAACGAATATAGGGCGCATGTTGGTTTACTTTCAACAAGTGTCGCTGTATACACACCACCGACCTGGGGCAGAAATGCGGCGACTTTAATACCCACCGACACGATAGCTTGATTTGCAAAGCCGAGAATATGCACGGCGCCCGGCGAGTAATCAAGTATCTCTTGGACAAACCCATTGCGGATATTGGATAGGGTGGCGCGATTGGTTTCGAGCCAAGTGGGCAAGTCGTGGCGCCATGTTGCAATCGCCTCGTACGCAAGTGTTAACGAGATGTGAATTACGTGATGGATCAACATTTCACTCACTTGTCACACGTGCCCAGTCAATATCAATTTAATGTGTCACAAAATATTTGATAGTATGGTTATTATCAAATAATCATACTTTATACGTTTTACGCCGCGTGCCATGTCATTGGCGTTGATTGTTTGCTTGCGCGTTTACTTCTTGGGGTGCGCTTTGTAGTACGCACGGTTGGCCGCGTCGTCATGTACAATATCCATGTGGTATTTGGTGAACTTATCAATTAGATACGCACCGCCGATATAAAAGATGGCGAGGAGTGCAAGGACACAAATAATTGCCATAACAACAATACCAACTTTCATAGATATTGATTCCTCTGTCCAAAAGTGTTCGAGTGCACGTGGGCGGTTAAGCAGTTGTGTTCGTGTGTTTGCAGGGGCGCTTGCGAGCGTGTGTGCAAGCAATTGGCGACGTTCTTCTTCTGTGAGTTGACGTTGAGCAACCATTTTATTTAGCCACGACTTTTATTCTCGTGGTCTTCAATAAAAAAACCAAATCAATATGACAATGACAATAATCACCACTACAGCTATACCACCGTACAGCCAAACAGGTGAAATGGCAGTAGTCTTCGATCCAGACGTAGTGGCTGGGGTAGCGATTGGGGCAGCGCCCGGGACAGCGGCGCTGGCGCCGGGTGCAGGTGTAAGGGGAGGGGCTCCGGCAACCTGGGCCTGTAAACCCGCAAGAGCTTGAGACATTTGTGTCAAGAGAATGCCGGGCGATGCCATATTACTCAAAATTGTGGCTCCAAGTGACCCAGCCTCAGATGCTGCCTGTGTCACTGGTGCAGTTGGTGTTGCGTTTGGCGCGAGGGCCGCCGATTGTGACATGTTTGCAGCCGCCCCAGACACTAATGGAACATATGGTGCGGCTGTGGTTGTGGCACCAAGTGGTGTTGTTGATCGCTGGAGACCCCCACATACGACAGTGCGGCGATTACTGGTCCAGTTTGGATCCCAACTCGCAGCCGCCACCGGTGATTCCAAGAGTTGGATAACACCATTCGTAACACGATAATATGGTACAGGGTATTGTTCACCATCCTCAAGACATCGAACAATCATACCCTCCATGAACATTGATGTTGCCGCATCTTTCTGATACTTACCAGCACATTGTGTTGCAGTCATGTTGCTAATCCAATTAGGGTCAATCTTGGATGCCACTGTTGGGGAGAGGAGCCAGTGGAGTGACGACCTGGATAATCCATAGACGGCTTGTAAGTCTTCATCGGAACAAGTTACAATTGATGTCATCTTTGTCTTGACGGGAACAAAAGCTTGTGTTTGTTACAAATAAAATATTGCGTGCCAGTAAAATGTCAAGTTCGACACACAGAATATGGTCCAACGATAACGATATGGTGAGTAAGGTGCGAGCATCCCTCCAAGCAATATTTGGGCCACGTTTGGTAGTGGCGGAGGGGCCAACTGGTCCATCTGGTCCTCCCAACACACCCACCGGGCCAACCGGTGCTACAGGTATCAATTGTCCAATAATTGGGCCCATGGGTGATTTTGGCCTGACTGGTGCAACCGGGGCGCAACTTGGACTAACGGGGCCACCAGGACCCACCGGGCCCGCGGGTGGGGTTGGCCCTATGGGCCCACGTGGACCCGCCGGCGGCGACACTGGCCCAACAGGCCCACCAGGTCCGCGCGGTCCGCCTGGAATCACAGGACCGGCAATCGGCGCCACGGGTCCGGGTGGTCCATCGCTCAGTTTCACAGGGGCAACCGGCCCAACTGGCCCAAGTGGTGTTACGGGCGCAACTGGCCCCATTGGCGCCACGGGGCAAACTGGTCCGAGTGGTATATCGGGACCGACTGGTGTCATTGGGACGACTGGCCCAACAGGCATGACTGGTGCCGCTGGCACTGGGCCGACAGGCCCTTCCGGGTTTGGCGCGACTGGCCCGACAGGGTTAACGGGGGCAACAGGGTTAGGGCTGATCGGTGCGACCGGGCCTGGGCCAACAGGTGTGACGGGATCAACTGGATTTGGCACATTTGGCCCCACCGGCCCAACAGGGGGTGTATCGGCTGGCGCATCAGGGCCAACTGGACCAACCGGGCCGGGAACAACAGGCGCAACTGGACCCACCGCAACTGGACCCACAGGACCAGCAGGGGCAGGTGCAGGTGTGCAACTAGCACAATCGGTGGCGCGTGGAACAGCCGTGACATTAAATATACTTAGTGTGCGAACGTCACCGAGTGGCAATTTGAACCTACAATTTGCGTCAACACCCAATATAACAATTACGGGCAACCAGTTACTTCAGATTACATCGAGTGTTAGCTCGACATTGATCACGTCAAAGGCATTAACCTCAACATTCGCATCTTTAATCCCAGCACAGGCGTTAGCAGCATCAACCCGTGAAACCTGGTATTTGACAACAATAGAAGAGAGTGTGTGGCGAGTTGATGTTGTTTACACGTCAGCGACAAACGCCGTGATCACAATCCAACAATATGCGTTAGCGAACTGAGCAATCAACTCTTTCATCCACAAGAAAGTATTATGAATGGGATTCAAAGTGAGGACAGTGTCAAGAGTAATGACCATCAATCCTGCCTTCGTGCAATTTATGGTGATAATTTCACAGATCATCTCGCCCCAACAGGCCCAACTGGTGAACCGGGGGGCGCGACTGGACCAACAGGGCCGGCCGGCAGTCAAACTGGCCCGACTGGGCAAACAGGCGTTCAAGGACCAACAGGTCCTGCAGCTGCAGGTGTTGGTGTATCTGGGCCAACTGGAGATGTTGGACCCAGTGGCCCTACTGGATTAACTGGGATCATGGGACCCAACACAAGCCCAACGGGGCCAACTGGCCAAACGGGGCCGCTCGGATTACACGGCCCAACTGGAGGGCACACGGGACCAACTGGAGCGGCCGTGGGTAATGGGGCAACTGGCCCAACAGGCCCAATTGGTGATGCTGGGCGGACCGGGTTAGCGGGTGTCACGGGTCCAAGTGGTCTGACAGGATGGACTGGCCCAACAGGCGCAACAGGCGCAACTGGTTTGACTGGCCCGAGTGGTGTAACTGGGCCAACTGGTGCGGCGTTGACGGGCCCAACTGGGGCGCCAATGACAGGCGCGACTGGTGTAACGGGGCCAACCGGGGCACCCGCAACAGGCGCAACAGGCGCCGGCGCCACGGGTGCAACGGGGCCCACAGGGCCGACCGGAAGTGGTCTAACAGGCCCAACGGGGCCAGCGGGTGGAGTGGTGGGTGGGTCAACCGGCGCATCGGGCGCAACCGGCGCAACTGGTACAGGCATAACTGGGCCCACGGGCAGTGGTTCAACAGGCCCGACCGGTGCGGCTGGTACGATAACAAACTCAATCGTTTCGCGTGTGTATGTGGGCACTGCAGTTACACTCGGTATTTTGTCAGTCAGAGCCAATGCGGGTGCGAATGCGAATTGTCAAATTAGTATGTCAACACCGACAACGATATCTGGTCGGCAACATGTGCTTCAATCAAATAACACTATTACAACAACATCTATCACTAACTTCGCGGCCACCTCAACATTTACATCACTTGTCTCATCTCAAAGCATTTTAGAGGGTACTGAAAACTGGATCATCACATCCGCAACAGCAGCATGGACAATATGTATTTGTTATGACTTACTTTCGGCAGGTATGGGTCTAGTGTTAATTCAGATTACCAAAATCCTTTAGATATCACAAATAAACATGAACACATCATTGCGTATCGTGACAGACACAACATCTCAGGTTGAAGATATCGTTTCATTAGTGCACATTGTCACTGGCTCACAGAGCACACTTGGCACAGGGCCAACAGGGCCAACTGGGGCAGTCACTGGGTTTACCGGGCCACGCGGAGCACCGTATGGGATTGCAATCACTGGCCCGACTGGTGCACAAGGAGCAATGGGTCCAACAGGACAATCTGTCGGTGTTGAAGGAGAGACTGGGTCAGTCGGCCCTACCGGCTCCATTGGCCCCACCGGGCCTACGGGCGATACCTGGGGGGCAACAGGCCCCGCTGGGCCAAGTGGTTCAACAGGCCCACAGGGACCCACTGGTGCCGGTGTTGGTATAACAGGCCCGGCTGGTTTGGGTGGTGGCAATACTGGTCCAACTGGTCCGACAGGGGTCACCGGCGCGACTGGACTAGCAGGCTATATTGGTGTGACTGGCGTAGTTGGGCAAGTGGGAGCGACTGGCGCCACTGGCCCACAAGGGGCGACGGGCGCACGTGGCCAGACAGGTGCATCTGGACATGGCTCAACTGGTTCGACTGGATTGGGTTTAACAGGACCATCTGGTCCTCGTGGTGCAACTGGTAGTGGGTTAACAGGGCCGACGGGGCGTGGTGTGACCGGTGCGACCGGAGCGACAGGCCCAGTCGCAACTGGCCCAAGTGGACCAACCGGGTTAAGTAGTCTAGGTGTGACTGGACCAACTGGCCCAACGGGTCCAGCGGCACTTGGAATAACTGGGCATGCCGGGGTAGGCATTACGGGCCCAGGTGGACCTAGTAGTTCAACTGTGAAGGTAGTGATTGTCGGGCGTGGGGTGTCGGTGACGATGGGAAACCTTTCATATCAAATAACACCAACAGGCAATATTACCCTACAGGCTAAAACGGCATCGTCGTCAGGTTACATGGCTAATGCCACTCAACTTTTATTACAGTCGAACACCGCCACAACGAACACCCAACAGTATTGGTATTTAGCATCGGGTGACCCATGGATCGATATACTCGCAGGTCAATCGGTCGCCTCAACTGGATACGAGGAATGGTATATTTACAGCGTGGCAGATGAGACCCAGCTTGTTCAGGTTTTTCATATATCAGCAACTCGCGCCATGATTATTATAACACAACTCGTGTAAATCAATATTTGTAAATTCGTGCCATGGTGTGTATATACAATGGACGATAAACTCATACGATATATGGCGCCACTCAACAATTGGATCGCCGGCGCCCCATTTCTGGGACGTATTTTGGTTGAAGAAGCCCTGGTTTGTGAACCCGTCATGATACATGCGATGGGTAGTCAGGGTGTTGCTGCCAGCGGCGCTACTACACTTCACCATATCGATACCCATTTTGTCCATCGCGTGTGGGCGCGCCAAGGGTCATCACGCCCTATCGTCACAATTCGCCATGCTCTACGGGACGTGGTACAAAAAATGTGATTCCTTGTGAATGTGTGACCTGTAACAAATGCCGCTCGGTGAACTACTAAAACGTACACGTAAGAAACAAGATGATAATAATACATATTACACCCACGTATCGTTGATCAAACCGCGAGGGCGGTACCAACTCGAACTTGACGATCTCGAAACCTTTTGGAAGGTATACCATCGCGCATTGAAAGAAAATCGCGCCGTGGGAATCGCCGAAATCTCTCAAAATTATATTGGGGCAATTTTTGACATTGACCTTCATCAAGATATCAAACCTGGTGAAGACTTTCCAAGCGCTCCATTGTATATGCCCGAGGACATTATCACTAATATCAAATTGATTGTCAACAGCTTCATCACCGAACTCGATATCCAGGATGAAAAGGTATTGACCAGTGTCGTTCTCGAAAAAACAGGATATGTGCGCGGGTTGCAATTTCGCAACGGGTATCACATTCAGTTCCCCTTCTTGTTTGTTGATAAACAGTGGTTTGGTACAACCTTCTTGCCGCGGCTCGCCGAATTGGTTGTCGGTTTGGATCTTCAGACCGCCAGTGTCCCCTGGTTACTCTATGGGTCAGTTAAAGAAGAGAATAAGCGCGCATATGTGGTGACGAGTGTGTATGACAGTGAGCTTCGATCAGTCGGGGTTGAAGCATTAACCACATACCCACTATACAATAGTTATGGGCACCCAGTTGTAATCCACGATGTATACATGCTCTTGCCGCAAATCTTATCTATAATCCCGCACGAGCGCAAAATCACCCATGTGCGGGCGGTGACATTTGCACCACTCGGTCCCGCACAATTGACTGGCGCCGCGGCAGGTCCACCACCATCCGAAACGGTCCAAGAATCACTAGATATCGCTGAAAAACTCCTTGGCATGTTATCGGCGCGCCGTGCAGAAGATCGCAGTACATGGATTCGCATCGGGTGGATTTTGCACTATCACGCGAATGGATCAGATCGCGGCCTCCAACTATGGATAAACTTTTCGCGCAAATGCCCCGACAAATTCTCTGAATCAGTATGTTACACAGAGTGGGCGCGAATGGGAATCAGATTCGGTCTCTCACTGGGAACACTTTTTCACTGGGCGGCCGAGGATTCGCCCTCCCGGTGTGAAGCATTTAAACAGGAACGCCGCGAGGCTGTCCTCTCGTCATATGTTGTTTCGAGTCACTATGGTATCGCAAAATATCTAAAGCACATGTATGGGCATGAATTTGTCTGTGCAAACATTACTCAGAACTTGTGGTATCAGTGTGTGCGCGGCTTGTGGATTCGCTTGGACGAGCCATATACCCTGCGTGAACGTTTATCTGAAGAGGTGGCCCGAGACTTTAATTCGCTTCAGACGGCAATTGTCAAACAGATGAATCGAAACATTCAACACCATGATGTTGCGCTTGAAGAAAAGACACAAGCAATCAAACGCCTTGTTCAGAATTTGCGGTCACGACCCTTTAAGGCAAATGTACTCGCTGAAGCGGCCGATAAGTTTTTTGAGCCCGACTTTTTGCGCCGACTCGACTCGAATCCATATGTGGTGGGGTTCCAAAATGGCGTCTTTGACCTCAAGACCAACAATTTTCGCAACTTTTTGCCCGAAGATCACATCTCAAAGCGCCTACCCATTGATTATACACTCTTTCACCCGACCGACCACGCGTATTGCCGCCTGCTTGACTTTTTGGCCAAGATCTTTCCGGATGCCGATGTGCGCCGCTATTTTCTCGACGCTTATTCGGAAATTTTTGTGGGGGGCAATCACGTAAAACATATTTACTTTTGGACCGGATTTGGCGATAATGGAAAGACGGTGACCCAATCACTTCTTGAACGTATGTTGGGTAATCACGCAATCAAGGTGGCAACCACACTCTTTAGTGGTAAAAAGGTTGACACGGGTGCGGCGGCGCCAGAATTGGCCCGTGCGGCGCCACCAGTGCGCCTGATCACCCTCGAGGAACCTGATCCCAAAGAAGAACTCAACATTGGTTATTTGAAACAATTTAGCGGCAATGACAAATTTTGGGCGCGCGATTTGTTTCAGAAGGGACGCGACGCTGTCGAAATTACACCCTTTTTCAAAATCACCTTTATATGTAATCGACTGCCCAAAATTCGCCACGCGGACGAGGCTACCTTTAATCGCATTCGTGTCATTCCATTCGAAAGTACATTTAAACCCGCACATTTGTGCCCGTCCACGGTTGATGAACAGAATCTAAAGAAGATATTTCCGCGCAATGCCAAACTCCTTGATGAACTCGACGATATGGCGGTGGCGTTGGCCTTTTACTTGTTGCAGTGGCGTATGAGCAAAAAGTCTGATTCGCTCGTTGAACCTCTCAAGGTGGCGACGGCGACGATTAGTTATCGAGAGCGTAATGACATTTACTTCCAGTTCTTTCGTGAGATGTTGGTCGAAAATCGGCCCGCATTACCCGCGCTAACCGAGAAAGACATGTTTGAGTTGTTTAAGTTGTGGTTCAAATCGCGCCGCAACAGCGCAGACATTTCGCCCGAACAGTGTGAATTTGTCCACTATCTTGAATACCGGTGGGGTGATAATCGTGAATTGTGGCCGCGTGTGTCGCAGGCAGATGTGCGCGAACAAGTTCAGAGTGGCAAGGTAATTCTTGCAGGCGGCTCAAAATAAATGGCAGTGGCAACCCTTCCCATGTAAATACTTTACACTTTGTCAAGTTTAAAGTAATTGGCGCCATCTCACAAATTTTGTCAATGCCTCAATAAAACACAAATGGAGAGATCACGCAATTCCCACCCCACCACTCTTATTGAGGCTGCGACCAGAGGTGATGCTGTTACTGTTCGCCGATTATTAAATGCCGGTATTCGTGAACGTGGCGCGCTCGTTGCAGCAATTACTACAGGCCAGTATGATATTGCGCGTATCTTGTTCGGGCGCGGATCAAATATCAATGAGCGATCTGACACGGGTCAAAGTCCACTTAGTACGGCCATTTCGGCTGGACAACCGGCTACATTTATCATGTATTTGCGCCGCCGTGGCGCTCAGTTTGACATTGAGCAACCCCAAGATCGGACTGCAATTATGACGATGGTGGAACTTCATAACTATGATGTATTGAAACAATTCGCAGACGATTCTATTGTCCAATATATTATTTCAAATACCCCAGTATCTCAGACACGGGATGAGCGTTGGGCCTTGGCTCAGCTCGGTTTTAGTTCAAGACACCCTGCCTCAATAACCCCGCCACCCGAGACTCCACCGGTATCGCCACCACCATCATATGTCACATTACCCCGCCTACGGTCACCCGCGGCGTCCCCTCCCCCCACATATCACAAGGTGCGGACAAGCCAGGCGCAACGATCTGGATCAGTTGTCTTACCACCACTCGCGGCAGCAGCACGCCGATCACCCCAACCACATCAATCACGTTACTCACGTGAGCGACACGAGCGCCGCGAACAAGCTGAGCAACACGAGCAACGCGAACAAGCTGAGCGACGTGAGCACCGCGAACAAGCTGAGCAAGCTGAGCAACGCGTGACGTTGGAGACAGCGCGACTTCGATCGCGTCAATTACCACATTCACAGTGGGGTTCTCTCGAGTGGTTATTTGGTCGCCAGGGACGATAAAGGGTTGGAACTGTTTCACGATTTGTCAAGTGAAGATAGAGACTTGAATGCTGGCAAAAATATCTTGATGAAAGGGCTCGTTTTAAACGGGTTATTTCACCCTATACGTTCATTTGGGGTCAGAAAACGGAACAATCACCCGTAATTTGAGAGATT
>Ga0073936_10008026_pt1 | contig 13542 bp, 12 predicted proteins | sample AliMusrvi5mmetaG_FD_87041 | JGI IMG/M metagenome (GOLD analysis project Ga0073936, IMG submission 87041) | Freshwater lake bacterial and archeal communities from Alinen Mustajarvi, Finland, to study Microbial Dark Matter (Phase II) - Alinen... | ecosystem: Environmental > Aquatic > Freshwater >... | reverse complement strand
TACATGTACAAACAAATCAATAATTTCATCTTCAATGTTTTCTGGTCTAATGAGAACTCTACCATAATCTTTTTGCAAAATTGCCATCCCAACAATTTCGTATTCAACTAAATTCGATACATTTTGCGGAGACTTAATTGGTTTAAAAGAATAAGTAAAGCTCAGCAAAGACAGAAATGAGTTATTTTGATCTTTTCTAACTTCAATCACATCAGAAAGAACGACTAAATGATATTGGTTTATCGAATCAAAACAAGATATCAAATTCTTAACCTTCTCTTCCTCATTTGAAGAAACTTCTCTAATTTGACAATTTATCAAAACCGTTTTTAGTTTATCCATAATTATTTTGTCGTCCATATAATTTTTATTGCTAAATCGTGCCTTGCTTCCCTAATCCGCGTTTTATTTTTTATAACCCTTTCAACACAAAATAATTTATATAACACCACAAAATTACAAAATTAAAAGCAAATGTTTCAGTATTAAAAAATAACAGTCCCTAAAGCACTAAGATGCACAAATGTAAATAATTGATTTTGTGTATTTTAGTGTCTTTGTGGCAAAATTTTGAAATTTCTTTATCGGTTCCTTGCTATAATTACTATATAAGCGAAACACATCATGTTTTATGATTCATTAACCATGTAAGAATATATATCTTCAAGAATAAAATGCATTTCCAATAACAGCTTATCTTTGTACGTGCGTTTTTATTATTGTACCCTATGAACGAGCCTGTCTGGAAAAAGGATTTCATTTTCCTTATTTTGTCGAACTTTTTAATGTACATCACCTATTATGCTATACTTTCGTCCCTGCCCATTTATTTAGTCAACGACCTGCATGCTACCAAAACACAGGTGGGTGTGGTTGTGGGGGCTTACACCATTGCATCAGTGCTGGTGCGTCCGTTCTCGGGGTTTGCGCTCGACAGGTTTGGCCGCCGTACTGTGTTTCTGCTTGCTTTAGTCATCTATGCGATGTTGTTTGCCGGCTATCTGGTGGCAATATCCATCACGGCAATCATCTTACTTCGCTTTGCACAAGGCCTTACATGGGGGTTTACAACAGTATCAGGCTCTACCATTGCCGTTGACATCATCCCTGAATCGAGAAGAGGAGAAGGCATAGGGTACTTTGCCCTTTCCACCACGCTGGGCATGTCTGTAGGACCAGTTGTAGGGTTATTTATCAGCCATCTGTGGGGAACTGAGGCCATGTTTATAGCAGGATGCTTTATAGGCGTTGCCAGCCTGGCCTGTGCTTATGCTGTAAAGCTTCGCAAGCGATTTGTGGTGGGCAAACGTATCCCCTTGCAATGGGAAAGCATGTTTAATAAAAATGCCATCCGCCCGTCGATAAACGTGTTTATAACCATGATTGCCTATGGCGGACTGCTTTCTTTCATAGCGCTTTATGGGAGCGAGATAGGCATACAAAACACCTCAATGTATTTTCTGATTTTCTCTGTGGGTATAGCCTCTGCACGGCTCACTGCAGGCAAGGTATTCGACAGGCAAGGCCCACGGATGATTATCACATTATGTATTGGGCTGCTCATCATAGGATTTCCTTTGCTGGCAATGGCCAGAAATGCAGTGCTGTTCTATCTATCCGCAATAATTATTGGCTTTGGCAATGGTGTTATATTCCCTACTTTTCAATCGATGGTGAACAACCTGGCAGAAATCAGGCACCGTGGGGCCGCTAACTCAACACTTTACACAGCAGTAGATCTGGGGATGGGGCTGGGAATGATTAGTGCAGGATTAATTGCCCAGTATATTTCCTTATCTGCTATCTTCTGGATAGACACCCTGATTTGTGCCATGGGCCTATTATTTTTTCGCTTTTTCGTACTCCGGTTTTACGAAAGTCGTCAGGGTTAGCTCCTGCGATGCAATACCGGCGGTACAGTTTTCTGAATAATGTTAATTAGGAGCATTTTAAGGGATGGTAAGTGCAAGGGTTTTTTGACTTTTAATTAAAACATCATGCACCGATAATACAATAGAACATAAAATCTTTGGCTTTTCTCATAACAATGCGAAGAGCGAAGGACGGCCTTGTAAAAATTTTTCAATAAAACAAGGTGTTTATTTTGGGGCGGGGCAAAGGAAACAACCAACGAGTGTCGGGAACCAACCTATCCTAAGATGCTATAAGGTTTGAGCCGACACGGCTTTGGTTGTGCGGCAAATAAAAACCGCAAGTTTTATTAAAATTTTTATAAAGCCTTGAACTTTTGTTTCTTTTAGTTCAAGCTAAAAGAAAATAAATAAAAATAAAAAAACAATTTCTTTTGTTTGAGTTTTTCAGCAGACACTAATTGTCCTTTCGAATAAAAGCATTTGAAACCGTTAACCTTAAAACCCATATTTTAGATTTATTGGGATTGGTTTCTATTTTACTCAGTATTCCTCCACATTGTATAAATGAACCTTCCGGAAAGTCTGCCACATTAATTTTATCTTTTATCTCAAACGTTTCAAAACAAAAGATGTTTGTCCCTAATGAATTTGCAGCAGATGTAAAAGCCTGATTTACAGAGTCATTAACCGTTAAAGACGTTGCACTGAGTGGTATTACATCTGAAACAGGATGAAAAGGCATGATTACTTTGCGCCCTTTAAATTTCAATACATTTTTGCTCAGGGTACTATAGGTCATATCGCCCACCGAAACCATGCCGGCAGCAGCAAAAATATTGATGTAAAGTATTTTAGCATGATAGTCTGAAGTGTCTCGCTCTGCAGAATTTAAAAGCTTTGTAGATTGGATGAAAGCTGATTTCCAGTCTTCTTTCTGTAAATACGGGACTAAACTTTTGAAATCCTCATCAGTTAATGTTTGGCAGTATGACTGATGAATTCCAAAACATAGAATAATTGTTGTTAAAAGTTTTCTCATTGTTTAATTTTTTTGGGTAAGTAATCATAACCCGCGTAATTTGGGTTTGTTTTTTAGCTTGGTACTCTTTCTAAAAATCCGGTAGGGATTGTATGTTTACAGAACTCAAATCTAACGTTTTTGTGCGACCCCATCGGGGTCGAATGTCTGTGCTGTCCCATGTTTCTATAAATATTTGAATCCTATGGATTCAGCTATTATTGAGTTTATACATATACTTGTTAAGAAATAATTCGAAATGGTAATTATTGAACTGTCAGTAAAAACAACCACAATATGATAAAAAATACATTTTCAAAAATACGGGTAATGATTACATAGCCCATTTAATTTTTTTAAGCACCCCTCGCTCCAATAATTACAACCCCATCTGAAACAAAAGTTCCTGATGTACAATATCAATTCCTTTGTCTACTTTGGCTTCCTCTTCAGTTCCTCCACCAAATATTAATGCAGGGCTGAAGAAAAATATTTCATCCGGTTTCAGACTGCCAAGTTTCTTTGTTGATTTGGCGAACAGTTCTTTTCTCAGAAAAGGGGCAGAAAAATCATCGTTGGTGATATAGTCTTCAAAGAAGAATTTAAGGGTATAAGACTCGTAATCGGTACAAACAATAATTCTGCGATAGTGTAAATCTACAACACTTACATCTTCGTTTTCTGCATCTATCCTGCGATAGTAAAAAATATCACCGAAGCCTGAAACCAGAATAGGAATTCTCGACCAGTCTTTACCCCGCCCAAGCCAAATACCAAGCACATCGGCATAAACTTCGGGGTTTACAACTTTAATGATGCCATTACCATAATTCCCAAAACCGTACTTCTCCCAGAATGCAATTAAATCTGCCGGCACTTTATCTTTAAAAAAACGGAGTGTGTCTTCACCTGGTTTTACATTGTTTTCGGAGGGTGGAAACTGATCAATGAATTTACTGAAATCTATCATGGTCTTTTAATTTAAGAGGTTTATAATATTTTATTTATTGGAAGAATTGCTTTTCATTAATTTATTTTTACATCCCTTAGCTTTTAAAATTTTTATAAGTGATTAATTTTTAGCAAGATAAATACAATCTGCCTTAGTATCAAACTTAAGCAGATTTATAATATATTCTTTTTTATTTTTATCAATGTCATCATCTGCATTGGCAATGTTTGTATTGTCAGGTTCAACAATAAATGTTTTATTGTCTTCAAATATAATCTTGCATACTGAATGTTCTGGATCTAAATAGACATAAGGAACCATCGTACTGATTGAATAATCGAAAGATAATTTTTGTGCAATATACAATGCTCTTGCCCGCTCTTCTATACTGTTGGTACGATATATTCTTATTTCAAAATCAAAACTCTTATCGGTATAATGATTAATAATATGAAAAAATATATGCTTCGGGTTTTCAAGGTCAAGCTTTTTGGGCTTTTTAAAATTGAAATCGTAATAAAAAATCGTTAAGTCAGGAAAAAGTTTTTCAAGAACGGTTTTTATTTTTTCTGTTTCAATAGTCTTTCTTAAAAATATGTCTTCCATTGCAATTTTGTATTTTTATTTTTTTATAAATTTCTTTGTTGTCATCTCTTTATCCGTCTTGATTCTGATTGTATAAAGTCCTTTTGTTAAGACTGTTAAATCTACAATGTTTTTTGAGTTTGTTAAAGTTAGCTCCTTCACAATCTGTCCTAATGAATTAATTATTTCAACTGATGCATTTTCTGGAGAATCAATAGTCAGCTTATCTTTTACGGGATTTGGATACACATTAAACTCATTAGCTATAAATGTTTCCGGGGCATTGCCTAAATAATTATAAGGGATACATCTGTAAAAAACGGCTGTATTTGACATGAAATTATCCGTAAAAGTCTTTGTAGCCGCAGTAGCTGTAAAGTAAGCAGCAGAAGAAGCGCCTGAAGGACTAAAGCCAGAAGAAGGGATTAACGCATAGTTGTTATATCTCAGTAACGCATACTGCTGCCCTATATTCAGGGAATCTATGGTAATAACAGCATTTAAAAGCACAGGAGATTCTCCCAGCGTAACGTTAGGCTCATCCCATCTGACTATTGATAAATGCACTGGCTTAGTTTCGTGCTGATCATCCTTTATACCGGTTACAGCACACCCATAATCCACATTCTTAGGGATACAATATTCATAATTTGAACCATTGCCGTTCATACTTCGAGTATCCCAGACAGACTGGAATGTCCGGGTATAAAAAGTGCTGTCGTAACAATTGTTAAATAGCAGCTCATCAGTGTTTTGAAAAGTATTTATATTAGCCGCAGAAAAACCAATGGCTGGAATGATATGATCGTAATCGGGGTCGGACATGCCCTGCACATAGACTGTAATTATTACAGGATGGTAATTATTAAGTTGCTGTTTAATCCATACCAGATAATTCTGATATTGTGGCGAAGACTGACTATAATCCCATTCTAAGTAATTGAAAGACAAACTATTGAGAGCAGTCTCACCATTATCATCACCAATTAACACTTCACCGCCTGCAACAGTCCGGCATACATTCTGTGAAATATAACTTCCATAATACAAAGCAATCATCTGAATGGACGTTTCACCACAATAACCATTGGCATTATCCCATTGCAGGCGCCCGGGGATATCAAGCTGGCGGCTTATCTGCGCTGACACATCGAATGATAAAGCTACAATGAATAGACATAACGCAATTTTAAAATGGTATTTTTTCATAATTCATTTATTTGGGTCTTGAAATTTGGTACTTGGGTTTTGGTGCTTTTAAAGAATAGGCTAATTTATCCCATACCAAGTATATTTATTCCCTGATTAATTTCTTTACTACTGAAGAGCCATCCCTATTAATAATTTTAAGAAAATAAATACCGGCTTTCTGTGACGACATATTAATTTCTGTTGTTGTTTTGAAGCTTGTTACAGAATAGACCTTTTCTCCCAGAATATTGTAGATTTCAATTCCGGTAGCTATCGGAAGCGATTGCTTTGTTTCATTTTTTATAACAAATGTACCGCTTGTAGGATTCGGAAAAACAGAGAATATTCCGTTATTAGAAACATCATTAATTCCCACGAAAATATTAGGAATAATATGGCTATAGTAAACATCTTCCTCTCCGTTTAAGGTATTGGTCCATGCCAGATGAGCGCCAATATTGTCGGACACCATATCGAAATAATCGCCCATTTTAGTCTGGTTAGGATAGCCCATATGTGGATTGAAAGCGTCGGATAATTTTTCATTTACAGACCAGGTAGTGCCCTGATCGGTGGAATAGGAATAATAGAGCGCCGACGAATCCCCACCGGACTGATCATCGCGGGTATCAAGCCAAACAGCATCAATTCTGCCATTAGGAGCAACCGATAAGGTGCCGAACCACTGGATATTGTTTTCTGAGGTATCATCGTTTACCCGGATAGGCAAACCCCATGTAATCCCGCCATCCGTGCTTTTTGCAAACATCACATCGCTGGAATCTGAATTTGATAAGCGGGTTAATGAAGCCAGTAAATAAACATTGCCACTACCGGGTCCGTTGGAGCGATCAACATCAATGTTTACCTGACCAATAAGTCCTGACGGGTTAATATGAATACCGTAGCTGGTGAATCCATCCAGATCTACCAATACAGGAGGCTCCCAGTTGATTAATGAGCCTGGAATCTTCGCATTTACAGATTTTTCAACTAAAAGGCCATAAGAATAACCGCTTCCGGCTATATATAGTTCTCCGGCATTTCCCACGGCCATTGTTCCCCAATAAGAAGAATCGTTTACGGCAGTACAATTTTCAAAACTGTTGCCTTCATCCGTTGAACGGGTAAAGAACCCAGGTTTACACGAGCTGTATAAAGATGTCCAGAATGAATAGATGTTTCCACTTCCCTCTCCGGAGGTACGGTCAACAGCCATCCATTGTTTATCTCCGCCTCCTGCATCAGTTCCGCTATCCCATGTGGCAGCACTCGTGTTACTTTTAAAGACTTTGCAAACGTAATTGCCAAGGCTGTCTACCGTCAAGCTGTTGTAATAGAAATTCCCTACAGTATCAAAATCCAAAACCGGATCGGAGCGGAAAACACCTTGCTCTATTTCGCCGGGGAAAGTCCAGGTCTGCCCTGCATCCAAAGTATAGCTCCAGCCAGCCTGCCTGAAATTACTGGTCACATTGTCGAATTGCCGCCAGCCGATAACAATATTATCCGGATCAGACGGATTTATCGCAATGTTAGGCTCATTGGCTGCATCGCCCAGAATATTTTGCCCATTGGCATTTACATTTACCTGGGTGGTAAAGATAAGGCTACTACTCAATTTCGATGAGCCGGTCTTCGTAAATTTATAGGCAGGAGAGGTCTTTTTATTATTGTAGGCATTAGGAAGATACTTATCGCCTAACTGCTCATTTTCATAATATCTCTTCTTCTTTTCATTAACAGGAACCTGAACATTCTGGCCCCAAGAAAACATCGGGCTTAAAAGTGTGATTGCAGCTATAAGCAGAATGAATCCTTTTATATTCTTCATCATATGACAATATTTTTATTACTATCTAACAAATATAAAAACAATTTCAGAACTGCAATATAAATAGCGTTGGTATAAATTCAAAATTTGAAGTAAAGATGAGCTGCAAGGATAAAGCTAAGAGGGTATTAGGCATCGTAGCAATTTTTAACCCTCTGTCGGAAAACTTCAGCAAAGTTAAATTATAATTACCTGCCATGAAGTTGGGAAGCGCACTTGCGTTTTTTAATTTTTTATAAAACGGATTTAAAGGAAAGAAGGGCAATAAAACCAAATGAAATAAAAACTAATGGGATATTAACATTAGTAAATGTTCTCTTTTAGTGGCAGTGTTTGAACCATTATTTTCAGTTGACCGATTTTTTCGGACAACTGAGAAAAGACTTCTTGTAGCATTGATTGATTCATTGTTCAACAATTTTCCAATTTCCTGTTTTGTCACTTCCGATACGTTCTATTATCCCTTTCTCTTTAAGCTCTTTTATTTTTCGTTTTGCAGTGCTTAAACTTATATTCAAGTGAACGCTGATTTCGGTCGCTGTTATTTTATTATTCTGCTTTATCAAATTAAATACAGTGTCATTTACAGTGTCATTTTGCGGTTTTACAGTGTCATTTACAGTATCAACATATAGAACGTGCATTTCTCGGTTTTTCAGCAAATGATTTTCTTTAAGAAGTAAGTTGAACAAAAAACGGATAAGATATTTTTCGGTTTTGTGAATGCCTTTTGACAAATCTTCGTAATTGGCTCGTACAAGTGCATTGCGAAAATACCACGAATGTTCCGCGAACAAATCATTACTTGCCTCTTTAAAACCCAGTTTTCGAAGATATTTTATTAAAAAAACTGCCATTGTTCTTGTGTTGCACGCTGAAAACAGGAGAATAGTTAAGGTAAAAGCTTTCGGGACTGAGGCGTTTACTGGTTTGGCAATCGCTTCTCTATTCATTCCTCAATGCGCTTATCAAATTCCTTTTCAGCGCATTCCTGATGGGAAAATAGGTCCAGAGGATGCTGTTTAATAGGGTGATGATGATAAGCCAAAACAGAAAGGCTTGCGGGATATTAAACGATGCGGAAAGCAAAGAAGGCAAAATGCCTATAAATGCAGATACAATGCCTATGGCAGTGGCTATAATTATCAATAACAGGTTTTCGGTAAATATGAGTTTGAATATGTCTTTCTTTGTGTAGCCTATGGCCGACAATAAGGCCATTTCTTGCCGGCGGTCGAGCAGGTTTTTGTATAGAATAATGCCCAGGCCAATGGTTCCTATAAAAATACCCAGGGCACCCAGAATCATAAATACCGAAAGATAGGTGTTGGTCACCGAATTGAAAGTGGCCAGCCTGTCGTTGGTCTTACTGATATCCAGGCCATAATCCTGAAGATCTGAACTTAAAATCTTAGCCACTTCTTTGTGTCCTTTAGTATCTACCAGCATTATTTTAGAACCATCGGCCGAAGGAAAATGTTTGAAGAAATTATTTTCAGCTATTATTATATTGCCTTGGAATATAGAGGCATTTAAACCGCCAACCAACACCAGGTATATCTTTTCACCATTTTCACCTGAATAAATAAGGGTGTCGCCAAGTTTTTTCTTTAACCCCCAGGTAATGACCGTCTGATCGGCATAAGCAGGAATTACATTGTTGCCATACGATTTGTTCAGTTCCTGCCAGGGATTATTCTTATCTGCATTATTCATGAGTCCGGCAAACGAAAATGAATGGCGTTGGTTTAATACATTTGTATTTACGCCAATAATTCGTGGACTCACCACCTGGTTGAGATTAAGACAACTGGCGTCGTCGCCATCAAGCGCATGAATCTGCAGGAATTCTACACTATCAATACCCGCTTCGTCAACTAAGCCCAGCTTTTCTTTGCCATAGCGTGTGTTGATATCATTAAGAACAGGCACACTTGTTTCGGCCCAATACGTATAGCCACCGGTACCGGAACTATTCAGTTTTTCTTCCCCTGCAAAAGTCTTTCTGTTGGCTCCGGTTATAATAACCACAAAGGTTCCGAGGGAAAGCAAAATAAGAACCGTCATTGTTCTTGGCATATTTCTTCCTGCATTTTTAAAAGACAATCCTGTTAAACTTAATGTTTCCTGAATCCTGGTTTTTCTTTTTAAAATTATGTTTCTGACAAGTAGTAACGAGCCCAGAAGGAACAATCCTCCTGCCCCTAAAAACAAGGGTGCATTTTGGTCAACAGACGTTTGAAGAGCATAAATGATTATAGATACAGCGCCTGCAAATGATACGAAAGCAATAAGCTTTGAAACAATTTTTCCTTTTCTCGTTTGAGTCGCCTTAAGACCCGATGTATTATTTAATATTTCAATGGCTGTAGCTTTAAGATTTCTTTGCGTAACAACATAGATTGATATCATGGCTATGGTGAATCCACTTAACAATCCGGTTAATAATGTGGCAGGTTTCAGATAAATGTCGAGCATATTGGTTCTTACAATAGCGTTCCACACAGAATTTATAGCTTTAAGAATGCCCATATTGAAAAGTATGCCTGCGCCAACACCCATAATACTTCCCATCAGGACGGGTAACGTGTTTTCATAGATCTGGAGGTTCCTGATCTGACTCTTTTTATAACCCAGGCTGAATAAAAGTCCTGTTTCGCTTTTTCTGCTCAGCGCGTTCAGATTGTATATGACTATTATCAGGATTATACCTGCCAATATGACAAAGAAACTAAGGCTGAGAAACAATTCACCAAAGTCAATTCCATTATCAGCAGCGTTGAGGCCCTCTCTTTTTGCAGGAACAAACTTTAAGTTCAACTCTTGCGGTTTAATAAGTGCTATAATCTGCTTATTAACTTCTTTAGGAGATTGGGCTGAATCATTGAAACGGATGGCCGTATAATGGCCATATTTGTTGCCCCAGATGTTGTGGCCGGCATTAATTGATATTAAAGCCTTGGGCGTTCCTTTGTAAGTATTCCAATAGGCTTCGTCTTTAGCTCGTATCCTGTGAAGGTCGATAGGGATATTGGCATTCCAGTTTTTGCAACTTGTGGCATCAGAAAAACCGGGAAAATCGGGCATTAAAGTTCTGTTTACAACTGCATCTTCGGTGGAAATTATTTGTTTAACAACAAAAGTTCTGATTTCTTCTTTCAGGTTCTGCATAGGGCCAATGACAAAATAATCTATACTTATGGCATCTCCAATAGTTGCCTTTAAATCGTTAGCCAGCCATTCATTAATAATTATTTCATCATCATTGATTGCTTTGCCGTTAAAACTTAAAGATGTGGCTGTAAGAAATGAATACGGCGTGGTGTCTCTGGGGGTTCTTAAGGAATTGACCAGATAAGTCAGGAATGTTTCTGATTCTTTATAATAATTAAGAACTGCAGATGCTATCTTATCTTCAATAAAAACTCTGCTTGATACCATTTCAAACCCGCCTACTGAATCTATCTTATTAATTTTCAGGCCTGCATCTATCGGCTTCCAAAGCTTACTGAGGGCATTATCGAGTTGTTCAGCATTCAGGCTGTTTTCATTATTCTGAGAGACAAGTATTGTATTGGTCATGCCGGATAAATCAAGCTCATGGCTCAGATAGTTGCCGGAAACAAAAACATTATAAGCGGCTACCTGATTGTTCTTAAGACTAAAATTGCCCATTGAATTTTTATCGGCAATACCGATTATCTTTAATCTTAACGAAATATAATTTGTACGTTCAGCATTAAAAGGAGAATTAAGGGGCAGGACTTCTATTTTCTCGATACGCAGCCCCATATCATCACCTTTCTTTAAACCAAGCTCTTCTGCCAAATTCTGACTTATTATGGCTTCATTGTTTTTCAACAGGGGCATTTTTGTATTGGCAAACAACCAGAAATTAGTATCAATGCCATTGACCTGAACTTTGTTCTTTCTCAATTCATTTTCAGGATTAGATAAAACACCTTGCAGGGTTAAAACACTGGCCGCTTTAGCATTTAATTTCGCTGCCATCTCTTTGGCTAATTCAGTCCTTACAAATCTATTGTTGCTTTGAAGCACAAATTCAATAGAGCCCAACCTTGATTCCACAATTTGCTTAAGACTATAACCGACAGAGTCGCCGATAATGAGGGAACCGGTAATGACAGCCGTGCTGATAACACAAGCCAGCACAAGGGCGAGGTGTTGTTTTCTGTAAAACTTAAAACTTTTTAATATGTAATTTAATTTTGACATATATCGGCTTACGCTAAAACACGGTGCTACCCCGCAGAGCAGCAATGGGTTTTAACGTTTGTTACCAAATGTTTTTTTCGTCAATAAAGCCCTATTTCATTTATAACTATTTGTTGTTTTTATCATTCAATCTTTTAAGCATATCAGATGCATCTAAACCTATTTTTGAAAATGCGAACCACTTCTTTCCTAAATCCTTTAATGATGCCCCTATATGATAAACGGTTTGTTGGTCAATAATTAAAAAGCGGTCGTGTGATTTAGTAAATATTTTAATTTCTATGGCTGGATATTGGGCATTGTGTTTTTTTATATTTAATTGCAACTGCTTTGTCAAATTGGAGGTGTAAATAGTTGCCGTTACCCCTTTCTCCCTTTTTGATAATAGTGAAAGCACACTCTCATCCACGTAGTTGTCAATGAGTATAACCGATTCTTTTGCCGACTTGGTTAATTCCGACACAAATAAATAAGCATCAAACACTTGCCCTTCAAAGAATATTCCCTCATTTGGAGGCAAATTGGTTTTGATTTGGAAGTCTATTTCACCTAGTTTATTTTTTATATTATATACGTCATTCTCAAGGCGGTCTATTCTATTGTTTACAGCATACCCTTTCAGCAGATATTCTTTAAGGACTTTGCTTGCCCAAATACGGAATTGAGTACCACGTTGTGATTTAACGCGATAACCAACAGATATGATAACATCTAAATTATAAAATTTTGTTTTGTATTTTTTTCCGTCACTGGCAGTTTGTAAGGATTCCTTACCAACTGAAAATTCATCAAGTTCATATTCCTTAAAGATATTGGAAATATGAAGCGTTATATTATTTCTTGTTGTCTGAAATAAATCAGCCATTTGTGCCTGTGTCAGCCAAACAGTTTCCTCTTCAATCCTTACCTCAAGACGGGTTGATAGTTCGTCTGTCTGATATATGATAATTTCGTCTTTCATACGTTTTAAATCAGTTTTTCTCTTTTACATTACTCCAAGCAAATATATTAACTAATTGCATTAAAGCATCTTTTAATAAAAATAAAGAGGTCATGTTTTTTTCCTTCTGTCAATAGATACAGCTTTTTTCTGGTAATAGGTTTTATAATTGGGGATAACTTTTAGCCTCATTGAATGCGGCTAAATGCCCTTTGTTAAGTTTATAAATCTTATCCATCTTCTTAGCCAATTCAAGTGAGTGCGTTACAAGAACAAGAGCCATATTATGTTTTTTATTGATTTCAGAGAGCAGATTTCCAATCTGTTCTGCCGATTCCTCATCGAGAGAACCTGTTGGTTCATCGGCCAGTATTATATCAGGTTTATTTATTAAGGCTCTAACTACCGCAGCGCGCTGGCACTCACCTCCGGAAAGCTGCCCCGGTCTTTTGTGCAGGCTTTCTGCCAAGCCAACAAGAGTCAACAATTCATGAGCTCTTTTAAAAGCTTCTTTTTTAAGTTCCTTATCTTTTAATAGTGCCGCAGGAACCAATACATTCTCAATCAGATTTAATTGGGGCAATAAATGGTGTTGCTGAAAGATAAACCCAATTTTCTGATTTCTGAGGGCTGCCATCTGTTTATTATTTAAGCTGGAAATATCAACACCATTAAGTGTCACTATTCCGGATGTTGGGGTATCAAGCGTTCCCATAATATTAAGCAGTGTGCTTTTACCACAGCCGGAAGGGCCTATAATGGCTATAGCATCTTGTTTATTTATCTGCAAGGAAACATTTGACAGAACTTCCTGTGCCGGGATTTCATCGTCAGTTTTGTATGTTTTAAAAATATTTTTGAGTTCTAGTATCATAGTGTAATATTATTTTTTATTAGAAGAATTGCTTCTCT
>Ga0073936_10008025_pt1 | contig 13544 bp, 7 predicted proteins | sample AliMusrvi5mmetaG_FD_87041 | JGI IMG/M metagenome (GOLD analysis project Ga0073936, IMG submission 87041) | Freshwater lake bacterial and archeal communities from Alinen Mustajarvi, Finland, to study Microbial Dark Matter (Phase II) - Alinen... | ecosystem: Environmental > Aquatic > Freshwater >... | reverse complement strand
GTATTAGCAAAAATGATTAAGGATAAATTTCCTGAATGTTTGATTGTTTTTGGGGGGCACAATGTACCAAACGATTTTTCCATTTTAGAGGATTTGAATTTTGTTGATATTCTTTTTCATGGTGAAAGCGAAGAGCCATTTTTAGCTTTGCTTAAAGCCTTGACTTTGGAGAATTCTATTGAAATCGTACCCAATATATCTTTTAGACAATCTGATGGCAGCTTTTTCAGGACTCAATCAGTTTCCTTTGGCAATCTTGAAAATTACCCTTCGCCCTATTTGCTTGGCTTATTTGACAAATACCTCACAGAAGCCCTGCCCGATGAGTTTTGCTTTATAATTGAAACTAACAGAGGGTGCCCCTATCACTGTGCTTACTGTGACTGGTGCTTTTCCACAAAACTCCAGCTTCTTCCAATGGACCGAATAAAGAAAGAAGTTGAATGGTTTGCAGCGCACAAGGCTGAATATATCTTTTGTGCCGATGCAAATTTCGGAATTTTGGAAAGAGATTTGGAGATAGCCCGGTGGGTCGTGGATGTTAAAAAAAGGACAGGCTATCCGCTGATTTTTAACGGCTGCTACGCAAAAAACAGTGATGATATTGTTTTTGAGATTTCCAAGCTTTTGTTTGATATTAAGGCAAATAAGGCCGCGACGCTTGCATATCAGTCTCTTAATGTTACTGCTCTTGAGAATGTTAACAGAAAAAACTTCACAATTGAAAACTTTTCAAAGTTGTTGCAGCGTTATAACGAAGCGGGAATCCCGACTTATACCGAGATGATTTTAGGGCTTCCGGGCGAAACATACGAGAGTTTTTGTCAAGGCCTCTGCGGTCTTGTCGAGGCCGGTCAGCACAGCAACTCCACCGTATATGCATGTCAGGTTTATTGCAATTCTTTGCTGGGTCAAAAGGAATATCAGAAAAAATACGGTATTGAAGTCGCGCGGATGCCCATTAACTTCATCCGCTTTTTACCGCCACAAAAAGATGAAATACAGGAATACATGGATTTGATTGTCGCAACAAAAACAATGAGCCGCGAAATGATGGCAAACGCAATGATCTTCTGCACCTGCCTGCAGTGTTTCCACCATATCGGCTTATTACGGTGCTTCGCGGTTTATCTCAGATATGAAAAAAACGTTTCTTACCTTGTTTTTTACAACAAACTGCTTGATTACATTTTTTCCGCTAAAGGTACACTTATGAACGAGGTGTTTGTCAGGCTGAGAGATATGTGCATTGACTGCTCTTCCGGTGAATGGACATACTGCGACGCGAGATTCGGCGATACCGGTTGGTTTATTGAGGAAGGCGCGTTTTTGGAACTGATATACGATTATAAGCGCTTTTGGCAAGAAATCGAGCCCTTTCTTGAGAGTTTTAAAATCGACTGCATGATTTATACCGAAATGCTGAACTATCAGAAAAGAATCATCAGAATGCCCAATCAGGAAGATGTCGAGCTTCGTCTGAACTATGATTATTACAATTATTTCTTAAATATTTTTACAAACAGATATCAGCCTTTAAGAAAGATTAAGAACAAATTAACCGTTAAAGTGGACAAAGGCGTCACAAACTGGAAGGATTACGCAAGGCTTGTAATGCTTTACGCTAAACGCCGGGGGGATACCGTAATAACAAACGCAAAAATGAATGTCAGCCTTGAATATTTAAATTAAGGCACCTGTTGAGGAGATTGTTTTCGGTGAAAAGAAATGTTTATTTGGTGCAAGCCAATCCGGTTTACGGCGAAACCGAAAAAAATGTATATATTCCGTACGCTGCCGGCTGCATCGCTGCATACGCATGGTCTGACAGAACAGTTCAGGCAAACTTCAACTTAGGTAATTTTATTTATACAAGGGAAAACATTGAAATTGCACTCGCTTCTTTTGTTAATCCTGTTCTTGTCGGTTTTTCCTGCAGCGTATGGAATATGGAGTACAATAAAACATTTGCTCAAAAGCTTAAAAACTTATATCCAAGCTGCATTGTTTTGTTCGGCGGACATCACGTCTCACGCAACGCCGGAAACCTGCTGGAATTTCCATATACCGACATTCTCGTTCACGGCGGCGGCGAGGAACCCTTTTTAGATATATTACTGCATATAGCCGATAATAAATCATTAGATGATATTTTAAATATATCTTATCGAACCCCGGAAGGAAATGCTGTTTCAACCGGAAAGAAAATTCCTCTCACATCAGACTATCCTTCGCCCTATTTGGAAGGTTATTTTGATAAAATACTAAAAGATAATATAAATTTTTCCGCGATTATCGAAACAAACAGGGGTTGCCCCAACAGATGTGCTTTTTGCGACTGGGGAGACTTGAAGGCAAGTGTAAGACTCTTTCCTATTGAAAAAATCAAACGTGAGCTTAATTGGATTGCAGATAATAAAATTGACTATATCTATTGCGGCGACGCAAACTTTGGACTTTTTGACCGCGATGATGGAATTACCGATATTATTGCAAACCTTAAAAAGGCAAAAGGTTATCCGCAGCGTTTTAGAGTTAATATTACAAAAAACATTAATGAAATCGTAAAAAAAATAATTAGAAAACTGAACGATAATAGTCTTGATAAATCGCTGCCATTGTCTTTTCAAAGCCTGGCACCAATTGTTTTAGCAAATATTGGCAGAAAAAATATGGGTTTAACCTATTTCAAACAACTAATGGCTTTATATAACCAGCTTAGCGTTTCGACATCTTCAGAATTAATACTGGGGCTTCCGGGAGAAACCTATGAAAGTTTTTGTGAGGGTATTTGCACTCTTTTAGACTGCGGCCAGCATAAATCTATAAATGTTTACGCTTGCGAGCTTCTACCAAATTCCCAAATGAGTGCCGCAGATTTCATCAAACTTCATGGAATCAAATCGGTAAAAACACCCTATTTCCAAATTCATTGCGATATATATGAAAGCGGCAATGAAATTCAGGAATACTCCGAATTTATTATTGCAACTAATACTTTATCACAAGCGGACTGGGTACATACTGCGCTGTTTTCCTGCTATATTCAAGCGTTGCATAATTTAGGCCTTTTACGTGCTATTGCCGTTTACCTGCGTTACGAAAAAAAAGTAAGTTATTTGAGCTTTTATACTGATCTGCTGAAGTTCTTTGAGAATGCTCCCGGAACGCTTGTCAATGAAGTATACAATGATGTTAAAGCTATGGCGCAGGGAGTTGTTGATGGCAGAAACGCCTGGGTTTGGGAAAGTGAAAAATTTGGGAATATCACATGGGGTTTTGAAGAAATAATTTTCTTGGAATTAGTTTCAAATCACTCTGTTTTTTTTGATGAAATAAATAGCTTTTTAATGAGATATAATATTGAATCAGGTCTGTTTGATGATTTACTCTATTATCAAAAAAATATAATTAAACTTCTAAATAAAAAGACTGAAGCAATTAATCTTCATTTTGATTTTTATCGTTTTTTTAATAATATTTACACCGGTGAATATTCACCTCTAAAAAAAGAAAATAGTATTTTGCGGGTTCTTGATGATCAGGCATTTGACACATGGGAGGATTATGCAAGAAAGATTGTCTGGTTTGGCCGCACGGAAGAAGCAACGCTTTACACAGGCAGCAAATACGATATATCAATAATATCTCAAGACTCAGACAAAAATTGATGAACATCTTAATTTAATCGGAAATATCATATTTGATTTTAAAAATAAACTTTAACAATCTCCACTAAGCCCGCCTCAATAGACTTTTTTACTGTTGTTGTCTGCAGATTTTTAAAAGAGATTTTGCCGCTAAATAGGTAAGAGGAGCTGTTCGACTGGTGAAGAAAAATATTTACATGGTTCAGGTGGGCTCAGTATATGCCAATGAGGAAAAGTCCGTCTATCTGCCCTACGCAGTCGGCAAAATCATAGCGTATTCATTAAGAGATGATGAAATAAAGGATACCTATGTTTTGGGCGGTATAATATCCATCCGTGGTGGAATTGAAGATGAAATTGCCTCTTTGGACAATCCATATATTGTCGGTTTTTCAAACTATGTTTGGAATCATGAATATAACAAGGCTTTCGCATTAAAACTTAAGGTTAGATTTCCAAATTGTATTGTTGTTTTCGGCGGGCATCACGTTCCAAACAACAACTCACTTTTAGAGGATTTTCCATATATAGATATCTTGGTTCACGGTGAAGGTGAGGAGGCATTTAAAAGAATACTGACAGCACTTCTTAACGGAAGCGATTTTTCGGAAATTCCGAATATTTCCTATCGAAACGGCGAAGGTCAGCCTGTTGTTACAAAAAATACTTCGGTGAACATTTCCATGGAAAACCTTCCTTCTCCTTACCTTGAGGGTATTTTTGATCCGTTGCTGGAACGTTATGACGACCATGTTTTTTCCGCAATTCTTGAAACAAGCCGCGGCTGCCCGTTTCAATGCGGCTTCTGTGATTGGGGACAGCTTCACACAAAAGTCAGGCGTGTTTCGCTTAATCTGGTATCCAAAGAAATTGAGTGGTTCGCAGAACATAAAATAGACTATCTTTGGGGCGCGGATGCGAATTTCGGTATCTTTGATGATGATATTCAAATAACTAAATGGCTAACAGAAGCAAAAATGAGAACCGGCTATCCTAAAAAAACACATCTTAACTATTCAAAAACAAAACATAACAATGTTTTTGAAATTAATAAAATGCTCGACTGCGCCCAAATGACAAGAGGTGCTACAATATCCTTTCAAAGCTTATCCCCTGAGGTTCTCAAAAATATCGGACGGCAGAATATGGGGGCAAACCACTTTTCAAAACTCATATCCAAATATAATGAAGCAGGCATACCCACCTATTCTGAATTGATTTTAGGGTTACCGGGCGAAACATATGAGAGTTTTTGTCAGGGCGTCGGTAAACTTATGGAACTTGGACAGCATAAAACGCTCAATGTTTATGAGTTTGAATTGCTTTATAATTCCAGTCTGGGAAACCGTGAAAACATAAAACAATTTGGTATTGAGACTGTGCGCACCTCCTATATTCAGCCGCACAGCGCGCCAAGCACTGCAGATGTACCGGAGTTTTCAAATATTGTTATATCCACAAACTCAATGAACAGAGAAATGATGAAGCTTACCGCAATGTTTTCCATAACCGTTCAATGCTTTCACTATATGGGGTTGATAAAATGCTTTGCCTATTATTTATTCTTCGAAAAGGGTGTTAAATATGAAGACTTTTATAAGGATTTTCAGAAGTGGCTCGAAAACAACCCAACTACAGTGAGCGGTGAAATTTACAAAAAACTTCGTTCGGGTTATGATTCTGTTTTCGACGGTGTTGGTTCACTTGTTTATTTAAACCCCGTTTTCGGCAACTTATATTGGCCTTATACGGAAGCCTTCTTTTTGGAATGCATATACCGGCTTGATGACTTGTATACCGAAATTGAGACGTTCTTGGAAAAGTACAAAATTGAAAGTGACATTTATAAGAATATTATGGTTTTTCAAAAGAATATGATTAAACTGCCAGGCAAAGATGAATATGAGATTGAACTCGATTATAATCTGTATGAGTATTTTTCAGGCATCAGAAAACGTTCATTTCCCAAGTTAAAAAAACATCATAATATTATGCATGTAAAACTTGAAAACAATGCCGGCAATTGGATTGATTTTGCTAAACAATCCGCTTGGTTTGGAAGAAAAACCAAAAAGATATATTTGAACGACGGAGACTTTGAATTCAAACCATTAGAATGATTGTTGTAAAATAATATGAATGCCTTGCACATATTAATAATTATTGGGAGATGCAATCCGTGAAGAAAACGAGCAAGAAGAATATTTATATGGTCCAAGTTGACTTGGCATATGGTGACAACGATAAGGCGGTATATCTGCCGTATGCTATAGGTTTACTGGTTGCTTTTGCCTGGGAAAATGAAACGGTAAGAGATAACTACACGCTTGGACGCTTGGTTTTCACGCGCGAAGACATTGACAAAGTAGTAAATTCTTTTGACAATCCATTTCTTGTCGGTTTTTCAAATTATGTTTGGAATTACGAGTACAACAAGCTCTTTGCCGAAAAACTGAAGAAAAAGTATCCGGAATGTATTATCGTATTCGGCGGACATAATGTTCCTCCCGACACATCCCTTTTAAATGATTTTCCGTTTATAGATATATTAATACATGGCGAAGGTGAAGACGCGTTTCAAAATTTATTGATAACACTTAACAATAACAGCGGTTTATCAGAAATCCCGAACATTTCTTTCAGAAACGAGAATGCTCAGCCGGTAAGCACACCAAGAGTTCATGTATCATGCTCGCTTAAGAAATATCCATCTCCTTATCTCAGCGGTATTTTTGACACCCTCATTGAACAAAACGAGAATTATACCTTTTGTGCTATTCTTGAAAGCAGCCGGGATTGTCCGTTTCTCTGTGCCTTCTGCGATTGGGGTCAGCTCAAGTCAAAAATAAGACGATTTTCTTTAGAACAGGTGTTTAAGGAAATTGAGTGGTTTTCAAAAAATAAAATCACCTATATCTGGGGTGCCGATCCCAACTTTGGTATGTTTGATGATGATATTGAAATTGCCAAAAGACTTATCGAGGCAAAAGAAAAAACAGGCTATCCGCAAATATTTAACATTAACTATTCAAAAACAAAAGCGGAAAATGTTTTTTTAATAAACAAGCTCTTAAATGAGTCGAAAATGAGCAGGGGTGTCCCGCTCTCCTTTCAAAGCTTTTCACCTGTTGTTTTGAAAAATATTCACCGTGAAAATATGAACCTTGAGAAATTTTCGCATCTTATCTCCTTATATAATGAGGCAGGCGTTACAACATATTCAGAGCTCATTATCGGCTTGCCCGGCGAAACATATGACAGCTTTTGCCGCGGTATCGGTATTCTGTTTGAGGCCGGCCAGCACAAAACAGTTAACATATACAGTTTTGAGTTGTTGTGTAATTCTGATCTCGGCAGCCCCGAAAGCATAAAAAAGTATAAATTCGAAACAGTCCGTATTCCGCTTATCCGTCTCCACTGCGCGCCAAATTATGATGATGTGACCGAATACTCAAATATCGTTGTTTCAAGTTATATGATGGACAGAGGCATGTGGAAACGTTCTTCTTTGTTTTACAACAGTATACAAAGCTTTCATAATTTTGGATTGCTACGCTGCTTTGCAATATACTTGCACTATGAGAAAGGCGTAAAATATGAAACTTTCTATCAAGCGCTTCAGCAATGGATGGAAGTTCAAAGCGGGACTGTTTGCGGTCGAATATACCATAAGCTTAGTTCTTGTTACGATGATGTCTTAGCCAGCAAGGGCGGTCTGTTTTATTCAAACCCGGTATTCGGTCATATTGTATGGTCCTTTTCGGAAGCGATGTATCTGGATATTGTCCTCGGATTTGAAGAGTTTTATCGTGAAATCGAGCCCTTCCTGAAGTCTTATGATATTGACGAGCAGATATATCACGACTTGCTCACTTACCAAAAGAGCATTATCAAAAGACCCTGTATAAGCGAACAGACCGTATCGCTTGCTTTCGATTTTTACAATTATTTCGGATACATTTATCTAAATGAAAAAAGAGACTTGCAGCTTAGGTCTAACATTACCCGTACCACAGACCCGAAAAGCTGGGATACATGGATAGACTACGCAAGGGAAAATGTCTGGTGGGGAAGAAACGAAAACAGGAATATTATTACAGATATTGAAACACAATACATATAAACTGCAATTCGTTTAGTCATTGAGGGGAAGCTTGCGTATGAACAAGAAAAATATTTATATGGTCCAGGTCGATCACTTGTATGGGAATGAGGAGAAATCCTTGTATCTTCCTTATGCTGTGGGCTTGATTGCAGCATTTGCTTTGGCTGATGATTATATTAACTCAAACTATACGCTGAAGGGCTTTGTCTTTTGGCGGCAGAATATTCATGAGGCTGTCGCAGCGCTGGATTCCCCTTTTATTATAGGCTTTTCGTGTTATGTGTGGAACACAGAGTACAACAAAGCCTTTGCCAAGCGGCTCAAAGAGGTATATCCCGGCTGCACCGTTGTTTTCGGCGGTCATAATGTGCCGGAAAATACCACCATGCTGGAACAATTCGACTACATAGACATCCTTGTCCACGGCGAGGGTGAGGTACCCTTTAAAGCCTTACTGGCTGCGCTGGCAGGTAACGGTGACTTTTCCGGCATTACGAATATTTCATTCAGAAACCTTACGGGGGAAATTATTAAAACTCCCTCTGCGCCGCCTCAGGCTTTGGATTTACCTTCTCCTTACCTAGAAGGATACTTCGATTCAATTATCAGTAAAAATGATTTCAGCTTCTGTGCAGTAATTGAAACAACCAGAGGCTGTCCCCATCACTGCTCCTATTGTGACTGGGGCAGTTTGGGGTCAAAAATCAGGCAATTTCCCCTTGAAAAGGTGCGAAAAGAAATCGAATGGATTTCCGAGCATAAAATTGAATATTTTTGGTGTGCGGATTCCAGTTTCGGTATACTCGAAAGAGACCATACAATTGTTGAATGGCTGATAGAACTGAAAATGAAAACGGGATATCCAAAAGTCTTTAAGGTCAATTATGCCGAAAACCGGGAAAGAGATGTCTACGAAATATGCCGCAGGCTCAATGAAGTTGACATGAATAAAGGTGCCACCCTTTCGCTTCAAAGCCTTAATCCTGTTGTACTGAAAAATATCAACAGAAAAAGTATCAGCATGGAGCTCTTCGCTGAAATGATGGCACTTTATAACGAAGCCAATATCGCTATGTACGCCGAACTGATATTAGGTTTGCCTGGAGAAACTTATGAGAGTTTCTGCCGTGGGATTGCAACACTGCTGGAATCCGGGCAGCATAATGCGCTGAATCTCCACGCATTGGTTCTTCTGCCCAACTCACATATGGCCAACCCCGAATATATGAAAAATTTTGGCATTAAAACAGTTAGAACCGAGTTTTTCCAGTTTCACTGTGAAAAGGCTGAAAACGATATCCCGGAATTTTACGATTTGGTCGTAGCTACGGATACAATGGCTACTTCCATGTGGGTTCGTGCGACAATGTTTTTCATTTATATTCAAACCTTTCACCAGTTAGGACTACTGCAATTCTTCGCTATCTATTTGTTCCATGAAAAGAATGTGAAATATGATGCCTTCTACAGCAAGCTTCTTGATTGGAGTGAAAAGAATAAAGATACTTTATGCGGAAACATTTACACTGATTTCAGCAAAAAGTTGTCGGGTATTCCTGAAGGAAAAGGCTCAAGGTCTTATATGAACAGTTTATATGGAAATATTGTCTGGCCGCTTGAGGAAGGCGCGTTTCTAAAAATTCTGCCTCAATTCGAGCAGTTCTATATTGAAATAGAAAGCTTTCTGAGTATTTTCAAAATTGAAAATGATATTTACAAGGATTTATTGAATTACCAAATGGGTATGATGAAATTACCGGGCAAGTGCAAAACAGTTATTTCTTTAAACCATGATTTTCATAATTATTTTAAAAGGATTTATGTGCATTCCTATGGCAAACTTGAAGACTTGAAAAACATTGTTCGGGCTAAAGATAAAAAATGCGCAAAAGCCTGGAAAGAATACGCAACTGAAAATGTGTGGTACGGCCGCAACGACAGTAGAAACATTTTCTCTGATATAAACGTCGAATTATAGAAAACCAAAAAGATTTATATCCGTGTATTTAATAAAAATCTTTGATATTTCTTTGAATTATTTAGTATCCTGTTAATACATTATCAAACGAAAAAGTTTTGAACAGTATACTCAGGAATCGGTGAATTGATGAAAAAATAATGCCTACGAACAAAAGAGGCTTTGCTTGTTGTTCTGTAGACATTATTTGATTTTTTATATAAATATCCGGCTGCAAATCTATTTTATTAAATATTGCGGTATTTCTTGGTATTTCATTATATCTTAACAAAAAATGCGCTCCGATGATTGAAATCTAATTAGAATGTTAACAAAAAGTGCATCACTCTCACTTTATTTTATACAGCCCATATTTTTTCCTGATTTTCGGATGTGCAAATACATTCCATACAACATTTATAAATGTTCTTGTCGAATTAACGCTTGTGAAAACAAATGAGATAATTCCAAATCTAAATATGTTTATAACAGCATCATTGATTGCTTTCCCGGCAAATTCGAATGATTTTGATGATGCTCCTGTGTCTTTTCTGGTAAAACTAATCCAGTGGAAATAGCTCCGGATAACCATAAGTTCTCGTTTTGGAATAGTTGAAAAACTCTTATAATAATCATTGGTTTGGTTGAGCTTTGCATGTTCATCAAGTGTTTTTGGAGGATTAAAACGTCCTTTTTGTATTAATTCTTGACAAAGCTCCTGTTCAATATTAGGGGTATACAGATTAACCGGATATAAATCCGCCTTGATCCTCTTAGTCAGATTAACGGTATCACGCAACTGTTCTTCCGTTTCATCCGGAAAGCCGATAATTAAAGAAGAAATCGTTATAATGCCAAGGTCTTTTGTGACTCTGAAGGTATCCTCCATCTTTGAAAAATCAAGATTCTTTTTTACTTTATGCTGCATCTCTTCGGAACCGGTTTCAATGCCAAAAAAGACCCATCTGCAGCCCGAATCATGCAATAGCCGGAAATCTTCGCTGTCAAACTGGCCTATTCTTGCCTGGCAGCCCCATGTCAAGTTGTAATTTTTCTGTTTCATTATTGAACAAAAATTCCGCAAGTCCTCCTTTTTAGGGCAAAAAACATCATCGGTAAAATAAATTCCATCCATGCCGTGTTCTTTAACTAGGTAATCGAATTCCGCGAAAAGATCATCATTCGGCCGCTTCCTGTAAGTTGAATTATTGTATGCGTGGTTATAACAGAAAGTGCAAGTGAAAGGGCAACCCTTTGAGCCGTAAAGATAAAGCATTTTTTTACATCCAAACCAGGTTTGAAAATATTTTGGAACATCCACAAGAGAATAGTCAATCACCGGTAAATCCGCAAGGTCCGCAAAAGCACGAGGTTTCGTTACAATAATTTCTCCGTTTCTTAAGAAAGCAAGCCCGTCAATGCTATCCATCCGGTTAACCGGGGTTTTCTTTTCCAGTTCATTGATCAGTTCGGTAATGGTATACTCGCCTTCATTGAGAACAACCGCGTCAACCACACCGGAATTTAGGGCATCCTCAAATATAAAAGTCGGATAATGACCGCCCCAAATAACCGGAATGTTGAGTTTTTTTGTGGTCTCTGATATATATTTTGCGTCTTCAATACCCCTTGCCGACATAATTGAAAGCCCGACCAAATCAGGCTTAAACATTTTAATAAGCTTCTTTATATTCTCTTTTTTGATGCATCTGTCACTGATTTTTACCGTATGGCCTCTGTCTTTTAAAAAGGTAGCGATTGAAAGTGCACCGAGCGGTACTGAAGGTGCTTTGATAAAATAATTTGTTGACGGATGGAATATTAATATCCTCACGAAATCACCTGCTGTTTATTTTTATCACCTAATCCGTATTTTTTAAGAATTTTCGGATAAGCCTTTGCATACCAAACGACAGTAATAAATTGTTTTGCTGAAGCATAAGCTCCCAGAAAGAAGTTGTCCGGATTAAATTTGAACATGTTTTTTAATGCCTGAACTGCCAGTTGTTTGACGATCCCGTATGAATCCGAACCGACAGATTCTTTCTGTGAAAACCCAAGCCATTGTGCATAGAAGTGGATAACCAGCAATTCTTTTCTTGGGATTTTCGAGAGTGTTTCCCCGTCGAATTCATCGCATTGCAGTCTGCTCCAGTCCTTTAAGTTCTTGGGAGGCGTGTACTGCCCGCTGCTGACCGAATATTCGAACAATTCGGAGCCCGGCTGCAAAAACAAAACATTGATAGGACAAAGATTCGCGTTTAGACTTAGAGCGAAACTGACCGTTTCTTTTAACTCATCCTCCGTTTCACCGGGATATCCAATAATAAATGAACTTTGCGCTGTTATCCCAACTTCTCGACAGTTTCTAAAGGTATCTTTTGCCTTTTCCAAGTTGATCCCTTTTTTTATTTCTTTAAGACGTGCTTCGCTGCCGCTTTCAATTCCGAAAAGTATCCATCTGCAGCCCGCGTCATACATTTGCTGCAAATCCTCTTTGCTGAATACTCCAAGCCTTGTCTGGCAGCCCCAGACGATTTCGAGCCGTCTTTCCTTTATCAAACGAATATATGTTTTAAAATCTTCTTTGCCCGGATACCAAAATTCATCGGCGAAATTAATTCCGTCGACACCGCAGTTCTTGACAAGATATTCAATTTCATCGACTACTTGCTCGGGAGACCGCTTTCTGTGTGTGCATCTGTGGTAACCGGGGCTATAGCAAAAAGTACATTTCGCGGGACAGCCCTTCGAAAAATATAAATACAGCATTTTTTTGCATAAAAAATAAACTTGACAATATTTATTAGGCTTAACCAGAGTCCAATCGAGAGCAGGAAATGTCTTAAGGTCGGCAAATTCTCTGTCTTTATTTATATGCACCCCGTTCTTATCAATATATGCCAATCCGTCAATATCGCTGAATAGCCCTCCGCTTTTAATGGAATCGAGCAGTTCGGAAAAAGTAATTTCACCTTCGCCCATAACAATGAAGTCAACGCAGCCTTCTTTAAAACAAAGTTCGGGCAACACGCTTGCCATTTGTCCGCCCCATACAACGGGTTTATTGTGTCTTTTTGCTATTTTGGAAATTTTAACGGTTGAGTTTCCAACAAGCGTTGAGCTAAAAGACAAACCTACAACTTCAGGGTTGAAACTCATTATTAGCTTTTCTATGTTTTCCGATTTTACTGTCAGATCAACTATTTTTACGGTATGCCCTTTTGCTTTTATATAACTTGCGATGGCCAACAACCCAAGCGGTACACTTGGGGCTTTTCGTCTTCTGTTTAATTGTGTTGCCTTCGGATTAATAAGCAGTACTTTCAAAATGACTCCTTTTTATCGAAATGAATTACTATTTTCTATCCGATATCCAGCTAATTGATACCAAATATAATTCTAATGGAAATTCAGGTAACTGTCTATATGTTTTCTCATAACATTTATAAATATATCAAAGAGATTTGAAAAAATAAAAGATGCCGAATAAATGACTAAAACAAGAAACAATAAATCATGCCGGTTAAAAAAGAGTTTGAGTCTTTTCAGGGCGTCAACCGCATCTGTATCATTGATCGCAACAAAATATAAAACGAGCATAAACTGTGAAATAAAGATTGTAGGAATCCATCTGTGCCAGTCTAATCCGACAAACATCGGCAATCCGCCGGCCGGCGCTAACAAGCATAGTAAAAAAATAATTTTTTTTGATTTTTTTTGCGCATTTTTCAATGCTATTTTCCAATATGAGATAAATACAATAAGAATTGGGGTCGTAGCAAAAAATATACATATTCCATAAGTTGTTGCAAGATTGAGAACCCATCCG
>Ga0073936_10008022_pt1 | contig 13550 bp, 11 predicted proteins | sample AliMusrvi5mmetaG_FD_87041 | JGI IMG/M metagenome (GOLD analysis project Ga0073936, IMG submission 87041) | Freshwater lake bacterial and archeal communities from Alinen Mustajarvi, Finland, to study Microbial Dark Matter (Phase II) - Alinen... | ecosystem: Environmental > Aquatic > Freshwater >... | reverse complement strand
TCTAACCGGATTGTTCTTCGCTCTCTACGCCTCATTCCGTATCTTCGGTGAGCAATTCCGTGAGCCGGACGCGGCCATGGTCGGCAGCCTCACCAAGGGCCAGTTCTTCTCGGTCTTCATGTTTCTGTTTGCCGCCCTGTTCTTTGCCCACGCGTGGCGGGGCTGGCGCCGCAGGATGGCTCAGGCGGAATGACCGCCACTCCGAGAGGGGATACCCCGGCGTAGTTCACCGATCTGCCGCACAGAGACTCACTGAATCCGCGCCACTGGAGACGGCCAAGGAATAGTTTTCCACATGCCTGTTAACCGGGAAAAACCAATGGGTAGCCTGGCCTACCTATTGAAACTACCCATTGGCAGCAACCCACCTCATAGAGGGGAGGAGCGCTTTATACTGGTTGCCAAAAGAGATTGCTGAAATGCCGCGCGTGGAAGGGCCGGGTTCAAGGCGTGACGAGGGAGTGGATATAAAGACTGATCCGTCCGATTCTTCATCTTCATTCAATAATCAATAATCACTATTCAATAATCAATTCGCCCCTCCCATTTCCGCAAGAACTTTTAGAAATCCGTCTACCCCCCCCCTATAATAGATTCCCATCAAAGGAGGAAAGGAGGGGGCCCTCGGTATTTCTTCCCCATAAAACCCCTACTTTGGTGCAGAGGTGCAAAAAGGTGCAATTCAAGGTGCAGTGCACCCTTGGTGCAATGGTGCAAAACCCTATATATAGGGTTGCACATTGTTGCACCATTTCACCACCCCGAGGTGCAAACTGGAATTGCCATGAAAAGTCTGTTTGACCGGACCGACCTCTCCAGGCAGTTAGCCATGAATTTCTGCGTAGGCAGGCTAGGGGGAATAGGGGATGTCGCAGTGGGACTAATGACGTCAACTCTGTCATTTGCGCCCGATCTTGGCCGAAATCTCCCGTTTCCTAACTTGGCAAGGGCGTGGGAAATGCATACACAGGGTCCGACCGGGGACTTGAGGCGGTTTCACCCCTTCCGCCCACCCGTCACCCGAGTCTCCTGCCGACCATGCCCGCCAAACGAAAACCCGCTGCCCCTGCACCCGCCAAGACTCTCGAAGTCCAGCTCTGGGAGGCTGCCGACAAGATGCGCGGGGCCGTGCCGCCAACAGACTACATGCACGTTTGCCTCGGGTTGGTGTTCCTGCGCTATTTGTCCGCCGCTTTCGAGCGGAAGGAAGCGGAGTTGATCGTCACGCCCCATGCGGTGAAGGACGATCCCGAGGAATATCAGGCGGACAACGTGTTCTGGGTGCCGCTGGATGCCCGTTGGTCTCTGATTCAGGATCATGCCCGTTCATCCGATATTGGGAAACGCCTCGATGACGCAATGCGTGCCATTGAGAACTTCAATCCAGAACTCAAAGGCGTGCTGCCCAAAATCTTCGGCAAGGCGGATTTTAGCCCTCACATGCTTGGCGGGCTGATCGACCACTTCACCAATCTCAATCTCACCGGAGCGCCGGAGGATTTCGACCTGCTGGGGCGAGTCTATGAGTTCTTCCTAGGAGAGTTCTCCGCGATGCAGGGCAAGGCGGGCGGGGAGCAATACACGCCCCGCAGCATGGTCACTCTGCTGGTGGAGATGATCGAACCGTTCCGGGGCCGGATCTACGACCCCTGCTGTGGCACGGGCGGGTTCTACATCCAGTCAAACCGCTTCGTCCTGGCCCACGCCGGGCGCTTGGACGATGTCTCGGTGTATGGGCAAGAGCGGAACCCGGAAACCTACCGCCTCGCCCGCATGAACCTCGCAATCCGGGGCATTACGAGCGACTTGCGCTGGAACAATGAGGGGACGCTGCTAAAGGACGCCTTTCCGGACATGCGTTTCGATTCTATCATGGCGAACCCACCGTTCAACATCAAGGAATGGGCGGGCGAGATGCTGCGGGATGACGCCCGCTGGAAATTCGGTGCGCCTCCGTTAGGCAATGCCAACTACGCTTGGTTACAGCACATTTACCACCACCTCGCACCCACGGGTTACGCGGCAGTGATCCTTGCCAATGGCTCCATGAGTTCCAACAGTGGCGGAGAGGGCGACATCCGCCGGGCCATGGTCGAGGGCGATGCGGTGGATTGCATGGTTGCTATGCCCGGTCAGTTGTTCTTTGGCGTGCAGATCCCCGTCTGCGTCTGGATCATGGCGAAGGGCAAGAGCGGAGGGAAGCACGGGACGCGTAAACTGCGGGACCGTCGCGGCGAGGTCCTGTTCCTTGATGCTCGCAAACTAGGTTACATGGTCAACCGAACTAACAAGAACCTATCCCCGGAGGACATCGCCAAGCTGACCGATACCTACCATGCGTGGCGCGAGGGCAAGGGATACGAGGATGTTTCCGGCTTCTGCAAATCTGCCAGTATGGAAGAAATCCGCGCCCACGGTCATGTTCTCACGCCCGGTCGCTATGTAGGCGCGGAAGACGTGGAGGAAGACGATGAATCGTTCGAGGAGAAGATGCCTCGCCTTGCCGCAGCGCTACGCGAACGCTTTGCCAAACGTGCGGAACTGGAGAAGGCCATCAAAGCGAACCTGAAAGGACTCGGCTATGACATCTGAATCAGGGCAAAAAAGAAACCCCGGCTCCAGTCACCGTCGCGAAGGGAGGGAGAGGGAGTTCCGGGATGAACGGACAGAACCCACCTCTAAAGTGCCAGTATGACAACCCAAGAAGTAAGACAACTAACTGCTATCAATATCTGATTCATTTCAGTGAACTCAGTGTATTCAGTGAAATCAGTGGTAAATAAAGCCGTCATGCCTATCCCATTTTCCCTTTTGGCCTAACCTGAAATCCTCGACCCCAACCCCGATCCAAATTCATGAGCAACACAGATCCCATTCGCTGGCAGCAGCGACTCCAACAATTCTCCAAGGCGGAGAAGCGACTGTCTGATGCTCTCACTAACGGGTATGCAGTGCTAAGTCGTCTTGAACAGGAAGGCGTGATCCAGCGCTTCGAATACACCTTCGAACTCGCATGGAAGACCCTCAAGGATCTCCTCTTCTACGAGGGTTTCGACCTCAAGTCCCCTAGGGACGTCATCCGCCAGGCATTCGAATCGGAATACCTCAGCGAGGACGACGCGGAAACGGCTCTGGATGCTCTCGAAAAACGCAACCTCCTCACCCACACCTACGAGGAAGTGATCATGCTGGAGGCCTTGAAACTCATCGAAAATCACTTCCAGCCCATGCTCAACCGACTGCTCAAAACACTTGAGAAAAAGGCCATCGAATCGTGAACGACGGACTGAAGGACACGCAGCGCAATGCGATCCTTGAGGTGTTGAACAAACATCCCAAGATCGAACGCGCCGTCTTGTTTGGTTCGCGGGCCATGGGCTCCTTCACTCGCACCAGCGATATCGACATCGCATTATACGGAGATCTGTCCCTGCGGGATCAGGCGAGGATCGCGGATGAACTGGCCCAACTGTCTATCCCTTACACCGTGGATCTGGTGCGGATGAAAACAGTGAACAGCCCGGAGTTGATAGAACATATCAAGAAACATGGAAGTCCTTGGTTGGCAAACGCCGCGTCCGCCGACACGCGCAGCGCGAAGAAGGGAGAGGGAAGGGTTATGGCGGGTGATCCAGTGAGAATGTGTCCAACCGTTGAAGCTCTGCCTGACGGTTGGCAGGTGAAAAGACTAGGTTCGTTTTGTGTAAAGATTGGAACTGGCGCGACCCCACGCGGGGGGAGTGAAGTCTATCTACCAAACCGAATTAAACATGCTCTTATAAGGAGTCAAAATGTATTAGATCGGAAATTTGATTCGGTAGGAATTGCTTACATCTCCGCAGATCACGCCAACGAACTTCGTAATGCTGATGTCATATCCGGTGACATTTTACTTAATATTACAGGCGACGGTGTGACCTTTGGTCGCTCCTGCATCGTGCCCGAAGGCATCCTACCTGCATGTGTAAACCAGCACGTTTCGATCATTCGACCCGACCGTCGCGAGTGCGATCCAGACTATCTTTTGTCAGTTCTTACACATCCTATGTCAAAGGGTTACATTGAGTCCTTTAACGCAGGAGGAAGTCGGAGGGCCATCACTAAGGGACACATTGAGTCGTTCCAGATCCCTCTGCCGCCTCTCAAATTACAGAAATCCATTGGCGTAGTGCTTAGATTGCTCGACGACATGATAGAGGTGAACCGTGAAATCAACGAGACGCTGGAAGAGATAGCGCGGGCGCTGTTCAAGAGTTGGTTCTTGGATTTCGATCCCGTCCGCGCCAAACTCGAAGGCCGCCCACCCGCAGGCATGGACGCGGGAACCGCCGCACTCTTCCCGGATCACTTCCAAGACTCTGAACTCGGGCAGATCCCGAGGGGGTGGGAGGCAAAACCATTGCCGAAAGTTATTGATGTCAATCCACGCCGCACATTGAGGTCCGGGACCATCGCTCCATACCTTGACATGAAAAACCTACCGACGCAGGGACATTGTGCCTTGGACGTCATTGACCGTGAGTTCAGTTCAGGAACGAAGTTTCAGAATGGTGACACTTTGTTAGCTCGCATCACACCCTGCTTGGAGAACGGCAAGACTGGTTATGTTGACTTCCTCGAAGAGGGGCAAGTCGGATGGGGATCTACTGAATACATCGTGCTTTCGCCTAAAGCACCACTTCCACCACAATTCGGCTATTTTCTAGCACGATCGGACGCACTTCGTGTCCACGCCATCCAAAACATGATTGGCACCAGCGGACGGCAGCGTGTCCCGGCGGAATGCTTGAACAGTTTCCTAATCGTAATGCCATCACCTGTAGTGGCACAGCGTTTCAACGAAATGACCGCTCCACTTATGGAGCAAATCAAAGCTAATACTCTCGAATCCCGCGACCTTGCCACCCTGCGCGATACACTGCTGCCGAAGTTGTTGAGCGGGGAGCTACCTATAACAGTTGGTTAACCATATCATGACCCTCAAAGAATACACCTTCGAAGTTACCGCCCCAAAATGGTTTGGGGATGTGGACTATGCTATCGGACAAGACACTCCATTTTCAATCCTATACCCACGCCACCTTACACGACACGCAAACACCGAAAACTTAAAGCCATGATCACGACATTGATCCCGACAGCATGTCGCGATAGGAACCCGGATCACGGGCCAAAGCCGTATCGCGACACGAATCGCGACATCGTGTCGCGATTGCAGGCATGCTGCGATCCCGTCCTGATCACCTTAGATGCAAAGCCTCAACCTGCCAAGGCGTTCGTCCTTTGACCCACGGCCCCCACTAACCGCATGTTTAAGATCCTCTAATCCCGCAACGCGCCTAGCCCACTATGCTCAACGCCACGCGAGTCGGTGGAAGTCCTCATTCCGAAATACAATACCCAAGAAAAATTGATTCCTATCCATGGCAACTGACCTTGAAATTATTGGCCCTATATTAATCCCCTTTCAGAAACACGGTAAAGGATCCGCGAAGCACATCGGCCCGGCCGAAGAGAAAGCATTTTGGGAATCGAAGGAAGCCCAAAAGATTGCAGACAAGCAGGGCTGCTATGTGTTTGCGTTAAAAGCAGCGCGTGGATTTCGCCCATGGTATGTAGGCAAAGCGACGAAATCAATGAAGCAGGAATGCACGAAAGACCACAAACTGAACAAATACAACGGGGTCCTCTTCAAAGGAAATAAGGGAACGCCAGTCCTTTTTTTCGTCGTGCTCGGTGGGAACAAGAAGAAGATTTCGGCGTCCGTCATCGACGAGATGGAAACGTTCTTCATCCAGACAGTTCTCACCAAGCATCCAGAAATCCAGAACATCCAGAAAACCAATCTCCCGAAGTGGACAGTCAAAGGGGTTGTGCGCGGAGGCCAGGGTAAACCGAAAAAGAACGCCAGCGATTTCCGCGATATGATGGGCTTGGACAAAAGGAAATGAGCCTCAACGAATCCATCGTCGAAGACGCCGCCCCCGAATGGTATTGGGATATGGGCTATGCGGTAGGAAACGGCCCTCTTCATTTTCAATTCTATACCCTCGCCACCCTGCGCGACACATTGGCGTCGCGGGTGCTGTGTTGTGTAGGTGGGTCTCTAGGTAGCAAAGGAGTTTTGTATGAGTGAATCTGATTTTCCTATGCTTGTTGGAGAGGTTGTCTCCACCTTGTCAGAAATCTTCCATCATCAGGGGCGTCCCGAGATTGTTGAGCTTCTCAATAGTGCGCACGCACTATTTGACCAAATAGGATACGATAACTGGAACGGAGGCACTTATACATGGGCTTTATGTCTTGACGTGCCTGTGCCAATATTTGCTTCTTACGATAAGCGCTTGCCCGAATTTGAGAAGGAGATTGGCGCAAAGTTGACTTACCTTGAGCGGAATAACCCCAACCATCAAATCGGGGAAGTAAGAATATCGCCAATCTCTTCAAGTTCACCATTGCTTGGAACCCGCATGGCACCATCTGATGTGGAAGTGCGCCGATTGTGGGCGGAGGGTCGATTTCGTTTGTTTTTGAGCCACCTATCCGCCGACAGGGTCGCGGTATCGACTCTAAAAGCGGCACTCGAAAAATTCGGTATTAATGCATTCGTGGCACATGTGGACATTGAACCAAGCTTTGAGTGGAGGGATAAAATAGAACTTGGCTTACGCTCCATGCATGCGTTGGCCGCTTTAATTACGTCTGAATTTCACGGGAGTAACTGGACGGATCAGGAAATCGGATGGGCGCTCGGTCGGGGGATTCTCGTGCTGCCGGTGCGCCTTGGCATGGATCCCTATGGGTTCGCTGGTAAATACCAAGGCGTCACAGGGGCGCTTGATGATCCCGCTAACCTTGCCCTTAGAATTGTAAATGCCTTGGTCGCAAATCCCCAAACTCATTGCGAGATGCGCCGTGCATTAGTTAAGGCTTTTTCCGTATCTGGGTCTTTTGTGCAATCCCAAGCATTGAAAACCATTATCGTAACGCTTACCGACTTCACCGACGAAGAGAAATCGGAACTTCAACGGGCCTGCATTGAGAACTATAATGTTTCCAATGCGCATTATATTCCCGAGGCGATTTACGAAATTGCGGGCAGACCTGCTAGGCAGTCCACTGCGGCCGCGCCCGAGGAAGATATTCCTTTCTAATCTATACCATTTTCAATTTCTGTAATTTACCCATGTCCAAGATCCTCGAATCCGGTTTTGAATCCGTAGTCCTCACCCTGCTAGGGCAGATGGGGTTTTCCTGTCATAGAGGGGACGCGTTCGACCCGGATGCATCCAGCGAGCGGGAGAGTTATCATGTGGCGATGCTGCCGGGACGCTTGAAGGCGGCAGTGGCGCGGATCAATCAGCACCTCCCACAGGAAGCAGTGGTTGCGGCGGCAAATGCAGTTCTGGATGTGTGCTTCACGGAATTGGTGCAGGAGAACCAGCGAATCCACCGCATGCTAGTGGATGGCGTGCCGGTGGAATACCAACGCGACGGAGAAACGATTCATGACCGGGCGCTATTGGTGGACTGGAAGGACGCTCGCAATGAGTGGTTGGCGGTGAACCAATTCACCGTGGTGGGCGCAAACAAGCGGCGGACGGACATTCTGATCTTCCTCAACGGCCTGCCACTGGTGGTGATGGAACTCAAAGGCCCTGAGGCGGCGAACGCGGACATCGTTTCCGCCTACAACCAGATCCAGACCTACAAGGCGGACATCCCCGCGCTTTTCCGCACGAACCTGATGAGCGTGTTGAGCGATGGTTTCGCTGCCCGATACGGCACGCTCTCGGCGGATTTTGATCGGCACATGCCATGGCGCACGGTGGATGGGGAAACATTGGAAGACCCGAAGAGTCTGGTGGCATGGGAAACTCTGGTGCGCGGCCTACTCCGCCGGGACGTGTTGCTAGACCTGCTGCGGTATTTCACGGTGTTTGAGAATGACGGGCGCACGGTCATCAAGAAGACGGCAGGCTACCATCAATACCACGCCGCGAAGAAGGGCATACAGAAGGTCATCAAGGCGCTGACGAGCGATGGCAAGGCGGGAGTCATCTGGCACACACAGGGGTCAGGCAAGAGCCTCCTGATGGCGTTCTTCGCCGGGATGCTGGTTCATCATGAGGAATTGCAGAACCCGACGCTGGTGGTGCTGACGGACCGTAACGACTTGGATAACCAACTTTTCGGGACGTTTTCCCGGTGCGCTGAATTGTTCGGCCAAGACCCGCAGCAAGTCACCGAGGTGGCGGATTTGAGAAGATTGCTAGATCGGCAGGCGGGTGGCGTGATTTTTGCAACCATCCAGAAATTCCGCCCGGAGGACGAGGGTTTCGATGTCATCACCGCCCGGCGCAACGTGGTGGTATTCGTGGATGAGGCACACCGTAGCCAGTATGGATTTGAGGCGAAAATTGACTCGGCGACGGGTGAGGTGAGTTACGGATTCGCCCATTACGTCAGGAAGGGTTTGCCGAACGCGACCTTTGTCGGATTCACCGGGACGCCCATTGAGATGGTGGACAAGAACACCCAACAGGTTTTCGGCGACTACATCGACGTTTACGACATCACCCAAGCGGTGGAGGACAACGCCACGGTGCCGATCCATTACGAGGGGAAGATCGTGCGGTTGAAACTCGACGCGGAAACCAAGGTGGAGATTGACGCAACCTTCGATGAAGTCACCGAGGGTATGGAGGATTCCGAGAAGGCGAAGTTCGCCGGGAAATGGTCCACGCTGGAGGCTCTAGCAGGAGCTTCCGAGCGCTTGGATGAATTGGCCTCACTGATCGTGGATCATTTCGAGAAACGCCAACAGGCGATCAACGGCAAGGGCATGATCGTGTGCATGAGTCGCCGCATCTGCGTGGACCTCTACGCCCGGATCACCAAACTGCGCCCAGCGTGGCACGACCCCGCCGATGACAAGGGCAAGCTCAAGGTGGTGATGACGGGGTCCGCCGCCGACCCTCAAGCCTATCAACCGCACGTCCGCAACAAGCAGGGCATGGACAATCTGGCAAAACGGTATCGTGATCCCGGCGACGATTTCCAACTGGTGATCGTGCGGGACATGTGGCTAACGGGTTTCGATTGCCCGTCGATGCACACGATCTATATCGACAAGCCGATGCACGGCCATGGACTAATGCAGGCCATCGCCCGAGTGAACCGGATTTTCCACAACAAACCCGCCGGACTGGTAGTGGATACCATAGGCATCGCCACCGACCTCAAGGAAGCTCTCGCTTTCTACTCCGACCGCGACCGGGGCAATACCGGCATCAATACCGATGAGGCAGTGATCGCACTCAAAAAGAGCCTCGACGTGTTGCGCACCATGTTCCACGGCCTCAACTACGCCCCGGCACTCAAGGGGGACAATAGTGCGCGCCTCAAAATCCTCGGTCAGGCACTCAACCATGTGTATGGTCTGGAAGGGGAGGGCGATGACGCCCGGAAGAAGGCCCGCAAGAGGTTCCTAGATGCTGTGGCAGAGTTGGTGAAAGCCTTCAAGCTATCCTCAGGCCGCGACGAAGCGGCGGTGGTGTCCGTGGAAGTGGCCTTTTTCTGTGCCGTCAAGATCGCCATGTGGAAATTCGAGGGCGATGGCGACGGTAGACGCCGTGGTTATGACCTTGATGCCGCCATTGAGCGGTTAGTCAACCAGTCGGTTTGTTCCACCGAAGTGATAGACATCCTGAGTGTGGCGGGAATCAAAAGCCCGGACATCTCCGTGTTGAGTGAGGAGTTCCTCAAGGAAATGGCAGGGATGGAGCATAAGAACCTCGCGGTGGAAGCACTGAGGAAACTCCTCGCAGGCGAAACCAAGAGCCGCACCCGCACCAACGTGATGAAGAATCGCCAGTTCTCCGAGCGCATAGAGGAAGCTATGGCCCGGTATCACAACCGCGTGATTGACGCGCTCCAAGTGATACAGGAACTGATCCAGATAGGGCGCGACCTGCGCGAGGAACCAGAGGATGGTCTGACGAAGGAAGAGGTGGCTTTCTACGATGCACTCGCGGAAAACGGCAGTGCCACGGAGTTGATGGGCAACGCCGAGTTGCGGTTTATCGCCTCCGAGTTGGTCAAAGCCGTCCGGGAAAACGCGGGCATGGATTGGTGGCGTTTCGACCAACGCAGGAAAAAGGTCCGCACCACCATCCGCCGTATCCTCCGCAAGTATGGCTACCCGCCAGACCTTGAAGACGCGGCTATCCGCACTGTGGTGCTTCAAGCGGAGGCGCTGGCGGCGGAGGTGGGGTGATGGGGTGAGCGGGGCCAGTGTTGGAGACATACCTCCACGTCATGAAGCGACCGGGGTGGGTGGATCTGTGGAATCTACCCAATCCAAAAAGCCCCTCATTAATTGCTAGTCGAGTGCTTTATGAGGGTCTAAAACCCTCGCATGAAGGACATCACAGCGAATCAACGGCATGTCTCCCTGTGGGCCTGCGGTAGAGTGTTGCAAACAGCTAACTCAGCATACCCATAACCACCTTACCTAAGATGGACATCACCAATCCGAAGATACTCAAATTCAAGGGAGCGCTGTTTCTTGTGCTAGGGCTATTGAGTGCAGCGTGTTTGCTGTGCTTTCTGCCGGACTGGAAGGTCTTACTGCTCCTGACGATTTGCGTTTGGTCATTTTGCAGGTTTTACTATTTCGCCTTCTACGTGCTGCACCACTACGCGGATTCTGAGTTCCGATACTCGGGCCTGTTCGATTTGTTCAGGTATCTATTGACGAAAAAAAGGCGATGAATATCTTTGGTCGTCCTTTTATTGAATTTTGATGATTACCTACAAGCATAATTCGCTGCCGTGGATTCTGATTGCAGTCTTGTGCTGCATGATGAGCAACCTCTCGGCCCAAGTTTCATGGCCTTTCATTTACACGACAAGTGCCGGAGCCGTCACAATCACAGGCTATGCTGGTCACGATGAGACGGTGGTCATTCCAGCCACAATCAATGGCCTGCCTGTCACCAGTATCGGCGCGTATGCATTTGCTGGCTCCTGGTCAATGATCAGCGTCACCATCCCCTCCAGCGTCACCAGCATAGGTGATTTTGCGTTCATGTCCTGCGAGCTATGGAGTATTACAATTCCAGCAAGTGTCACAAGCATTGGAAATTACGCGTTCATTGCCTGCGGAATACTATCAGGAGTTACAATTCCAGCAAGCGTCACCAGTATCGGAAGTCTGGCATTTTACAACTGCTCCAACATGTCAGCAATCACAGTATCTTCTGATAATCCCGCCTACAGCAGTTTGAACGGAGCGCTATTCGACAAAACACAGACTAAACTCATCGAATATCCATGTGGAAAGTCTGGCAGTTTCAATATTCCATCCGGCGTCACTAGTGTCGATGGGTCTGCGTTTTCAAACTGCTTCAGTCTGTCAACCATCACAGTGGATGCAAGCAATCCATACTATAGCAGTTTAGACGGGATTCTGTTCGATAAGAAACAGGGCACACTCATCCAATGCCCGTGCGGAAGGACCGGTGGCATCTCTATACCCACCAGCGTCACCAGTGTCGGGGATTTCTCGTTCGAAAACTGCACCAGTATCACCAGTGTGACGATCCCTCCCAACGTTACCAGCATCGGATTATACGCTTTCTCTGGCTGCAGAAATCTGACAGCAATCACGGTGGATGCATTCAATTCCAGTTATGGAAGTTTGCAGGGAATGCTATTCGACAAAAGTGGCACCACACTCATCCAATGTCCGGCCGGTATGACTGGTGACATCACCATCCCCTCCGGTGTTATCTGTATTGGAGTCGGTGCGGTTGCATCCTGCAACGGGCTCACTAGCGTTAGTATCCCATCGAGCGTAAGCAGCATCAGCAATTTTGCTTTCCAATCCTGTGGAAAACTGACCAGCGTATCAATCCCCGCTAGTGTCACTAATATCGGCTACGATGCGTTTGAGGTTTGCAGCAGGCTGGTCAGCGTCACGATAGGCAACGGCGTCACCAGCATCGGGGACCGGGCCTTCTATGAATGCTCCAGTCTAACTAACGTGTGTTTTCTTGGCAACGCACCAACAATTGGAGCGAACGTTTTTGACTACGAAGCCAGTGGTTTCAAGGTGTATTACTTCAATGGGAAAACCGGTTTTACCTCGCCGACTTGGAATGGATACACGACGGCAAACATGGGCAATTTCAACCCGGCGACAAATTGGTTGTTGGTAAACAACCTGCCCTACAATGCGGACCTCCAGTCCACTCCTAACGGCGACGGGGTGAGCCTGCTGATGGACTATGCTCTCAATCTGAACCCGAACAAGAACCAAGTCGCCAATCTGCCCAAGGCTGTGCTGAATACCGGAAACCTGAGTTATGCCTTCTACGCTGGCAACACGGATATCAGCTATCACGTTCAAGCCAGCTCGGATCTCAAGACTTGGAGTTCAGCGGACGTGACGGTGTCAGCCCCGGATGGCAACGGCAATTGCATAGCAACACTGCCATTTTCCAGCGGCAGGCGCTTCCTCCGTTTGGTGGTGAGTCACTGATTTTATGCGAGTTACAAATGAGATCTTACAAACACCCAACTTGACCTTGGGAAGCAATGCTAGGAATACTCCTGCATCAATGAAACAAATCCTGCTTAGTCTGTGTCTACTTTGCTTGTTTGGTTTTCAGGCATTTGCGGAGGATGTTCCATCAGCAGAAAAAGTTGAAGAATATCGGAAAGCCGCCGAGAAAGGTGATGCCAAAGCCCAATGCAAACTTGGTCTTTGCTACAATTTGGGCGAAGGCGTGCCAGAGGACGCAGTTGAGGCCGTGAAGTGGTTTCACAAGGCTGCTGAGCAAGGGGATGACGTTGCCCAATGCTGCCTTGGTTGTTTCTACGCAAATGGCCAAGGCGTAACAAAGGATGCCGTTGAGGCGGTGAAGTGGTATCGCAAGGCTGCGGAAAAAGGAAATGCGGATGCTCAATGCGAACTTGGTAGTTGCTACGAACGAGGAGCAGGCGTAACAAAGGATGCCGTTGAGGCGGTGAGGTGGTATCGCAAGGCTGCGGAAAAGGGAAATGCGGAAGCCCAATGCAATCTTGGTAGTTGCTACTATTACGGCACAGGAGTGACTAGGGATATCGTTGAGGCCTATAAGTGGTCATATCTCTCAGCCGCACCGGGTGAGGTGTTTGCTACGATGTTACTCAATACGGCGGCAAAGGAAATGACATCAGAGCAAATCGCCGAAGCTGAGCGAAAGGCACAGGAATGGAAGCAAAAGAATGAAGCAGCCAGGCACTGACTGATGTTTTTGCCAAAAGCTTACCTATCCGTGAAGGACATCGCAGAGAACCAGACCGACGGGGTGCATTGCCCTGATGCACCTGCGCGGCATATCCAAGACAATCGGCCAAGGAACTCAATAAGTGTAAGATAAAATGTCACAGTCATCCCACAGACTGTGCATGAGTTGGCCTGAGCCTTGATTTCACAAGGCAAGTGGTGGCGTTTCGGGTTGTTGGCGATTGCGACTTTTTTCAGACAGGTTGATATATTG
>Ga0073936_10008014_pt1 | contig 13554 bp, 15 predicted proteins | sample AliMusrvi5mmetaG_FD_87041 | JGI IMG/M metagenome (GOLD analysis project Ga0073936, IMG submission 87041) | Freshwater lake bacterial and archeal communities from Alinen Mustajarvi, Finland, to study Microbial Dark Matter (Phase II) - Alinen... | ecosystem: Environmental > Aquatic > Freshwater >... | reverse complement strand
CGAACCCGCTTTCCGGCTGGCTCGGAAACTCTTCCAGGCCCAGCAGCGCGAACGGTTCTTCGACGAACGGCGGCGGCATGACGATCACCTCCGACCGGATCGAATATGACTACAAGGAGCTGGTCATTGCGTTCGACGAGCATGTGCTGGTCGTCGACCCCCGGTTCACGATGACGTGCGACCGGATGCTGGTCTTCCTGGAGGGGACCAACCAGATCAAGCGCATCATTTGCATCGGGAATGTGGACGGCAGCCAGCCCGATCGGCACGCAACTTGCGACAAGGCTGTGTATGACCATGCCACGGGCGAGATTGTGATGACCGGCAATCCGGTTCTGACCCGCGGCGCGGATCGTGTGGTGGGGACGAAGATTACGGTCTATCAGAACGATTCACGCGTGGTGGTGGATGGTGGCGGCCACATCTTTGTCTCGCCCGAAACCATGAAGAACCGGGACATCAAGCCGTGACGGATGCAGACAAGACAATGCAGTCCCCGGCGCCGGCCGATCTGGAGGCCGTCGATCTGGTCAAGCAGTACCGGGGGCGGACGGTCGTCGACGGCGTGTCGATTCGCGTGCGCTGCGGCGAGATTGTCGGGCTGCTCGGGCCGAATGGCGCCGGCAAGACCACCACCTTCTACATGATTGTCGGGCTGGTGCGTCCCAACGACGGTAAAATCGTCTTCCGCGGGCAGAACATCTCCCGCCTGCCGGTTTTCCGGCGCGCGCGCATGGGTTTGGGTTATCTGGCGCAGGAGGCGTCGATTTTCCGCAAGCTGACGGTGGAGGAGAACCTCCTGGCGATTCTCGAAACCCTTTCGCTCTCGAAGGCGCAGCGGAGTGCGCGGCTGGCCGAGCTTCTGGAACAACTTTCGCTCGCCCGGGTCGCCAAGCAGCGCGCCTACACGCTCAGCGGTGGGGAGCGCCGCAAACTGGAGATCGCCCGCGCCCTGGTGCGGCGCCCCGCCATTCTGATGCTGGACGAGCCGTTCAGCGGCGTGGATCCGCTGGCCGTGAATGACATCCAGGAGATCGTCAAGGGATTGCGCAGCCGCGGGTTGGGGATCATCGTGACCGATCACAACGTGCGCGAGACGCTGGCCATTGTGGACCGCGCCTATCTGGTCTACGAGGGCAAGGTGCTGCGCGAGGGGACCAGCGAGTTTCTGATCAACGATGAAACCGCCCGGGAACTGTATCTCGGGCGCAGTTTTCGCATGTGATAGACACTCCGGCGGTGGCTTGCCTGCCGGACCGGTTCAACAAGGAGAACAGACATGGCCATTGAAATCACCGCTCGTCACCTTCGGATCAGCGCGAGCCAGCAGGATTTCGCGCGCGGCAAGGCAGAGCAGTTGGTTGCCGAGTTTCCCAAGGTTGAGAATGTGCACGTCATTTTGGATGTGCAGCGGCACCAGTTCACCGCCGAATTCGTGGTGCAGCACAAGGCGCTGGCGCAGATCGAGGCCAAGGAGGTCTGCGACGATCTTGTGGCCGGCCTTGATCTGGCCTACGAGAAAGTGGAGAAGCAGCTTCGCAAACACCGCGAAAAGCTGGTCGCCAGCCACCATCAGCGCTAGCAGCCTGTCGGTGCCGGATCGTCATTCCTGTTGCACCGGGACGCGATTTGGTGAATATTGTGGAAACGGCTGCATGGGAGTGGCGCCTGCGGCAGACCGGTCCGGCAGCCGCACAGGATCTGGATGATCGGATCAAACGCCGGTTGGCCGGCGTCAGCGGAGAATGACCAGTGATGAAACTATCCGGAGAACAGCACGAAACACGCGATTTCGTTTTGCGGAACCGCTACGGCATGCACGTGCGGCCGGCTGGATTGTTCGCCAAGGTTGCTTCGCGCTTTAACGCCGAGGTCCAGGTCGAGAAGGATGGCAGCGTGGTTTCCGGCAAGAGCATCATGGCCTTGATGACGCTGGATGCCGCCTGCGGCTCGACCTTGCGCGTATCGGCCTCTGGTCCGCAAGCCACGGAAGTTCTGGATGAATTGCAGGGTCTGATCGCCCGCAAATTCGACATCCCGGAAGAGCAACCGTAGTAACTCCAGATGAGCAGTGACGGAAATCAGGTCCATGCAGGCGCGGAGGCGACCGTCTGGCGGGGCGTCGGCGCCGCGACAGGCGTTGCCTTTGGCCCCGCGCTCGTGATCCGCGGCAGCGTGGACGAAATTCCCGGCGACCTGGTGGCGGCCGAGGATGTGACCGCCGAGGTGGCGCGTTTCGAGCAGGCCCTGATTGCCACGCGCGAGCAGCTGGCGGCGCTGCGCGAAGAGGTGCGGTCGCGCGTCTCCGGCAACGAAGCCGCCATTTTCGACTCCCACCTGATGGTGCTCGGCGACCCGCAGTTTGCCGAACGAATCTTCGAAACCATCCGCGCGCAGGCGTGCAACGCCGAGTCCGCCGTGCGCATCGTGGCCGATCAGTTGGGCCGCAAACTGGATGTCATGTCGGACGAGTACTTGCGGGAACGAGCGATCGATATCCAGGATGTCGCGCGGCGCATCATCCGCAACCTGCTGGGCATCCCCGATATGGTGCCGCGCGAACTCGACCGGCCGTGCGTCATTGTGGCCGACGCCCTGACGCCCTCCGAGACCGTGCTGCTGCCGCGCGACCGCGTGTTGGGCTTTGTCATGGACCGCGGCAGCGCCACCTCGCATGCCACGCTGCTGGCGCGGGCGCTCGAAATTCCGGCGGTCGTGGGTCTCCATAATTTTTCGGCCGAGGTGCGTTCCGGCGACGAGGTGCTGATCGACGGCGCGCGCGGCATCGTCGTGCTGCGGCCGTCACGGCAGGATTTGGAGGCTTTTCACAAGATTGCCGCGGTCCGCCGCCGCGTCGAGACCAATCTGCTCCAGTTGCGCGACCTGGCCGGCGTGACCCCCGACGGACGCACGATCCGGTTGCACGCCAACATCGAGAACAACTCCGAATGCGCCTCGGTCCTCGAACATGGCGCCGAAGGCATCGGCCTCTACCGCACGGAATACCTGTGGCTGACGCGTGGACGCGCGGCGACGGAGGCCGAGCAGATCGAGGTGTATGTGGCGGCCGCGCGCGCCATGGCCGGCCGGCCGGTCATCATCCGCGCGCTGGACCTGGGCGGCGACAAGTTCATGGGGGTGTCGGGCGACCGCCGCGAAGCCAACCCGTTCTTGGGCATACGCTCCATCCGCTACCTGCTGCGCCATCCGGAAGTCTTCCGCGCCCAGTTGCGCGCCATCCTGCACGCCAGCGCCTTCGGCGACGTGCAGGTGATGTACCCCATGATCAGCGATGTCAGCGAACTCAAGCAGGCCAACGACCTGCTCCGTTCCTGCCAGCGGGAACTCACGGCCGAGGGGATTCCCTGCAACCGCGATATTCTGGTCGGCGCCATGATCGAGATCCCTTCCGCGGCGCTCACGGCGGATGTGCTGGCGGAACACGTGGACTTTTTCTGCATCGGCACGAACGACCTCATCCAGTACACGCTGGCCGTGGACCGCGTGAACGACAACGTCATCCACCTCTATCAGCCCACGCACCCTTCCGTCCTGCGGTTGATCCAGATGACCATCGATGCCGGCCACCGGCATGGCATCTGGGTCGGCGTCTGCGGCGAGATGGCCGCAGACCCGATGCTGGCCATGCTGCTGCTGGGCATGGGGATCGACGAGCTGAGCATGGCGCCGGTCGCGCTCCCGGCGGTCAAGGACGTGATCCGCAAGACGCCCCTGTCCGAGGCGCGCAAGCTGGCGGAGGCTGCCCTCCAGGCGCACACGGCCGGCGACGTACAGCGCCTCTGCCGCGACTTTATCGTCCGCAACGCCCCGGAACTGCTCGAACTCGTGTAGATTTTCCGTGCGCATTGCCATTCCGGAAACCACGCTTCGGGAGAAAGTCAAAGCGGGCGGAAGCCACTGGGATCCCGATTCGCGCGTCTGGATGCTCCCCATGGAACAGGTCATTCAGTTGGGGCTGACCGGCCGCGTGAAGGACAAAACCGCACCGCCATGCGTCGTTTCAACAGAGGAAGACGACATCTTTCCAACGGAGTAGGCATGTGTACTAGTACAAATCATCTCAAATAGTACAAAGTTCTGCATGTGTACTATTAGAGATATGTGCCGTTTCTTTGTACTATTACACAGTTTTCAAGTGAGGCAGATATAATAGTTGGCCAAAGACAATGAGAATAAGGGCAACAATCAACAGCGCCATCGTATTGCTTGCATGCGCCACATATGGGATCAGTTGCAATCATCGCGGCCAGACAGTGGAGCGCAACTGGACTGCTGTAACCTAAGTCCGACAGGCTGCTAGGCGAATTCCAGGCAGCGTTTGCGGAAATAGAGGTAATCCTCGTACCGGACTTCCTCGGGCACGCCGTGGTCGCAGGTCGGGATGAAACCGCCGCGGGCTTGCATCGCGGGGAAGATGCGGTCAATCAGTTCGTCGATCGCAGCACGGCCTTGGGCCAGCGCGCGCTTGTCCACGCCGCCGAAGATCGCGAGGTCCGGATATTGCCGGCCGGCCCGGATCACGTCGCAGCCGGAGGCGACCTCGAACGGCGACATCACGTCCATCCCCAATTCCAGGTAGAGCGGGATGACCGGATCGGCAAAGCCGTCGGTATCGACCTGGAAGTAGAGGTGACGGGACTTGTCGATCTGCCGCGCCTTGACGTTCTGCAGCAACTGCGCATAGTACGGGAAGAGAAATTCGCGGATCATGTCCGGCGAGATCAGCGGACCGTGGTTGTAGCAGATGTCCTCGCCGATGAAGAGTTCATCCAGCGTGACGTGCTTCTGGTGCTCCGCGATGACGCGGTCCGCCAGGTTGAACCAGGTCTGCATGCAGTCGTGAATCAGCGCCGGGTTGTCATACACCAGGTAGAGCGTCCCTTCCGGGCCGATCAGGCTGCGCAGATACATGTAGCCGCCCACCAGGCGCTGCGAGATCATCAACCCCTGCGCCGCGGCCGTCTTGGCCGCGGCCAGGCTCTCCGCAAATTTAACCCCGAAACGTTCCGGTGTGTCCGGGTTCATGCGCCACTTGCAAAGACCTTCCCATGTTTTGAAGTCCTTGACCGGGTGATCGATGTACTCCGGCATGAAACCGGAACGGCGTCCCTTGAAACACAGCAACTGCCGTCCGGCAAAATCCTGCCAGACCTCGTGTTCGCCGCGGCTCTCCAGCACTTTCTCCTCAAACGCGGGCGCAAAGCCGGCTTCGCACCACCCCAGGCCCCGGAGCGCAAACGAGCCGCTCGGATCGTAACCAAACAGTTTTTCGCGCGGCACATCGGCGGGCATGCCTTGCTTCGCCCAGGCCTCCAGGCAGTAGAAGCCGAACTCCTTCTGGTAGAACGGCGCGCCGGGGATGCGCGCATAGGCATCCCGCAGCTTTCGCGCGGCGGGCGTCATCCGGTCGCGCGGCGTCATGCCGTGGATGCCGTCCGGGGTACCATTCTGTGCTTGCTTGCAAATACTCATTTCAGCACTACTTTCCGATTGGGAAAAAAGATGCATCCATTATCCCCTTTAATTTGCAGATTCAAATGGAAAAACCGGAAAATAAAATACATAATTCGGCATTTCAGAGGTCGGTACGGACACGCGCAGAGGCCAACCCATGAAGAATGTCTGCTCCAAACCGGCCGCCTTGTCGCACGTGCCATCGCTGACGCTGCGCGCGGTCTGGGACGTGGACGAGGGGGCTTCCTACGATGTGCGCCGCTTCGGCGCGGAACACCGCGAAGGCTGGATCGCCTTGCGCACGGTGAAAGGCGCGGGACGGGTTATTCTGGCGGGTGGCAGGGTGGTCGAACTGTGCGCCGGAAGTTTTGTGGTGCTTTCCTATCCGGAGATCACGCGCTATTACACGGTGGGGCGGCAATGGAAATTCTGGTGGTTCGAATTCACGGCGCTGGGCGTGGGGGCGTTTCCGCTGGCGATCGTCATGGGCGTGCCGTGGCGCGCGGCGGAAGCGCGGGAGTTCCGGACGATCTTCGTGCTGCTGCGCCGGCAGGCCGCCGCGCAGCGCGCATTGGCGGTGGCGCTGTTTTCCGTCCTGCTGCACCGCTGGCTGGAGAAGGCGCCGGGCGAAGCTCCGCATCCGCGGCACGAGGAAGGCATCACGCGGATCATTGACCGCATGGCGAATCATCTGGATGGCGGCTGGCACATCTGCGAAATGGCGCGTGCGGCAAACATGAGCGAACGCGCCTTCCGCAATGCCTTTCATGCGACGACCGGGTTGTCGCCCAAGGCATTTTACGACCGCACGCGCCTCGCCTTTGCCGAGGAACTGCTCCAGCTCGGCACGCACAAGGTTTCCGAAATCGCAGCTCGCCTGGGGTATTCCAGCCCCTTCCATTTCAGCAAGGCGTTCAAGCGGAACTACGGCGTGCCGCCGGTGCGGTGGCTGCAACACGGCCAGGCGTCGCAGAGCTCCGCCCTCCAGCAATGACGAACATGGAGGGCGGATCTCTGCGACGCCTTTGCCCGAGAAGCCCCCCCCCTCTCGCCTGCCTTTCGGAACTTTGTTATCATCGCGCGCATGCAGTACCTCAGCACCCGCGGCGGCGGCGAACCGCTGCCGTTCTGCGCGACGGTCCTCACCGGGCTGGCGCGGGATGGCGGCCTGTTTTTGCCCGCCGCCATTCCCGACGTGCGCGACCGTCTGGCGGCGTGGTCGCGCCTTTCGTATGCCGATCTGGCGTATGAAATCATGAGGCTCTATGCGGACGACATCCCGGCGCCGGCGTTGCGCGCGCTGGTCGATCGCAGCTACGCCGTCTTCCGTCACCCGGAAGTCACGCCCGTGGTGCCGGTCGGGAACGTGCACATCCTGGAACTGTTCCATGGTCCGACGTTAGCTTTCAAGGATGTGGCGCTGCAGTTTCTGGGCAACCTCTTTGCCTATGTGCTCGCAGAGTCCGGCGGCGAACTGAACATCGTTGCCGCCACCAGCGGCGACACCGGCAGCGCCGCCATCCACGGCGTGCGCGGCCGCGACCGCATGCGCATCTTCGTGCTGCACCCGCAGGGCCGCGTGAGCCCGGTGCAGGAGTGTCAGATGACCTCCGTGCTGGACGCGAACGTCCACAACCTCGCCATTACAGGCACCTTCGACGACTGCCAGAACATCGTCAAGGCGCTCTTCAACGATCTCGCCTTCCGCGACCGCCACCACCTCGGCGCGGTCAATTCGATCAACTGGGCGCGCGTGCTGGCGCAGATCACCTACTATTTCTACGCCGCCTTCCGCGTGATGGAACGCACCGGCGCCAGGAAGGTGCGCTTCAGCGTGCCGACCGGGAACTTCGGCGACATCTTCGCGGGATACGTGGCCTGCCGCATGGGGCTGCCATGCGACCGCCTGGTGCTGGCCACCAACGAGAACGACATCCTGGCGCGATTTTTCAACAGCGGCGTCTACGGCACAGGGCAGGTGGTGCCGACGCTGAGCCCCTCGATGGACATCCAGGTGGCCAGCAATTTCGAACGCTACCTCTACTACCGCGCCGGCGGCGACGCGCGGCCGGTGGTGAATTGGATGGAGCTTTTCCAGCGCACCGGCAAGCTGGAACTGCCGGCCGGGGACGACGTCATCCGGGCCGGCCGCGGCGATACGGCTGCGACGCTCGCCACGATCCGGGACTACTGGGCCAACCACCGCTACCTTCTCGATCCGCACAGCGCCGTGGGCGTGCATGTGGCCGAACAGCATCTGGACGCAAACGCGCCCATGATCTGCCTGGCTACGGCGCATCCGGCCAAGTTCGGCGACGCCATTCTCAAGGCAACCGGGGAAGACCTGGCGCACCATCCGATTCTCGACGCGCTGGCGACTCTGCCCACGCGCTGTGTACGCCTACCTGCCGAACGCGCGGCGATCGCAGAATTTGTGGAGAAAACGATTGCGGAGGCGTAAGGGACGGGGCCACCACACCACTTTTTCCGGCCCTCCCGCCTTCCTCGCTCGGTAACATCTAGTGTGGCGCAATGCGCGAACTTGACTTCAAACATACAATCCTTGTATATTCTTTTCTGACGCGGAGGTGTCAGACATGAGCACGATTACGGTGAACATCTCGTTTCAGGATACGCTTCTGCGCGACATCGATCGCGTGGCGCAGGCGGAAACGCGGACCCGCTCGGATTTTCTCCGGGAGGCGGCACGGGCCTACATTCAACGCAAGGAACGCTGGTCCGCGATTTTTGCCATGGGACGAAAGATTGCTTCGGAACGGAACTTGACGCCGGATGACGTGTCGCGGGAAATCGACGCCCACCGGAAAAGCAGGGCGTCGCGCAAATGAAGCCATTGCGCATCGTTTTGGATACGAATGTTGTCGTTTCGGGATTCCTGTTTGGCGGCCCGCCAGGGAGGCTTCTGCAGGATGTGGCCGGCGGGATTGTGCAGTGTTTTGTCTCGTTTGCGATTCTGGACGAGATACGCGATGTGCTGCGACGTCCCAAATTCGGACTTTCTCCTGAACAAGCCCTTGCGTTTGTACAGGAGTTGCACGAGGTGTGCCTGGTTGTGACGCCCAGGGAACGTGTCCGGGCGGTCATTGCCGACCCTGACGATGACGCAGTTTGGGCATGCGCCCTGGAAGCCGCGGCAAATCTGATTGTTTCCGGAGATGCCCACTTGCTTGACCTCAAACAATGGAAAGGCATGCGTATCCTTTCACCAGCGGAAGCCATCGCAGAAATCGAAACCCACGGCCGGACATCATCAGACATTTAGCTTAACAATGCCGCATGAAACAAGGAATCACAAATGTGCGGCTAAGGGCGACCAGCCTTTTCGTGAGCATGCCTTGAGCACAACGCCCGCTTGGCGTCGCAGAGCTCCGCCCTCCAAAATGCTGATTAAGAAACACGTGACAATGCAAAATGGAGACAAGCTCTGCGACGCCAAGCGGGCAACGGGTAAAAGTTTCATTCGCAGAATGACTGGTCGCCCGTAGCCGTAGATCAAGGGGAATTTCCCGCCCTTGCCTTCGGTGCGTGTCAGCCTAATAATACGGCGTTCATGCAAGGAGGTTTCTATGCATCCGATCTTGCTTTCCATCTGCCTGATTGCCGGGATCGCCGGGTCGGTCCTGGCGCAAAACACGTTCGAGTCGGATGTGCTGCGGACCACCGCCGGCAGCGTGAAGATGACCTTTATTGGCCACGGCTCGCTGCTGTTCGAGTTCGGCGGCAAGGTCATTTATATGGACCCTTGGAGCAAGCTGGCGGACTACACGAAACTGCCGAAGGCGGATGTCATCCTGGTGACGCACGAACATTTCGATCATCTGGACCCTGCCGCGATCCAGGCGGTGCGAACCACCAACACCGTGGTGGTAATATCCGCTTCCTGCGCAAGCAAGGTCAGGGGCGGCCTTGTCATGAAGAATGGCGACGTCCAGACCGTGACTGGCGTGAAGGTCGAGGCGGTGCCGGCCTACAATCTCGTGAACAAGCGCGAGGACGGCCAGCCGTTCCATCCCCAAGGCGTGGGAAATGGCTACATCCTGACCTTGGGCGACAAGCGCATCTACGTGGCAGGCGACACCGAGAACACGCCGGAAATGAAGGCGCTGTCGAACATCGACGTGGCCTTTCTGCCCATGAATCTTCCCTACACGATGACGCCGGACATGGTGGCGGATGCGGTTCGGGCGTTTAAACCGAGAATTCTCTATCCGTACCATTACGGCGAAACGGATCCTGCCAGACTGACGGCATTGCTGAAAGACGTTCCCGGGATCGAAGTGCGGGTGCGGAAATTGCGGTAGATCTCTCGTCCCGGAAAATCGTTGTTTGTGTTGGCAGGTAGGGCGGGGCCGCCGGACCCGCCGGAAAAAGAGGTGCGACGACCATGGTTCTGCTACGCACAGTCATTCTGCTCATTATTTCCAACACCTTCATGACGTTTGCCTGGTATGCGCATTTGCGCAACCTGAATGACCGCAAGTGGTGGATTGCGGCGCTGGCCAGTTGGGGGATCGCGCTGCTGGAATACCTTTTCCAGGTTCCGGCCAATCGTATCGGCTACACGCAATACAGCCTGGGGCAACTCAAGATCGTTCAGGAAGTCATTACGCTCTCCGTATTCGCGCCGTTTGCGGTACTCTACATGCACCAGCCGCTGCGGCTGAATTTTCTGTGGGCGGGTTTGTGCATGGTCGGCGCGGTCTATTTCATGTTTCGCGCGTAGCCATGTCGGGGTATGTTTGACAAAATTAACAGGATTTTCAGGATTGGTGCTGTTGTCTGCGACTTGCGCACATGTGGTTAACAACGGGCGCAAGTAAGAGTTGACGGGACATTCTCTATTGCGATGCCAGTTCGGCGGTCGTCGTGTCCGCCCCCGGCGGGCTTGCCCCGCCGGAGCGAAAGTTCAGAAAGGATCGATACCGTCAGAGGATCCGGACTTCTTCGTGCTTTGCGCGAGAAGCAGCCGTTTCGTCTCCCCCTCGCGCTTCTTCCAATATCCGTTCCCCATGCTTTCTGCCCCGAACTTCGGCTCCGGCGGGCAAGCCCGCCGGGGGCCATCCGTCAACTCTGACTTGCGCCCGGTAACAACCAACTAAGCCCGAAAATCCTGTTAATCTTGTCCAAAAGAAAGGAACATCACATGAAAGTCCTGGCGATTCTAGGCAGTCCGCGCGGCGCGCGCAGCCAAACGCGCGTGCTGACGGAGGCTGTGCTGGCGGGGGCCGAAGAACAGGGCGCCGAAACCGAGGTCATGGACCTCGCAACGACACGCGTGGAATTCTGCACGGCCTGCGAAGCGTGCCATAAAAGCCCGCGGTGCCCGCTGGACGATGCCGGTTGCCAGATTTTGGAGCAGATGCTGGCGGCGGACGGCAGTGTGCTGGCATCGCCGGTTTACCTCAACCAGGTCACGGCGCAGATGAAGACGCTGCTCGACCGCACCAGTCACTTCATCCATTGCCTGCGGCTGACGGACAAGTACCTGGCGGCGGTGACGACGAGCGGCGGCGGAGGAGGCGCGGATGCGCAGGCCTTCCTGCGAAAATACGCGGTGGCTGTGGGCGCGCAGTTTGCCGGCGGTGTGGATGCGAGTGTGCCGGTCAGGGAAGCTGATCTGGCGGCGGCGCGAAAATTGGGCGTGGCGCTGGCGGTCAGCATCCGGGATCAGACCTGCGACCCGGCGCAATTGTTCGCGATCGAGGAGCATAAAAAGCGCTTCGGTCGCATCGTCGGATCGCGCAGGGATAGCTGGGCATACGAGTACAAGTACTGGCAGGACAAGGGATGGCTGTAGAAATCTGCCCGATGCGGCAGATTTCTTTTGGCGGCGTTGCGGCCGCTCGACCGCCGGACAACGGCGAATCAGGCGTCGCGGAGCTCCGCCCTCCAATTTGGAGGGGCGAGCTCTGCGAGCCCTGTTGTCCGATCACGTGTTGCTCAAATTCCTCCGCACCGCCTCCGTCATGATCCTTCCGATGAGCTGCGTGAACCCGATGCCGTTCAGGCGGCAGAGGATCGGCAGGTCGGAGTGCGTGGGGTTGAGGCCGGCGAGCGGGTTGACCTCGATGAAATTGGGGCGCCCCGCGGCGTCGCAGCGGATGTCGGCGCGTCCGGCGTCCATGCACCGCAGCACTTGCCACGCGGATCGAGCGACCTGGGCGGCTTCGCGCGACACGGCGTCGTCCGGCACGGTGTAGGTCACCAGCTTCTCGTAATCGGTCTTGGTCTGGTAGGAATAGATCTCGCCGCTGCCAGTTTTGAAATTCACCTCGATCACGCCGAGCACCTCGGCCGTGTCGCCGCTGCCGGCCAGACCGACCGTGAATTCGCGTCCCGGCAGGAAGGTCTCGACCAGCACGGGCTGATGGTAGCGCGCGAGCAGCTCGGTTGCGACTTCGCGCAGTTCGGCTGGATTTTGCACCTTGGATCGGTTCGAGATTCCCTTGCCCGTGCCCTCGGCCAGCGGTTTCAGGAAAAGCGGGTAGGGGAGGTCGACGCGCGCGATATCGGCAACGGCATGCAGGCAGGCGAACGGCGCGGTGGGCACGCCGGCATCGCGCACGATGCGCTTGGTGAGGGCCTTGTCGAGCGCGATGGTGAGCACGGCGGGATCGGAGAACGTGTAGGGGATCCGGTAGGCGTCCAGCAGCGCGGGCACGACTGCTTCGCGCCCCACGCCGAACATCCCTTCGGCGATGTTGAAGGCCAGGTCCCAGCGGCGGTTGGCGGCGAGCGCCCGGACAAGCGCCTTGGCGTTGCCAATGCGTTCGGTGCGGTAGCCCAGTTCGCGCAGGGAGTTCTCGATCCCGGCGATGGTGTCGGGCTTGTCGAACTCCGCGGTCTCCTCGAGGCTGAACCCTTCCGCCAGGTAGTCGTCACGCAGGTCGTAGGTCAGGCCAATCAGCAGGTCGTGTGGTTGCATGCGCAGACAATACCGGGATCGCGCGGCTCTCGGCAATGGCATTCTGGGACTACGAAAGAGGTAAAGGATCGCGCCACGGGGTGGCGCTCCCACCGAAACGCCGATCAATTGTGGGAGCGCCACCCCGTGGCGCGAAGGACCGGTTCACGGTGCCTCGGTATTCGCCAGCCCCGGCAGCGCCTGCAGCGCGTCCTGGACCGGGCGAAAGCTGCGGCGGTGTTCGGGGCACGGTCCCAGGCGCAGCAACGCCAGGGTGTGGTCGTGCGTGCCGTACCCCTTGTTTTGGCCGAAGTGATAACCGGGGTAACGCTGATCGAGTTCCCGCATGCGGCGGTCGCGCAGCACCTTGGCGACGACGCTGGCGCCGGCGATGAGCAGGCTCTTGGCGTCGCCTTTGACAATGGCGGTGGAATCGCAGGGGAGCCCCTTGACCGGCAGGCCGTCGACCAGCGCGTGATCGGGAAGTTGCGGCAGGTCCAGCAGTGCGCGCCGCATGGCCAGGTGGGTGGCGCAGAGGATATTGAGGTCGTCGATCTCGGCCACGTCACACCAGCCGACGCCAATCCAGGCATCCGGGGTGTGGGTGAGCGCGTCGTAGAACGCTTCGCGGCGGGCGGCGGTCAGTTGCTTGCTGTCGTTGAGGTCGCGCAGCGGACCGGCGAAGCCGGCTTCGGCGGCGGCGGGTGTCATGACCAGCGCGGCGGCGACGACCGGACCGGCCAGCGGACCTCGTCCGGCCTCATCCACGCCTGCCAGCGCGGAGCCGGGGTGCGTCTGCCAATGCGCACGTTCATGGCACAGCCTGTCGGTACAGTACTGCGTTGACCACCAAGCCTAACAGCCTAACGGCCTTCAGCCTAATTGCCTTCTCTGGATCAACCTTCGCGCAGACGGGCCTGCTTGCCGCTCCGCTCGCGCAGATAGTAGAGCTTGGCGCGGCGGACCTTGGAGGCGCGTTCAATCTCCACCTTCTCGATGTACGGCGAATGCACCGGGAAGACCTTCTCCACGCCGACGCCGAACGAGATGCGGCGGACCGTGAACGTTTCGGTGGCGTTGCGGCCATCTCGGGCGATGACAGTGCCGGCAAACACCTGCACGCGCTCTTTGTCGCCTTCCTTGATCTTCACATG
>Ga0073936_10008013_pt1 | contig 13555 bp, 15 predicted proteins | sample AliMusrvi5mmetaG_FD_87041 | JGI IMG/M metagenome (GOLD analysis project Ga0073936, IMG submission 87041) | Freshwater lake bacterial and archeal communities from Alinen Mustajarvi, Finland, to study Microbial Dark Matter (Phase II) - Alinen... | ecosystem: Environmental > Aquatic > Freshwater >... | reverse complement strand
GTTGAGGAGAATCTCGACGGGAGGCCCGGCCAGTCCGTCGCGTGCGACCTGGATCGTGACCGTGCCCGGGATCAGTTCGTAAGGGATCAGGAAGTTGATCTGGGTGGGGGAAACATAGAATAAATGCGCGAACAAACTGTTCACGTAGACGCTGACACCCGCCAGCGTTATGGGCAGGGTGGAACCGGGCGGGGCGGACGCCGCCGAGGTGGAATCCGAGAGGTTTGCGCCGTAAATGGTGGCGATACTGTTCGGCGCCAGTGCCTGCGCGGTTTGGGTGGCAGTACTGACAATACTTTGTGCTGTGTATGAGGGGTAGGTATTGACCGCTGCCGCTAAAAGGGAAGGGAGTGCCGCGATCCCGAGGATCGCGGCACCGAAACGAAATCGGTTCCCGCTCCGAACACCCGGCCACATCATTGATTCCAGTACTTATTCTGGGCCGTCGCGAACGGGATTTCTATACCTCTCTTCAGATCCCAGTGTTACTGGACCGAAATGAGGATGCCGCTTTGTGTCTGCAACCCGTTCGAGGTGGCGGCAAGAACGAGTTCACCACTGGGAGCGTTTTGCGGGATCTTGAAATTGAGCTGGTACAGTCCCGCGCCGACGACACCCGCGAAATCCACCGTGACCGGCACACCGCCCAGCGTGACGGTGGGCAGGGTCACCACGCCGGAGGCGCTCGCATACACTTTACCCGCCGGAACCGGACTCAGAAGAGGTCCGAAGCCAACCCCGTAAAGCGCGACGTTGTCGCCCTTTTTCGCGGGCCGGAAACCCGCGCCGGTTGCCGCGGGACCCAGCAGATCGTAGACGCCGCCTGCCTGAGAACCCGACCCGTCCGGTGTCAGGATGATCCCGGTGACATGCTTTGCGTCACCCAGCAGCAGGAAAGAGGGGCTGGCGGGCGCCAGAGTAATGGTTGTGTTCGCCGTCCCGTTCGCGGTGGTAACGGATACCGGCACCGTGCCCGTCGCGGTGTCGTCAGGCGCCTGCGCGTTGATCTGCCCGGCACTGACGAACCACAGGTAAGCCGGTTTGTTGTTTACCTTGACGGTGGTGCCGCCCAGGTTGGTGGGAAAGTCTCCGTTCCAGATCGTCGTCGCCGCCGCCAGATTCGAGCCGTAAACGGAGAACCACGACCCTGGCTGCACGGTCGTGGAAGTACTGTATACGGGCACCACGCCTCCCGGCGGGATGACTGGCGCATTGGCAGGAGCGGCGGCGGGAGTCAGGGTCAGACTCGCGGTGTAGACGTTCGCGTTGTTCAGGTTCGCCGCGCCACCCGGTCCGGCGACAGACGAAACGTAGAGGTTGACGTTGCCGACATCGGTGGCAGGAGGAGTCCAGTCGAACTGGTAGGTATAGCCCCCCGTGGTCGAGGCGGAGTAGCCGGCGAAAGTGTGCTCGACGAACTGTTGGGCGAATTTCGCCGCGCAGGGCTGGCTGCTCTCGTCGGCGCAGATGACCTGGGTCAGTTGGTCGCTGGAGGTGAAGTTGCCCGCCTGCCCGCCAGTGATATTACTGGCCGGACGAGCGGTCAGTTCAAAACCGAACTTCTGCTTCGTGGAGTCCACAATCTGCACCATCAGGTGCTGTTTGACCCCCGGTGTGTAGGTGTTGGCCCCGGGAAGAACGATTTTTACGCTGCCCGCGGCCGGGTTCAGCGAGCCGGAGTGGCAGCCGCTCCCGAGACAGGTGCCCTGGTCGCCGGGGGCTCCGGTCCGGAAGGCCGGAGGACCCTCGGGGTAGGCAAACGCCGCGAACGGAACAAGGCCCAAAATCAGAGAGAACTTCAATACAAAGGTTGTCGTTTTTTGTAACATTGCGATATAAATTCCTGAACGCCCTGCCGAAAGAATCGGAGTGCGTCTTTCATTACCAATAAGCAAGCGGTTTTCAGAGTTTAACTCACGCACGCCGGGCGCTACCTCTGTGGACGCGCCGTTCGCCGCGGCCGGAACGAAAATTCGGTGACGGGGCTTTTTCCGGAAAGAGCCGTCAGCCGCTTTTTTCCGGAAAGAGCCGTCAGCCGCTTTTCGAAACAAAGCCGTCAGGCGGAAAAGCCGGGGGCGTTCCGGACAGCCGAGAGCGCTTTTCGGGTAATGGTCGCCAGAGGCAGGGCGTCCATCTCATCCGGCTTCACCCAGCGCCCCGCCGGCAGTTCCGCCGGGACCCGGCAATCGCTCACGCGGACGCGGAACCGGTCATTCACAATCTGGTGGGAGAATTCCGCCGCCACGCGGCCGCGCAGACCCGGAAACAGTTCCTTCGCGGGCAATTCCCAGAATCCTGCAAGACGGCTTTGGCCCGCATCGCGTTGCACCAGGTATATGCCGGACCCATTGCGGAACAGGGCCAGAGCAAGGCGGACTTCGCGCGTTTTCGGCGGCTTCCGCTTCACGGGCAGTGCGCGCTCCGTCCCGGCTTCCCGCGCGGCGCAGAAGGTCCGGACCGGGCAGACGTCGCAAAGCGGCAGCCGGGGTTTGCAGACCGTGGCGCCGAGTTACATCATGTCCTGGTTGTAGTCGACGGGGCGGACCGGATCGAGCAGGGTGAGCGCGACCGCGTCAAAACGCCGCTTCGTCGCGGGCGCGGAGATCTCCGCAGGGTCGTTGGTCAGCCGGCTGATGACGCGCAGAACATTGCCGTCGATGGCGGTGTGCGGGAGACCAAACACGATACTGGCGAGGGCGCCGGCGGTGTAAGGGCCCACGCCGTCCAGTTCCCGAATCGCTTCGCAGGTGGAGGGTATGCCTTCGCGGACGATGCGCCGGGCCGCGGCCTGCAGTTTCCGTGCGCGGCTGTAGTAGCCGAGACCGCTCCAGGCCGCGAGAAGATCCTGCTCGGGGGCGGCGGCCAGCGCGGCGATGTCGGGGAATCTGCCGAGAAAGCGTTCGTAATAAGGGATGACGGCTTCGACACGCGTCTGCTGCAGCATGATCTCGGAGATCCAAACGCGGTAGAAATCCGCGTTCACACGCCACGGCAAAGCCCGCCGCGAAGCGGCAAACCAGGTCAGCAGCGCTCGCCGGAAGGCAACGGGATCCGGACGCGCGTGCGAACGCGGAGTTTCAGGCAGGCCCCAGAACCTCCACGAACTCCGCGATCACCCGGAACTCGTCCGGCCCCAGTTCAAAGGCTTCGAAACTCCGGTTCAGAGGTTCGAGCCGGATCCGGCTGTGTTCCCAGCCATCTTCCCTGTCGGCTTGCCGGTCATCTTCCTGGTGATCTGCCCGGTGATCTGCCCGGTGATCGCCCGCCCGCCGGATTTCGCTGGTATATCGCTTGACGGTGTAGCGCGCTTCGAAGTCGTTCTCTCCGAACTTTTCAACGAGCACGTACTTTCCTTTTCGCGAGCCGGTTACGTTCGCCCGGAACACACACAGGCTGCCGTCCGGTATCAGAGGCTCCATGGAGCGGCCGACGACGCGCGCCACGAACATGCCTGGCGCGAGCCGCAAGCCCTCCGGCATTCGCAGCCAGGCTTCCTCTTCCCCGGGCCTGCCGTTGTCGACTGCGTGGCCCTCGCCGAAGCGGGTTGCCGCCACGCGCAGTCCGTAAAGCGGCAGATGGGTTACCCACGGGCGGATTTCGGGGTCGACGTGCTCGTCGAAAAGCCGGTCGGTGGCCCGTTGCGGATTTCCCGAATAGGTAATCGCGGTGCGGTCGGTGATCCGGAAGAAGCCGCTCAGGGAGTCCTCGAGAGCAGCGAGCAAAGCCGCCGCGCCGTGTTCCCGGGCGCGAATTTCCAGTTCCCGCGGCAGCAGTTCCAGAATATCCGTTTCCTGTTCGGAAAGTTCGTCCATTTCTTCCGGATTTGTCAGGTGCGCGGCCCGCCGGCACCGAATATAGAGGAAGTCCGTATCGCTGTCGGCGAAAAGAATGGCAAAAGGGACGGGCGAGTGGCCGGGGCGCGCCACCTCGATCAGACACCAGTGCGCCCGCCGGAGCCGGCCTGTTTCATCAGGCAGTGGCTTCGGGATCGGAGCCGCGAGCATGGAAAACGCTCTATTCACGGAAATGCCGTTCCCTTATGTTACAGCGCGGGAGGGATTTCGGAATAGTGGCTTGTGAGGAGCGGAACGAGCTAGTGCCGCGGGATGGATTGTTTATTGCGGCGGGCCGAAGGGATAGTAGCCGTTGCGATACCGTACGGTCACATTTTGCAGATTCACCGCGACGCGGATTCGCCGAAATTGTCGATCACTGCCCTTTTCCGCCACATCGGGTGTGTATCGCATCACATATTGGGTTGTAATTTCACCCTCGAGATTTGCGATCGCGCGGAAAATAGCGCTGGATACTTCGGCGGTATACCCGCCGGTGCCCACCGTAATGGCGTAGTTTCCGGCGTCGGAGGGTGTCGAGAGATATCCCGAAATGTCCTTATAGACATCGTTCAGCGGCGTCACGACACGGCCGCCGGTCTGCTCGGTCAGCTGGACCAGATTGTCCTCCGAGTCGGTGTGGAAGCCGAAAGCGACCGTGCTCAGGGCGTAGACGGTTACCAGGTTGCGCTGGGCGATCTCAATGACCTCCTTCAGCGTTTTCTTGCTGGACGTATCGTGCCCGTCGCCGATCACCACCACGATGCGGCGGGGTTCGTAAGGCTCGCCCTTGATGGTCTTGCGGCTGGTGCACGCCATGTAAATGGCGTCGAACAGCGCCGCGCCGCCGCCGGGCTTCATCTTCCGCAGCTTCTCCACCATCTTTTCGGAATCGCTGTTGGTATCCGCCACCAGTTCGGGCTCGTTTCCGTACGTGATCAGGTAGCCGCTGTACTTCTTCTCGAGCGGCAGCAGATTCAGCATCAGCTCGGTGGCCGCTTCCTTGTATTTTTCCCAGTGGATCTTCATCCCGTTGCTCTGGTCGAGCAGGAAACCGATCACGATGGGCTGCGACTGCTGGTGGCTGAAAAAGCTGATTTTCTGTTCCCGGCCTTCGTCGTAGAGATGGAAGTCGCTCTTCTCCAGATTGGAAACGAAGCGGCCTTTATCGTCGGTTACGGTCACCGGCACGATGACATCGTTCACCGTGACCCGGATCGGCTCCTGGGCGCGGACAACAGGATGCAGACACAGCGCGGCCGCCAGCGCGGCGGCGGTTCCCAGGCAGACTCGATATTGCATAAAACCGGTGGTAGCCCCCGAAAAGCAAGTATGCGAACATTTCCAGTTTACCCGTAAACAGCATCCGCCCGCGCTGCCGTTACACCGAACGGAAGCGTACGTAGTATTTATTACTAAACAGCCGAAAAGCGAATTCCATTACAGTACTTCGCTTTTTGCCGTTTCCGGCCTGCGTGCTACGCTTGAAACGTCTCGCATGTACAAGGCGTTTTTTGGCTTATCCGGTAACCCGTTCAATCTGAGTCCGGATCCGGCCTTTCTCTACCGGAGTCCGCACCATGAGGAAGCGCTGGCCAATCTGATCTACGGCGTGCAGAGTCGTAAAGGCTTCATTGTTCTTACCGGTGAGGTCGGAACCGGCAAGACGACCATGCTCGAGTGCCTGCGCGACCATCTTTCCTCCCATCACACGCCGTTTGCCTTCGTCTTCAACTCGCGTCTGACGTCGGATCAGTTTTTCGAGATGATCGCGTACGATTTCGATCTGCCCTGCACCAGAACTTCGAAGATGGAAGTCCTTTTCGCGCTCAACGGCATGCTTCTCGAACGGGCCAATCAGAATCGCACGACCGCCCTCATCGTGGATGAGGCGCAGAACCTCGACTGGGATGTGCTCGAAGAGATCCGGCTGCTGGGCAATCTGGAGAATCGCCGGGGCAAACTGCTGCAGATCATCCTTTCCGGGCAGCCGGAACTGGACCAGAAACTCGAACAGAATCAGTATCGCCAGTTGCGGCAACGCATCGCGCTGCGCTGCCGGCTGCGCCCTTTTACGCCGGGCGAGACGGCGCAGTACATCGCGACGCGGCTCGGTCGCGCGGGTCTGCGGGAACAGCGCGTTTTTCCCGCCGATGTGTTGCTCGAAATCCACCGCCGGACGCAGGGAATTCCGCGCCTGATCAACTCCGTCTGCGACAATCTGATGCTCACGGCATTCGCAATGGAAAGCCGGGTGACGACGTTGCAGATGCTGGACGAAGTCTCGGCCGACCTGCAGCTAAACTGGCCCGGCCAGCCGATGATGCCGGAAGCGGCCGGAATGCCCGCCCGCTACTCCTGATTCCCGCCGCGCGCTGACCATTCCGCCCCCGCCAGCACCAGCAACGAGGTGCCCATGGCGAAAACCATGATGGAGACCGAGTACGAGAACGGCCCGTATTCGTTCGTGAACTTGCGGTTCAGCCAGGGCCAGCAGAAGAGGAACAGGTACTTCAGGGCCTCGATGCCGATTCCCGCGATGGCCGCGACGGGAATGACGCGGCGCACCGGCACTCTCCGGTTCGGCAGTATCCAGTACGTGAGAAACAGAGAGAGGATGGTCACCGGGATCGCGGCCACGCGGAAAATGGTCAGTGACAGCCATGGCGGAATCACGTGGAGGCCATACTGGTTCGCGATCAGCCGCTGGTTCACGGCGGTCAGAAGCACCGAACCGAGCGCCAGCCCGCCGCAGAGCAGAATGAGGAAAAGGCTGAGCAGCTGGTTCCGGAAATAGCTGCGGTTTTTCGTCACTCCCCAAGCCCGGTTCAGCGCGACTTCCAGAGGCTCGAAGATGCCGTTCGCGGTGAACAGAAGCAGGATGACGGACGTAATCTGAAACCGCCCGTGATTCACTTTGGTCAGATTCCGGATGATGAAGAGGCCCAGGTCGCCCGGGAAATAGTCGCCCAGGGCCAGAACCAGAGCCCGCTCCGCCGCGGGAAAGTGAAACACATTCCGCAGCAGCGTCAGCATGACGATCAGAAACGGGAAGAAACTAAGCAGAACGCTGGCGGCGATGGCGAGACCATAAACATGCACTTCCGTCTGGGACAGATAGGTTACGGTCTGTCGCCAGGGTTTCAACGGTTCGGCGGGCAGGACCGTGGCGACGTCTCCTGGCGCCGACACGTCGGACTTCTCAGCAATGATGTGCAACGGACGGCTCCCTGAAACTTTCTTCTCTGCTGTTATGTTAACCGCGCCGGAGCGGATATGGCGATAGGCGGGGTCGCGCTACCGTTGAAATTTGCCGCACATATCACCCAGACATGACGGAAGCCCGCGCAACGTCTACCGCCTGCTTCTTTTTCTCTCGGCGTTTCTGTTTTCCACGGGCGGCGTGGCCATCAAAGCCTGCTCGCTGACGGGCTGGCAGGTGGCCGGATTTCGGTCCGGTATCGCGGCGGGCGTTCTTTTGGTGTTTCTCCCCGAGGCGCGCCGCGGCTGGACCTGGCGCACGTGGGCTGCCGGCGCCGCCTACGCCGCGACACTGGTTTCGTTCGCGCTGGCGAATAAGCTCACGACCGCCGCCAACGCGATCTATCTGCAGTCGACGGCGCCGCTGTACATGCTGGTGCTCGGCCCCCTGGTTTTGCGCGAAAAGGTGCGCCGGGCCGATCTTGTGGTGTTTGCCGCGGTGGGTGCGGGAGCTGCGATGGTGCTGTTTTCGTCCGGCTCGCGGGCCGCGGTCTCCGGTGTGCCGGCGGGCGGTTCCGCCCAAGGCAACCTGCTGGCCGTTCTTTCCGGCTTTGCCTGGGCGTGCACGCTGACCAGCCTCCGCTGGCTGGGGCGAAAGCGGGCGGAAGCGGAAACGACCGCCAACCCGGCGGCGGCCGCCGTTATCGCGGGGAATCTGATTGCGTTCGCGGCGTGTCTGCCGGCCGCTCTCCCGGTCGCCAGGGTGGGGGCGGCGGATGCGGCAGCGCTTCTCTATCTGGGCATCTTTCAGGTGGGACTGGCCTACGTTTTCCTCACGCGCTCGATCCGCCACGTCCCCGCGTTTGAAGCCGCCACGCTGCTCCTGGCAGAACCCGTCTTCAATCCGGTGTGGGCCTGGGCTCTGGCACGTGAGGCGCCGGGGATCGGGGCACTCGCGGGAGGAGTGCTGATCGTCGGCGCCGCCTTCGTATCTTCCGTGACGGGATCGCGCCGTCCTTAGTTTTCAGGTACGACGTTTTCGTGTGCCGTTGCGGAGTGGGGCTCCGGAGCGGGCACCGACTTCTCCACGACGATGGTGAACTTAGCCGCCATGGCCGCAATCGCCCCCACCGCGGCGAGCACGGGCGCGAAAACCGCGCCGACTGCCGCGACGGTCACCGGAATCTCGACGAAGGTGTTTCCGTGCTCGTCCTTAATGATGACCCGCCGCACGTTGCCTTCGTGAATCAGCGTCTTGACCTTGTCGGCCAGTTCGTGACCGAATACCTTGATTTCTTCGACCATGACGTGCAGTTTGTCGGTGTGCAGTGTGTCCATAGCTTCTCCTGTTCAAACGATAGCGGGTTATACGATTCCGCGCAGAATCCGGGCAGGCAGCATCACCAGCGCCCACACCGCGGCGAGCACCGATCCCACGGCGATTCCCACGATCCGGAACGGCAGCAGCAGCAGCCAGATAATGGGATATAGAATCAGCGCCAGCAGTGCCAGCGGCCAGCAGGCCACCAGCAGAATGCACCAGACAAGAAATTTCAGCATCGGAATGTCTTTCCTTCAGAAACTACGCACGTGACCGCGAGGAAGTTCGCGCCTGTTGTGTGTTATCCTGAGAATTCGTTTCCAGCGAAAACGGCGTACCGCTGTGCGTTTCCGATCGCCAGACGGCGCGTTCCAGATCAAAGAAGGATTATCGAAGTAATGGCAAATCATGTTTCTGCCCTGAAGCGTGTCCGGCAGACCGAACGTCGCACGGAATTCAATCGTTTTGCAAAGACCCGTCTGCGTCACCAGATCCGCGCGATGCGCAAAGCGCTGGCCGCCAAACAGCCGGGCGATCTCAAGACCGCTCTCAGCTCCACGTTCTCGCTGCTCGACAAAGCCGCCCGTAAGGGTTACATCAAGCAGGGCACGGCGGCCCGCTACAAGAGCCGTCTGCACACGCGGGTGAAAGTTGCCCTGGGCGACACCCAAAAATAGTTCTTCGTTCCTTATCGCTGGCCAGACGCGGACTCCGGGTGACCGGTCGTCCGCGTTTTGCTTTTGGCGGGAGCCGTCCGGAATCCCGGGCTGTTTACATCGGGCTGCGTCTGTCGATACTGCGTATGTCGATAGCGTTAAGCTGGTGATGAATGAATATCGTGCTTCTTCTCACCGAAGCGGAGATTCCGGCCGAGTTCGCCGAGTCCATCGAAGCGCGCGATCTGCCGGAGAAGTTTTTCTACTGGACGCCCCAGTCGGTGAAAGCCTGGGAGGACGTGTCGGCTGAATCCGCGGAATCCGTGCAGTCCACCTGGGAAAGCCTGGCCGTGCGCGCGGCCGATCTGACCAAAGTCTTCAACGGACCCGTGCCCGTCATCAGTTTCGGGGCGGGGGATGCGCAAAAGGACCGCATCCTGCTCCGCGCCCTTGCCGCGGCGGGGCGGGAAGTTCGGTATTTTCCGGTCGATGCCAGCCAGCAACTGCTGGAGACGGCCTGCGCCGGCGCCGAAGACGACGATTGCGAAGTTCTCGGCATCAAGGCGGATATTTCCAGCCCCATGCACATGGTGCTCGCCGCCGATGTCAGCGAGGCGCCGCGCCTCTTTCTGATGGTGGGCAGCACGCTCGGCGGATTCGACCCCATGGACCAGATCCGCCATGTAGCCGATTGTGTGAAAAAAGGCGATATTCTCATCATCGATGCCCATCTGCATCCCGGCACTCCGGACCTGGTTTCGGATGCGCAGAAGCGGTTTGTCTTCGCGCCGTTCGCTTCCGCGGGAGTGCTGGCGGACGATGGGGAAATTGAGTTCAGCGAGCGTCCGGACGACCGGCTGGACGGCATGTTCATGCTTACCCGGCGCTTCATGGCGTCCCGCGACCTGCGCCTTCTGGTGGCGGGCTCCGAGTTTTCCGTGGCGCGCGGCGAGCGCATCCTGCTGAATTTTCGCTATCTGTTCACGCCGGAAGCCTTCCGCTGGCTGCTCACAGGCCATGCCGGACTCCGCATTGTCGGCGAGATTCCCTGCAGTGACGGCAAGACGCTGACAGCGGTCTGCATCAAAGGATAAGTCGCGAGTTCGTGCAGCCCCGGCGTCAGTGCAGAGTTTCGAGGTACTCGCCGGTGCTGGCGTCGATGAGAATGGACAGCGCGCTGCTTGTGACGCTTTCTCCCCAGATTACGCGCCACAGCGGCTCGCTGTTCTGGCGGCCCATCTCCAGCAGATAGGAAATCGGCATGTCCGGGTTCTTTTTCGCGTACTGATCGCCATGCTTCAGGGCCGTCTCCCAAGCCTTGTCGGTGTCCGTCCGTATCGCCGCCATTAAGATGGCCCGGTTGTCATTCGACCACGCGGCCGGCGAATCGGGGAACGTGCCTTCCCGCAGCGTCGTGCTGGCGTCGAAGACCGAGTAGGTATACGCGCGTTTCTGTCCCAGGCTTTCCGACGCGAAGATCGCCTGCCAGGCAGGCGCCTTGCCGGACTCGCGCTTCACCTGGGCAATATCGATGCTGGACAGGCGCACCAGCTTGATGTCCGGAGCCCACAGCCTTCCCTTGCCGTACATGGCATAAAGCGCGTGCAGGCCCGTGACCGGCACGGCGGGCTTCTTCTCCACCTTCGGTTCGGGCGAGGAGCCGCAACTTTGCACAAAGACAGCGGAACTGAACACAGCCGGCGTGAGTGCGAGCAACTCGCGTCTTCTCATGACTCCAGTGTACGGGAGCGGAGTGCGGTGTCGGGGATGCCATCTCCGGAACATTAAAATTCATTGACATTGAGGCACGGCAGCGCGAACATATGGCCAGGAGCGGAATTTTTTTATTTAGATCTGCCCCTGAGTCGTCCAGGAACCGCGATCGTATCGCGGGGGGAGGTGGCTATCGAACCGTGCCAGCCAGAGGGCGGCCGTTTCCGTCAGGCGTGCGTAAGCAGGCAGTGATGAAGCTTCAGAACCACCGGGAACTGCGCGAAAATTGCGCACGCGCCTCGCGCGATATGGATCGGTGGCAATCCGGCTTCTGGCTTACGACCTGAGGAACAGCCGCCCTTGTTTTTTTGCCCGACTTCTTTCCCTCCCCCATGCCGCGTTCCCGATTCCCTCAAACGGTACCCCTTGTGGCATGCGATACTGAACGATTCTGCCTCTAGTCAGTATGCCGGATTCTACTCCCTTCGAAATCGTTAGTGCCCATAGCCCGGACTCCGACGATGCTTTCATGTTTTATGGGCTGGCTACCAAGAAGATCCGTTCTCCGAAACTGAGTTTTCGGCACGTGCTGTCCGATATCGAAAGCCTGAACCGGAAAGCGATGGAGGGAGTCTACGACCTCACCGCCATTTCTTATCACGCTTATCCTTACGTCGCCGATAAATATGTTTTGATGGCGGCGGGTTCCAGCATCGGCGATGGGTATGGTCCCATGGTGGTCGCACTGCACCCCATGGAACCGGACGAGATCAAGGGGAAGCGGATCGCCATTCCCGGTACTCTCACCACCGCGTATCTGGCGCTGAAAATCTTCGAGCCGGACATCATTCCGGTGTCGGTCCCCTTCGACAAAATTCTGGAAACGGTGCAAGCGGGCGGCACCGATGCCGGTCTGATCATCCACGAAGCGCAGCTCACCTATAACAAAGCGGGTTTTCATCGCGTGCTCGATATGGGGAAGTGGTGGAAAGAGAAATATTCTTTGCCTCTGCCCCTGGGCGCCAACGTACTGCGGCGCGCTCTGCCGGAGGATGTGAGGAGCGAGTGCTGCCGGATGATGAAAGACAGTATCCAGTACGCTCTCGACAACCACGCCGAGGCGCTCGATTACGCGCTGCAGTTCGCGCGCGACATGGAGCCGCGCCTGGCCGAAAAGTTCGTCGGCATGTATGTGAACCACTACACGGTCGATGCGGGCACGGTCATCCCGGAGGCGGCGCAGCTGATGTTCGATAAAGGATTCGAAGTGGGCCTGATTCCGCACCGGATCCAGGTCGAATTCGCCCGCTAAGTATTTCCTTTAAGATCAGCGGGTCCGGAATTTCCACAAAATCTGCCGCAGGATGCCCAGCAACAACGGCGCATCCCGCCGGCTGATGCGCAGCCTCCGCAACCAGCGTCTGACTTTCAGATCCGTCGAGACTGCCGTAATCCGGTTCGTGTAGCCGGATTCCCGCAGCACATCCAGCAGCATGGTGGTCAGCCGCTCGGCCTCTTCGCCGGACACGGAATCCGTCTTCTTTTCGGGCGCGTTCACCGCGGCCACAGCCGTATCGTCCCGAACCAGTTCCCACAGGCACACGGCCACGGCCTGACCAAGATTCATGGACGGCGTGCCGGGCGCCGTGGGAATCCGGATGAGGGCGTGGCAGTGACTCATGTCGTCGTTGGAAAGACCGAATTTTTCCGAGCCGAACAGCAGCGCGGCGCGCCCCGCATTCTGCCGCACGCGCGGCATAGCGGCTTCCAGGCGATCCACGGGCTGCTGCGGGACGCGTTTCTGCCCCGCGGTGGTTCCCACCACCAGCGAGCAGTCCGCCAGCGCCTCGCCCAGCGTTGCGTACACCCGCGCGCTTTGCAGCACGTGCGCGCCGCCCACCGCGGACACGGCCTCGCGGAAGGCCACCTCGTACGGATCCACGAGGCGCAGATCGTCAAAGCCGAAGTTGGCCATGGCCCGCGCCGCGGCGCCGATGTTCAGCGGATTGCGCGGAGAAACAAGGACTACTGTGAGTGCGGTGCCGATGACCCGATGGTGGCACACCCGCCTCGTCGTCCGGCCTCTTCGTCGTCCGCCGGCAGGCCGGCGGGCAGCGCGAAAGCGGATTTTTACACTGATTTTCCGTCCATAGTGTAGAATCAGAGCTTTGCGCCTCTCTCCCGCCTCCGGGGCCGGATGCGAGGCGTATTCAGGGTATAGTGGAGGAAGTTATGGCATCGCCCGTAGAGCAGAAGGTTAAACAGATTATTGTCGAACAGTTGGGTGTTGACGAGGGCCAGGTGGACAACAAGGCCTCATTCGTCGATGATCTGGGTGCCGACTCCCTCGATATCGTTGAACTTGTAATGGCTTTCGAAGAAGCCTTCGAGCTGGAGATCCCCGACGAGGACGCCGAGAAGATCACGACCGTCGGCGACGCCATCACCTACATCGAAGCGAAAAAGAAATAGCGTTTTTGCACTGGCGCTTCCGCATTAGCCCGCCGCACCGGAGCGGGCATCGAGCCGCGGAGCGAACCTAAGGAGTCACTTATTCCCCGCAGAGTCGTAGTCACCGGCGTTGGTCTGCTGACCGCCATCGGAGACACCACAGCCGAGACGTGGCAAGGCCTGATGGAGGTCCGCAGCGGGATCTCCGAAATTCAGTCTTTTGATGCGTCGCTTTTCAATTGCCGAATCGCGGGAGAGATCAAGCATTTCGATCCCGCGCGCTTTATTGAAAAGAAAGAAATCAAGAAGATGGGGCGTTTCATCCACCTGGCCATCGCGGCTTCCGAGGATGCCCTTCAATCTTCCGGCCTGCGGGTGAC
>Ga0073936_10008012_pt1 | contig 13555 bp, 10 predicted proteins | sample AliMusrvi5mmetaG_FD_87041 | JGI IMG/M metagenome (GOLD analysis project Ga0073936, IMG submission 87041) | Freshwater lake bacterial and archeal communities from Alinen Mustajarvi, Finland, to study Microbial Dark Matter (Phase II) - Alinen... | ecosystem: Environmental > Aquatic > Freshwater >... | reverse complement strand
GCTCGTCCTTAAATTTGTCAACAAATTCCAATATGTTCATACCCGATTATTTTATTGTGCAAAACTAATCGAGCACTATGCCAAAACAGGTCGTACTGGCAAGAAAACGACTAAGCAATTAAATTAATGGTTCATTCCAATAATAACTTCACCCTTAGTCCGAAGGTGAAAATTGGATTGAATTTCAATTATGTACACTACGAAAAACCCGGAGAAAATACGGATTTCTATAGTGGAACTATTCCGGGAGCTCTTCGTTCGGACCCAATTTCAGCAGCTTGGGACGACTATACCAAATACTATGGCGAAGTCTATTATTCACAGGCCGCCACAAACCCAGCTTTGGCTATTTATCTCTCAGGAAAACAAAAATCTTTGGGTAACAAAGTCATGGGAAATTTCTTCTTCCAGGTTGACGATTTGTTTACCAAAGGACTTTCGTTCAGATCGCAGTTTGGTACAATGATGGATTTCAACGATAATAAGAACTACAGCCCTAAGTATTTCATTACTCCAACCCAAAAAAATGACGATGCCACGCTTTACCAGCAACGTTCGTTTGGTTTGAATTGGGTCAATACAAATTATTTCTCATACAATAAAAGTATTCGAAAACTGAATATTAATGCAACCCTGGGTACGGAGTTTCAAGCCAGCAGATGGTCTGATATATGGGCTACAGGATACAATGTTCCGGAGAGTGCAAGTTTACAATATCTGGGGGCACATAAGGATGCGGTAAAGTTTGGATTAGGTGGAGGAGAGAGCGAGAATCGTCTTGCATCTACTTTTGTCAGGGGTAATTTCGCCTGGGACAATAAATACGTGGTTACCGGAACAATGCGCATGGATGGTAGCTCGAAATTTACCAAAGATAAACGTTGGGGATATTTCCCTTCTGCGGCTGTCAGCTGGAATATGAATAATGAAGCATTCATGTCGGAAATAAACAATGTTTTACCCGTATTAAAACTTCGTGCAGGATACGGGGTAGTAGGTAATCAGAATAGTGCAGGAAATTTTGACTATGTGTCAAGTTCACAGGGTGGTTATATGTATGCGCTAAATGGTATTCCAGTTGAAGGAGCGGTTCAGGAACAGCTTGCCAATACTGAACTTACCTGGGAAAGTGCAGAGCAAATTAATGTTGGAGTTGATTTTGGATTGTTCAATAACAGGCTGACAGGTACAGTTGATTATTTTATACGCAACACGAAAGATATGATACTTCAACGTCCAATCCCTATTTATGCAGGTAAAAAGAAGCCGGCTGTTAACGCGGGCACCATGCAAAATAAAGGAGTTGAATTTACCCTTAATTATGCAAAAAATAATGGGGAGTTTAAATACGATGTAGGGTTAAACCTGACTTTCATTAAAAATGAGGTGACCAGTTTGGCAGGAGGAGACCCAATTCGTGGCGGTAGCGCAGGCCGCATGGGTAATAGCACCAAAACTGAGGTAGGAAGAGAAATAGCCTATTTTTATGGATACAAAACTTCTGGAATTTTTAAAAACCAGGCACAACTTGATGCTTATAAGAAAAATGGCGTTGCTATTCAGCCTAATGCTGGCTTGGGTGATGTAATATTCCAGGATTTGAATGGTGATGGAGTGATTACTGAACTGGATATGGCTTACCTTGGAAGCGCAAGCCCGAAAATGACAGGCGGTTTCAATTTAAATATGTCGTATAAAGGTTTTGATTTGGTAATGTTCATCAATGGTTCATTTGGAAATGAGATTGTAAATTCAATGTACCAAACGTTGTACAGTTCAAAAATGTTCGAGTGTAACATTAGTCAGGATATGGCTCTTAACCACTGGTCTCCTGAAAATTCTAATTCCAATATTCCACGTCTCAATGCAGCCGACCTGAACAAAAACGTCGAAAATTTTTCAGATCGCTATGTTGAAAATGGTTCATATTTAAGATTGAAAAATTTACAAATTGGTTATTCGCTTCCTTCGAACCTGACTAAAAAAATGTACATCAAAACGCTTCGTATTTATACCTCGATGGACAATTTAGTCACTTTAACCAAGTACACTGGATTAGATCCTGAACTATTTGGTTTATATGGAGATCCATTCCATTATGGTGTGGATATGGTGAATTATCCTCAGCCACGTACTTATTCAGTTGGTATTAATCTCACATTCTAAAAACAGAATAAATATGAAAAAAATAATATACATAATTTCATTTGCAGCTGTTATACTCTTTTTTTCCGGCTGCACCGACTTCCTCGACATAAAACCGCAGGGGGCTGAAAATAGCGGCAATTTCTTTGAAACACAAGAAAATGGAGTAAGGGCAATCATCGGTATTTACGATATGCTTCAACTTGACGAAGGTGCCGGTCCTGATGGTCAATGGATGGGCCACCACCACGAATTTTTTATGGGCGACATTCGTTCCGACGATTCTGAAAAAGGTAGTAACGATGGCGATTATGGTGAAATGTGGGAAATGGTAGATTATACCTTTACTCCTCAGAATGGATTTTCGAGTAATTACTGGATTCACGGGTTTTGGGGTGTTTCCCGCGCTAACTATGCACTCGATAATCTTCCTAAAGTAACCTGGAATGCAGCAGTTTGTGACCGTCTGATTGGTGAAGCATCATTTATGAGGGCTTATTTTTACTGGTACATGGTGCGCATTTATGGAGGTGTTCCATTATTCACAACTTCGGTCAGTCCTTCCGATTTTGGAAAAGTTAAACGTGCTTCGTTGAACGAATGCTATACTCAAATTGCAAAAGACCTCACCAAAGCGATCGAATTGTTGCCCGCTAAAAGTCTGATCCCAACAGCGGAAACCGGACGTGTTTCAAAAGGCGCAGCTCAGGCTCTTTTAGCCCGCATCTACATGTATCAGATTGGCACAGATAAAGACAGTAAAACAACCTGGCAACAAGTTTATGATCTTACCAATGCAGTAATTTCATCAGGGGAATACAGCCTGATGGCCAATTATGCTAAGCTGTGGGAAACTGAAAACAAAAATAATGAGGAATCGATCTTCGAAGTTCAATTTGGTATAGGTTCAACTGATAAAGCTCCAGGTTCTATTGGAACCAATTGCTATAATTACCAGGGTAACCGTAAAGATGATTCAGGATGGGGTTTTAATGATCCAACTCCGGATTTGTATGCTGCCTACAATGTTGATGTGACAAACGATCCTCGTCAGTCATGTGTATTCTATGGCGAAAAATACAACAACGGCATCCTTTATGGTGTGAAACGTAAATACGACCGTAAAGAACAAGGCTCTGACTGGCTAAACAGGAAAGCGGCTTTGCCGGTTAAACCGGCTCAAGCCAAAGCAAGTGACCGTAATATCAAAATCATTCGTTATGGCGACGTCCTTTTAATGCATGCCGAAGCTTGCTGGAATATAGGAAAATTTGATGACGCTAAGGCAAAACTGAACATGATACGTGCAAGGGCCCGTAACAGCACTTATTGCATGGGTTATGCCGAAGGTAAAATGGATTATACTGCCGCTCCAACTACCGTAAAACTACCCGATATCACTTCATCAGGAGATCAGCTTTTACAGGATATCTGGAAAGAACGTCGTTTGGAATTGGCCATGGAAGCGCTTCGTTTCTATGATTTAGTGAGGACTGGTCGTTATTTCGATGTCCTTGATAATGAAAAGACCCTAAAACGGGCACCAGGTCTTTCATATGGTTTAGGAGACAAACCTTACAAACAATTCCCTAACCTCAAAGCAAATGGAATAGCCCGGTCAATTGATGGTCCGAATAATCATAAGGTGCCATTGATACCGATTCCGCAAACCGAGGTTCAAGCTTGGGGATTGGAACAAAATCCTGGATATTAATCTTTTAAAAGTAGCAAATTATGAATAAATATAAATTTCGATTAGCTCTTATTGCGGTTATTTCGATATTGGTATATAGCTGTAAGGACGAAACTCCTTTTTCTCAGGACTATGATATCAAACTACCAGCCGAGTCGGTAACCAGCATTTCCAATGAATCTCCTTTCGTAGGAAAGCAGATTGTTCTGAAAGGAACCAACCTAAACACGGTTAGTACTGTAACAATTGGTTCAGCCACATTTAAAATTATCAGTCAATATAACGATTCAATGCGGATAGAGGTACCGCGTCAGGTTGAAACGGGCTCGTTGATGCTTTTGAATAAATACAAGAGAACATATGTTACTTCCCAGGTTGTTAAGCCACAGTTTTATGTTGCCAAGGTTACTACCTGGCCTACCGAAATACAACGTGGAAAACCATTTGTTTTAAAAGGAGAAAACCTCGATTTGATTAAAGAGGTCAAAATTGCAGGAAAAGTTGTTTCTGTTTTTGGTTCGGCTGCAGCTAATAAGGTCGCATATTCATCTGCCGGAGTTGAACTGGGTGATGCTGCAGTAATTGAGGTTACTCCTAAAACAGGTGAGAAACAGGTTTCCGCAGCTGTTCCTGTTGTAGCTCCAAAGTCAACTTACAGTCCAAAGCAAACTCTTAAGATTGTTGATTTTGATTCACCTTATACAGTTACACCATTAGAATCTGCTTCTGGTTGTACCTATGGCGAAATTCCCGGTTTCTTCGGAAAAGGTTTTGAAGTAAAAGCTGCTTCGGGTAATGGATGGAACGGAAACTATTTAAAAATCGAAAACAACAACGGTGGAAAAGGTTATGATCTTTCAGCCTACACCCATCCTTGCTTTACGATGCTTGTTAATACCAAGGGTGGTTTCGGGTATGTACAGCCAATTATTACCTCAGGTGGCGCTATGGAAGATAAACATTTAACCGGAGCGTTTGGTTATGGGGATGACTACAAAGTAAAAACCGATGGTTGGGAATGGCGTTCATATGATTTGGAAGCTTTAGGTTTCTCTGCTGCAAAAGGGAATCTCGATAAATTCGGTATCCAATTCCGTGGTGGAAACGTTAATGGAACCCCTTTCTACATTGCTGTTGATCAGATAATGATTACCGATGGACCGGTAAACCCAACCTTAGCCTGGGATTGTGAAGCCGCAGCAGGAGTTGAAATGACCAACTGGAAATTGGCTGCTACTGGTTCTGTTCCTGCTCTTACAGGATATAATCAAGGAGCCAAATACGTCGTTGCAACAGGAATTTCAACCGGATGGAACGACAAATTAGGCCGTGCAGCTTTCAGTGTAAAAGCTCTTGATCCAGCAGTTTATGCAAATGGTATTTGGGTTAACTTCCTGTTGAACACCGGTAATAAAGAAGGATATTTTCAATTCGGTTTCGGTTCAGGGTGGATGCACTTTACTAAAACACAAGGTTATGGCGACGATTATAAGTTTGTTCCTACCGGAAATAAATGGGTATGGCGTTCAGTGAAAATTGTCCCTGGGGAAGGCGATCTTGCATCTTTTGATGCCACGAAAGATTTTACAATGGATATTACACTTTATGGTGGAAACATTGCGAACGGAACTGCTATGGAGGTGAATGCCGATTATTTTGTCTTCACAACTGTTCCTTTGGATCCAAATCTGGTACCCGAATAATAAACATCTTTCAGGAATGATGGATTGAACTGTCCATCACTATTGATTTCATTTTTTCATGTATGAGTTCGGTTTAGAATTAGTTAGTAGTGGACCCTCCGGATTTCGGTCCGGAGGTTTTTTTATAATACTATCAGCAATGTTTAATTGGATTAAAACAGGTAGATTTGAGCTGAATAACGAGGCTAAACTGTTGTTGATTGAATGGCTGCTAATTATTATAGCCGTATCACTATTTCTGGTAATCATTTTCCTGATCAATCTTTAACAGATCGTTGGAATGTTAAACCTGAATAACTGTCAATTATCACAAGCTTAAATACAATCAAATGAAAAAAATATTAACTTTTTGTTTTTTTGTCCTCTTGATTTCCGAAGGCCGGGCACAGCAGAAGATAGTCCTAAACTACGAAGAAAAGCCAAATACTGCCAATTGGTGGCGCGACAATAATCATGTAAAACTTCTTCTCGACGAAAAGAAGGAAAACCAGCAGAGCCCGAACTCCAAAGTTTGCCTGAATGTGCACTGGGATTCAATTCCTGCAAACAAATCCTGGTGTTGGTTCACCGATCTTAAAATCGATTCGCTGGCCAATCCCGCAATGGAAAGGGTGCGAACAGAATTTAGTGATAAAATCTGGCTGTCGTGCTGGTGCAACAGCGGAAATGGCGATTCAATATACGTGCAGCCACTGATGCTCACTAAAGGACACAAAGGCAAATGGGGCGCAAAAAAAATGGTTGGAATTGGTTCAGCCGAATGGGTCTTCCTGAAATTTAAACTGGCCGATCTGGAATACGAGAACTGGGGAAAAATTCCCGGTCTCCCGGACCTGAAAACGAATGATATCCGGTGCTTCGAACTTGGTCTGCGCAATGGAAAAACTTCGCCCAAAGGCTTTATCGACGCCCGGTTCGACGAGTTGATGATTACCAGTTATGAACCTTTTCCAGACCAGAAAAAATGATAATCAAGATAGTACGAATCTCCTGACCGGAGCTTCCGGATAAACCATAATAAAAAATCAATTCTTAAACGACTTCAAGCCATGCGAATCAGATTTTCACCGAAATTACTTCTTATCATCACCGCTGTATTTTTCTCTCATGTTGCCTATTCACAGGCAAATTTCAAGCTGATTGCCCCACTAAACGGATTGAAGATCTCTAACAACATGCCCAATCTTTCATGGCAAAGAACCGATTGCGAGCACTACGAAATCTGGATCGATGGCATTAAAATGGGAAGCGTTCCATCCTCACAAAACTCATACATCCCTTTCCCGTTATCCTTTGGAAAACATAATTGGAAAGTGGTTGCCGTCAGTCTGAATGGAAAGAATCAATCAAATACTCAGGAATTAACCATTAATGATGCACCGCTTTCCGCTGTTCCTGAAGGTTCACAACTACTTCGTGAAGGGTGGAAAGTAAAATCATCATCTGAAGTAGGAATGAATGGATCCAAACTTTCGGGTTCCGGTACAAATACAAAAAATTGGGCAAGCACGAGTCTTCCTGCAACCGTTTTGACTGCATTAGTTCGCAACGGAATCTATCCAAATCCATACATCGAAACCAACAACATGCTGATTCCTGACATCAGCGACGAATACAACAAGGATTACGATCTACTGAAATACAGCCACATAAAAAACATCAATCCATGGAAACAGCCTTACTGGTTTCGGAACGAGTTCAATGTACCTGCAACTTTCACCGGGAAACACCTCTGGCTGAACTTCTGCGAAATCAACTACAAAGCCCAGGTTTGGCTTAATGGCAAACTCATTACCGATACCACCGAAATGATCGGTATGGAACGAACCTTCCGATTCGATGTAAGTTCAGGAATAAAAAAAGGCGGCAAAAATATATTGGCAGTAGCAATCTGGCCACCGAATCATCCGGGCAAACCGGCCAACGAACCATTGACACCGCTTGCTGATCCGGGTCAGAACATGGCTGACGGACAAATCAGTCACGATTACACCAAATGGGACGTGATGGGCTGGGACTGGCAACCGGTTATTCGTGACCGCGACATGGGGATCACCGAAGATGTATTCCTGAGCACTACAGATGATATTGAGTTTGAAAATCTGTATGTCAGTTCAAACCTGAATTTACCCGACACCACCACGGCTGAAGTGACCATTTCTGTAGATTTGGTGAATCATTCTGAAAAAGAAATAGAAGGCGTTGCCAAAGTGCTGGTAAAAAACGGAAAAGATGAAATTGCATTTGACCAACCCTATAAACTTGCGCCCAAATCAGTCAAAACTTTCATTTGGGAACCAGCGAATGAAAAATCGCTTCGGATTTCGAATGCCAAACTCTGGTGGCCTTTTGGTTATGGAAAGCAAAACCTTTATACGGTAAGTCTTTCAACCTCAACCAAATCAAATAACAAAGCAACGGCTTCCGAAACTTTCGGTATCCGCAAGGTGGAAACCTACATAGGAGCAAAAGAAAGGGTTTATAAAATTAACGGGCGCGAAATTTATCCCAAAGGAGGCAACTGGGTGATTGATATGATGCTCAACTGGAATGCCTCACGCTACGAAAAGGAAATTCGGCTCACCCGAAATGCCAACCTCAACATCCTCCGGGTTTGGGGACCTACAGGTGTAGCGCCAAAAGCATTATACGAAGCTGCCGACAAATACGGCATTCTGATATGGCAGGATTTCCTAAACGATTTCTGGGGAACTTTCAAGAATACACCTGGGTTTCAGCCCGAAATCTCACTTTACGAAAAAGCGACAATCGGCATTGTGAAGAAACTAAGAAACCATCCGTCGCTGGTGATCTGGTGTGGTGGAAACGAAGGCGTTAATCCGCGTGAAGAGCTTATTGTAAATACCATTCTGAAGAAATTCGACAACCGCGATTCGCGGCATTACCTGAAACGATCCGATGGCGATGGTTTGCACGGTGGTGGCCCTTACCATACGCTCGAACCGAAAGATTATTTCACTCATCCGAAACTAAACGGGTTCAGCAGCGAGATTGGTCCAAGCGGAATTCCTCCGGTGCAAAGCCTGGAAAAATTCATGCCCGAAATGGGAAAATCATGGGCTCCCGGTAGATTTCCGTTAGATGGTGTCTGGGCTTACCATGATGCCAACAACTGGCCGGGAAATGATACCCGGAAATTCACTTCGTACGATAATATGCTGCGCCATTACTATGGTGCTCCGGATACAACGGTAGTTTCGACAGGAGTGGAAAATTACATCGATAAAAGTCAGCTCATAAATTACGATGTATACCGCGCGAGTATCGAATCAATCAACAGGCAATTGTGGTCAAATGCCAGCGGTATTTTGCTCTGGAAATCCAATTCGAGCTGGCCAAGCATTACCTGGCAGGTGTACGACTGGTATCTTCAGGCCAATGCCGGTTATTACGGCGCTAAAAAAGCTTCCGAAGCAGTTCATATTCAGCTCAACCGTGACGATCGGAGTGTTTCATTTCTGAATCTGCTCAATGAAAAGATGGAGGGCATATCTATTTCAGCTACACTTTTTGACACCAACCTGAAAACAGTTTGGAATGACAAAAAAACGCTGACTATTGGCGCAAACTGCTCTATCAATTCAGAAATTACGGTTCCTGAAAGCAAGGACATCCAATTTTTGAAACTTAATGCAAGCAATACGTCCGGAGAAATTCTGGCTGAAAATTTTTATTGGCTGAATGAAGGAAACGACTTCAAAGCATTAAATAGTCTGCCAGAACCCAAGCTCGATATTACAGCAAAACTCATTTCTTCGGATGCAACACACAAATATCAGGTGACCGTCAGGAATTCAGGAGCTTCCTTGGCATTTATGCTGAACCTGAAGTTGGTGGGAAAAGATTCGAAACAGGAAATTCTGCCAGCCTTCTGGAGCGACAATTTTCTCTGTCTGCTTCCCGGCGAAAGCAAAGTGCTGAACGCGGAAATCATGAACGACGATCTGATCGAATCACCTGTGCTGGAGTATTCCAAATTCGGGGGCAAAAAAACAATTTTAGAAATTAAGTAACCATGGAAAATTATTCAGAAACCAAATTTGCAAAAGTCTTTGTCGAAATGCTTGATCGGCTCATTCCCGAGTTTTCAGCTAATCCGCTCGATGCTTTTGCCAATGGAAATGTGGCCGTTTGTGTGATTGACGAAGATGGAAATGTCCACGGGAAAATCTGGGGCGATCAAAAAGTTACGGGTCGCAATTTTTTCAAAAATGCATGGATCAAAGCCAGTCAGGTTTGGATTACCGGGATGAAAACCGGCGAATACGAGAAAAAACTGTACAACGAGGAATTTGACGAAGAAAAATACGGCATCAGCAAACCCGACCTGATTGGCTGGGAAGGCGGCCAGCCCATTACCCTAAAAGACGGAACCCGGTTATCAGTCGGATTCAGCGGATTTCGGGAATCAATGATCTTGCAATTGTAACCAAAGCCGTGGAGATGACTGAAAGTCAGTCATAGATGAAATACCTTATCAAATTATAACAAATATGAAAATCACTAAACGAATTGCACTTCTTCTGGCGGGAACAGCGCTTTGGATTTCGCCAACATTTGCCCAAAAAGAAAAACAAAAAGCCGGTAATGTTGCCAATTGGCCAATTATTGTCCGCAAAGGTGATCAGCTTCTTGAAGGTGATAAACCATTTCGTTTTTTGGGAATAGCAGCCCCAAATATTCAGGCCAACGAAAACCAGGTCAGGGCCGATCGCACCAACCGTTTCCCCGATGATTTCGAAATCAGTGATATACTCGACGGAATCAGGCGCGAAGGTGGTCGGGCTACCCGAACTTTCTCGCTTTCGGTTTATCATCCCGACGATAAGGAAATGCCAGTCTATTTTTCCGGTTATCGGCAATACAATGAGGAAGCTTTCAAATGTCTCGACCGCATCATCGCTTTGGGACATAAATACGATGTCCGTATGATTATTCCCTTCATTGCTTCCCAATCGTTTAAAAGTGTTCGTGGAGTCGATGAATTTTCTGCACTTGCCGGAAAGCCTAAAGGATCATTCTGGACCGATCCGGAGCAAAAAGCCGATTTCAAGCATTTTCTCGATTTTATCCTGAACCGGAAGAACACGGTGAACGGTATCGTTTATAAAAACGATCCGGCGATTTTGGCATGGCAACTTGGCAACGAATTTGGCAGTTATCCCGGAGATCGTGGACTGAAATACGACGAATGGTCGCCGAAAATTCTGGAATGGAGTCTTGAAATGGCAGCCTACATCAAAAAGGTTGATCCTAATCACCTGGTGATGGAAGCCGGTGGTGCCGACCGTGAAAAGCTGATTGCCGATCCGAACATCGATGTGATCAGCGATCATTTGTACGAATACTGGAATAAAATGAGTGGGAAACCATACAGACTGGCACCTCTGGCGCTGGAATCCTACAAGCAGTGCAAAGGCAAAAAACCGTTAATAGTGGATGAATTTGGTCTTGGTACCACTGAAAATCTTAGGGAACTGATGAAAACAATCCGTGAATCGGGAATTGTTGGCGGTCTGATGTGGAGTATCCGGAGCCATCGTCGTGATGGAGGCTGGTATTATCATAACGAAGGAGGAACACCGATAAATTCTTTCCATGTTCCCGGGTTTTCTGCCGGCTTTGTGTTCGATGAGGTCCGAATACTTGAGTTGCTACGTAAAGAAGCTTACCTTATTCGTGGAATCCCGGCTCCGGAAGTGGCTAAACCCGCTCCTGCCCCGGTTCTTTTCCTGAAAAAAGATGGCTTTACCTGGTGTGGCTCAACCGGTGCGGCATATTATATCATCGAGCGGTCCGATTCAGAAAAAGGTCCATGGAAAGTAATGGCTACCGGATTAGAAGATTCTGTTTTAGGCGAAGTAGCGAAATTTGAAGAATCGCCAGCAGGATCAGAACCACTGACGCTGTATGCCGACGAGACCTCCGATTTAGGGAAAAAATATTTCTACCGGATCAAAGGTGTGAATGTGGCCGGTGATTCAGGATATTCCGAAGTCGTGAAAGTTCAGAAATAATCAGTAAATAATTATCAATTAGATATGTATCAACCCGATAATAATCGATATTCCGAAATGGAATACCGTCGCTGCGGAAAAAGCGGACTCAAACTGCCGGCACTTTCCCTTGGTTTGTGGCAAAATTTTAGTGATTTGGATGTTTTTGCCAACTTTCAGAAGATCATATGGAGAGCGTTCGACGCCGGAATCACACACTTTGATTTGGCCAACAATTATGGCCCGCCTGCAGGATCGGCAGAGAAAAATTTCGGGTTGATCCTGGAAAGCGATCTGAAGCGATACCGCGACGAGCTGATCATTTCAACAAAAGCCGGTTACGATATGTGGCCGGGACCTTATGGAGAATGGGGTTCACGTAAATACTTGCTGGCCAGTCTCGATCAGAGCCTGAAGCGGATGAAGCTTGATTATGTCGATATTTTCTATTCGCATCGTCCCGATCCCGAAACGCCACTCGAAGAAACGATGGGTGCACTTGATCAGGCCGTTCGAAATGGAAAAGCATTGTATGCAGGGATTTCGAACTATCCGGCAGAAATGACTGCCCGTGCAGCAAAAATCCTGAAGGATTTGGGAACACCTTGTCTGATCCATCAGCCCAAATATTCGATGTTCGAGCGTTGGGCGGAAGGTGGTTTGCTTGATGTTCTTGCGGAAGCAGGAATGGGTTGTATTGCTTTTTCTCCGTTGGCGCAAGGACTACTAACCAACAAATACCTTGGCGGGATTCCCGCTGATTCACGTGTAGCAAAAGCTCATGGAGCATTGAATGCAAGCCAGGTTACGCCCGAAAAACTGAAACAGGTTGAAGCGCTGAACCAACTGGCCATCAGCCGCGGTCAATCCCTGGCACAAATGGCCATTGCCTGGCTGCTAAAAGATAACCGGGTTACTTCTGTATTGGTCGGGGCAAACAGTGTTTCTCAACTCGAAGATAGTCTTCAGGCGCTAAAAAGCATCCGGTTCACCGCCGATGAATTATTGAAGATCGAAAATATTTTAAAACAGTGAATCTATGTTTTAACTACCTTATAGTAAGCTAAATGCCTACATCAAGAATGTTAATCATTGGCTTGTTTGTTTTTGGATCATTTTTTTACGCAGAAACTTCAAATGCTCAATTGAAAAAAAGTGGAATGCTGAATTCTGAAAACGGTATAATTGTCCTCGACGATTCGTTTCACTCCGTCATCTTTTTTTTACCATGAAACACCTTGGCTATTTAAAGACGGTCAAATTTATGGTTCAGAATTAATTATTAAAATTTATATACAACCAACGATTCCAATGCACATTTTTTTTAAAATCTATATGATAGGAGCTGTCGGCTTGATTTCTTTTTTTCAAACCGAAAACCTGGCCGCCCAGCCATTGGTTAATCCAAAGGCTACGATTCAGGCCCAAAAACTGAAATTATTTCTCGATTCAATTCAGGGAAAGCAAATCATTTCTGGACAAGCCTTTGAAGATGTTAATGAAAATTGGCTTACGATTATTTCAAATGCCAGCGGAGGCAAACAACCGGCAATTATGTCGCTTGATTTCATGAACTCATCGCCTTTGCGCATTTCGATGGGAACAAATCCTGATGCAACGACCGACAAAGCCATTGACTGGGTGAAAAACAAAGGTGGATTGCTCGAAATGCATTGGCATTGGGATGCACCAAGCAAAGTAACCGGCGATAAATGGCAGGCCTTTTATACCAAAAACACTGCTTTCGACGTGGCTGCTGCAATGAATGATATGAATTCTGACGATTACAAATTACTTGTTCGCGACATTGATTTTATCTCGGAACGCCTGCTCCGACTGCAAAAAGAGGGAATTGCCGTGCTTTGGCGACCCTTGCATGAGGCCGAAGGAGGATGGTTCTGGTGGGGCGCCAAAACTGGCGATGCTTGTAAGAAACTCTACCGGATGATGTACGATAGGATGGTGAATTACCATGGTATCAACAACCTGATCTGGGT